>JAEIGA010006397.1_pt1 | contig 17938 bp, 12 predicted proteins | sample 9270691 | NCBI WGS metagenome assembly JAEIGA01 (sample SAMN17057246, study PRJNA624740) | gut metagenome | biome: biome; isolation source: fecal sample | host: Bos grunniens | place: China: Xizang | collected 2019
ATTTCGAAATCAATCTCTTTTGCAGACATTATTCCGACTTCCAGCTGTGGCTGCACTCTTGTAAGACGACGATTGATTCTTTCCTCCTCTTCCTTTGTAATCGATACCTCTGCGATCATTTCACCGAGAAGTTCAGGTGTCATCTTTTCATATTCAGCCTCTACAGGAACAATGAAGACACCTCCCATATCGGCACATCCCGGGCTCATCGTCAGATGATCAGGTCCGTCACTGAAATAATGATGAGACCTGTGACGGCTACGGAAAACAACTACAGAGCGGAATTCGCCATTCACCCGGTATGAGAACAGATTGAACATAGGCTCTGTATCCCCGTCCGGAATTTCAGCACAATCAAGCAGGCGGTAGAAAACCTTCGCAGCTGACTTGGATGTCTGCGACCTTATGACATATACACCTGTCGTAAAACGCTGATAATGATATAGAACCGCATCAGCAGACGTTATAACCTCCTTTAACGGAACATCTGCAGAAGCATCTTCATTCATTCTTGAGATCAGGCCATCGACATCATTCACCAACGGAATAAGGCCTTTTGGCGCTGCCTGAAAATGGTGATGATCCGGTGCGGATGCTCCACTTCTCGGGCCATTGTAAAAGAATGTATAGGCGTCATATTTTCCCGCAAGGTCAAGCATGTCCACATAGCGTCGGAGAATAGACTGGTCTGTATGTCTGTCCGCAGCAATCACGAGATGATCCGGGAAGATAGGATACGGATTCACAAGTATATGATACTTCTTTCCTTTTCGTCCTTCGAACTTGATCATTATCTGCTCCGGCGGGCGGTTTTCGCGGCACAGGAAGCATCGTCTCTTGGCAATGTCCTCCTTTGAGAGCTTGGCGGCAGACGATATCATTCTGGCAGGATTAAACTGAAGCTTGACAGTAAGCCCACCAGCATCCATCTCACGCACGCGCACATTCTTCAATGCCCTGAAATTTTCGCATGCAAGATTCCAGCGCGAAAGCTGGTCACCGACAAATTTGTGTATCTGATCCTGCTTCATCGTCTGTTCATTCTCGCTTCAAGTTCCCAGGTCCTGATACGGTCCTTATAAAGATTGTTGGCATTTACCCTCTCGATATCAAGGGCAGCGTCTGAATTTCCTTCCCAGCGACGGCAACAGTAAAGCACGTCATAGATTCTTCCGATACGATATTCACGGCTTATCCTCAAACCTAAGGCATAGTCCTCGCCATAACTTGTATTCGGAAGATTTATAGTACGCAACAGCGGTGTCCAGAAGGCGCGAGGGGCACCGAGTCCATTGATTCTCAACGCATTGTTACGTCCGTTATCTTCTGTCCACTCCTTGTGATCTATGACACCAGGAGGGATCGGATTCATCTGAAAATCCGTCATCTGATAAGTACCCACAACCATAGCGCATTTCTGCTCACGGAATGCTGTCACGATTTTAGTCAGAGTATCCGGACCGCTGTAGACATCATCACTATCGAGCTGAACAGCATATTCTCCGCACATCTGATGATGAACTGCGAGATTCCAGCAACCTCCGATTCCGAGGTCGTATTTTGCAGGAACCACATGAACCAGCCTGTCATCAGCCGCAGCAAGCTCCTCAAGAAGCGCTGTAGTTCCATCTGTAGAATGATTATCGACGACGATTACATTGAACGGGAAGTCACATTTCTGGCTCAGAGCACTCTCAACGGCATCTTTCACCGTACGTATCCTGTTGAATACCGGAATGATGACCGACGCAGTCACAGGATATTCCTGAACTCCGAACTCGCGGATATCCGGCTCCTTGAAGACTGGCTCAAGCCATGCTCCTATACGTCTGAGATGCTCAGTACATGCCTGCTCCATCTCGATCTGCACCGCCCTGTTGCGCGGATCCACATAATCAAACTGCTTTTCGCCCGATTTGCGTGTATCAGTTTCTATTTCAGTATACAGATACTCGTTTATATGCACGATCTTCTTCATCCTGAGACGAAGATCATATAATGCAGCCCATTTGTATTCGGTTTCCATTGCCCTGACGGCACGCCTGAACGATGTGGTACGGAACACAAGCACACTTCCGAAATCAAAATCATCACGAAGCGCTCCCTTCTGACAGTCAATCAGCGGGTGCTTACGTCTGAGGCTCTGTCCCTGAGCATCTGTAACAACTTCATAATGATCGGCATAGACCATATCCGCCCCGGTATCTTCAGCTACTGAAATAATACGGTCGAGGGCAAACATACCCATCTCAAGAGGATGGTCCTTGGTATATATGAGAATGAATTTTTCCGAAACGGCGTCTGCAATATCCCTCAATGTCTGGGTTTCACGCAATGACACTCCGGAAAGGAATGTGACACCGGAAAAAGATGTGCTGCGTCCGAAAGATTCTACAGTCACCTCCAGGTCTTCACCTGACATGGAAGGTACAAAACATTCAATGCTTGACATGATTACATCTGTTTTTATATCAAAGACAAATATAATCAATTTGCACAGTAAAAGCAATCAATCGGGAACGGCTTGTTAAAGCAATGCAAGAAGCGATTTGCGGATCATCTGGAATTCAGATTCGAAATTCGGGGTGAAGATTCCCTTGCCAATGCCTTCGTCAATATCGGCAAGTTCCCACCACTGTCCGCCATCAAGTTCTTCAGGGTCCGGCTTCAGGTCATAATGACCGACAGCAGCATACACATTGATGAGTTCCTTCTCCACCTCGGATTCGAACTCATAGGTAACGATATGGATAGGATTGAATTCCGAAAAGCCCAGCTCCTCCGAAGACTCACGGTAAAGAGCCTCAAGGAGATGCTCTCCGTATGAGACATGTCCTCCGACTGCGGTATCCCATTTGCCTGGCTGAATCTTCTTGGACAGAGGGCGTTTCTGCAGATAAATCCTTGAGAATCTGTCTATTATATGAAGATGCACGACAGGATGCAGTGGTTTGGCGCCACTATGGCAATACTCCCTCGCGGCACGTGCCACGACAAGTCCGTTAGGCTCGACAACCGGAAAGTATTCAACTCCGGGATCCGGCACAACTGGAGAGTCTGCTGTCGGCGCAGGAATTACCGGCGCAATATCGTATTGATATATCAGTTCCATAATCAGAATACAATCTCCACGCAGAATGACGACTGGCTTCCTACCTTACCCTCAACGAACACATGTCTGCCGTCCTCTTTTTCCTCGATAGCCTTATAGATCGAGACAACCTCCATAGGCTTGATCTCATGATTGAAGTTTATGGTAAACTCCTTAACCGGCCTCTCCGATGAAATCTCATAGTTCACAGCATTCATCGCCCACTGCATGTACATTGCGTTGTTTACATGACAGTTCATGTCAAGGTCAGAATATGCCACCGCATGCTCCATTACAAGATCCGGCTCGATATCCTTAGGCATGACAACCTTGTCAGCAGGGGTTTCAAGAACATGTTCGCTGCATACTGCACCATCTTCAAGAAGCTCAGGATCCCTTACCAGACGTCTTGTATCAAGATTAAGGACGAGCCATGATGTCGTAGCCTTCACCTTCGGATTACCCTCCTTGTCGGTCATGATAAAGTCTCTGAGGAAGAAAAGTCTGTTCAATCCCTTATGCCATGTCTGGAATACAACGTCTTCACGCCACTTTGGAGTATCGACAAACTCGACATGCATTCTGGAAAGCACCCACGCAGTCCTTGATGCAATCAGATCGTCATAACCGAAGCCCAAAATAGTCGCATGCTGATTTGCAGCCTCTTGTGCAAGGTCCATGAATGATGCCGGCTTAAGTCTCCAAGACATGTCGACATTATATGAAGATATACGGAAATTCTGTGTAAGCTTGTTCATAGTCCCTTTGTTTTTATAACGTTAAAGCATTCGGACGATATTCAGGTCTTCCGGAGAATAAAGCAGCGGATCAATCAGATCCGGGAATACACGTCCAAGAACTGCGAGAGCGAGGAGCATAAGTGCAATAACCGAGAGGACTGCAATACATATCCACAAAGCCTTGCGGTCCTTTTTAGGAGCTGGCTCCGGCTCTGGCTGAGGTTCCTCCTGTGTAACTGCCTGCACCTGCTCTGGATTTGGTTCTATCTGCGGTTCTGACTCAACCTGTGGTATAGGTTCTGGCTGCGGTTCTGGTTCCGGCTTTGCCTCTGGCAGATTTATGAATGATTTAAGATCCTCTACCACGGCAGTTACCTGCTCCGGAGTTTCATGATGTGTCTTTAGAGATATAGGCTCCAATCCGAAGCCTTCCGGATAAATATCGAGATTTTCATCAGCCACAAAGAAAAGATGGTTTTCCTTGGTCGCCCTCAAACGTCCGAGACCAGGGAATACAACAGTCTTCTTTTCATATAGGATCGACTTCAACTCTGACACAAAGTCTACGATTATACGTTCAGCCATCTCTGGCTTGACATTGTTCGAAGAAGCATAGAGCTTGACAAGGTCATCTCCGGCATCTGGCTTTGATCTGAAATACAAACGTCGATACGGAGGATTGATGGTATACCCCTTATCAGAAAAAGTAGACGGCACAATCTCCGCCACGAAAGAACCGAGGCCAGGCAGAGCCACCCTGTCCTGATCCATAATCAGTTCCTTAACCATCTTCGATAAAAGGTCGATATTCATAAAATCCCGTTTTAATTATTACAATAATGAACCTTCAAAGGTACAGAGTTTTCATCAATAATGCAAAGTCACATCCTTAAGCAAACCTTCTATCGCTTCTCCATCATCCACAAAGAAGCATCCATCGCAGCCTTCATATCCATACACTGCGTAGCATCCCAATAGCTGGTATCATCATTGACTAGTCCCTCAGTGACTCCTATCCATGATTGGATCCAGCCACACAATGTGCACCACGCTCCCCAACCGTCATCAGCGTTGGAAGCCCAATAATCCCATCGATTATAATCGAATGCACGGAACCATGCACCATCTATATCCTTATGCATCTTGCTGCTTACCTGAATTCTTGCAAGAAAATCAGCCAGCTTCTTCACACTGTCCCCATACTTACCTGTAGCCTTATAAGCCTCATTCAAGGCAAAAAAGCCAAAATTACACGTATACAACAAATCAGATACAGGATCTCCGTTCCTTGCAATAAGCGAAGCCTCTCCATCTCCATATTGAGCATTCGATGTTATAAGCAGATTTTGTCGAGAAGCAGCAAGTTCCTCACGCACCGCGCCACATTCCTCCTGGCATTGAAGAAACTTTTCCACCACCAGATCCAACCACTCACGATGCTGGAGTGTATCATCTACCCGTACAAGCCATGCCAAAGGAAGAATCATCCTCGCTCTTTCCTGCTGGATTCCATTCTGTGCATTCCAATCCGGATATACATCCATCATGTATGAAATTGCTGCCTTAGCCTTATCCAATAGAGGCTTATACCCCGTTTTATCATAAAGCCACAGATAACAAGCCCACATCCACGACTCAAAATGAGGGGAAGGATTCACAAAATCCTCACGATCAGAATAGGATTGCCATCCATTTTCCATTATTTGCTCCTGTTCATGCCTGCTGCCGACAAAGCCCATTCTGCTGCTTAGCCTAAGATTTGCCAGTATATTTTCAACAATAAAGGAATTCCAACGCTGGTTTCCCATCATCGCAGATGCGCCGATTGCACCAAGAATGCACCGCGCATTATCATCAGCATAAAAAGTACCTGGATTTGTATTCGCCCAGCTTATAAGCCCATAAACATGAGAGCCCTTACGGCCACGCTCTCCGTCTCTGAAATCTGAGGTGTAAAAAAGATAGTCCAGAAGCTTTTCTGACGCATCATCATATCTCTCAGAATCAGAATGCATTCCAGCAGCAGCAAGGAGCATCGCACTCTCACCATGAACATCTGCTCTGATGAAATATCTATACTCTTGAATACCATCCTCATTAACATTAGAAGCATGACCCTCCATTATACCCCTACTGCCATCTCCAAGCAACATTTTCTCCGTAATCGGTTCACCAAAAAACCTATTGATATTCCATCCTTTCTGATATTTGCGCATCAGTTCCTTTTCCCATGACGGATGAATAAACAACCTGGCATTCCACAGCCAATCAGCTGCGGCAAGCAACGATTGCTGTCCAAAATCATCCGGAAGCACATCCTCTCGTGAATACGACGTCTGAGGGTCTACAGGAAAATAGGAGAGACGATAGTCATTATCTCCAATCACCCATCCTATTACATATGAAATCAGGCTCTTCCATGATTCTGCAGGCCCATACCTGCCTATAAAACAATTTGAGAATGAAGTGGTCGCAATAAGAAAATCACCATCACGAAGCAGTATAGGACGGGGCTGAACATCGTCTATTCCAAAGACAGCGGAATCATAACCCGCGACCTTGCCAAGAACCACCAAAGGACTCTCACAGTCAATATCGACCAAAGTACAGCCATTTATCCCTACAATGCTCATTGGCTCAAGACCGACCTCAGCAGAAAGCACGACACCTCTTTCCAATGTTGCATGAAAAAGGCTTCCCTTCTCGCCAGATGGGAAACATTCCGGATATTCCACAAAAAGCCTCAACCCCTTGCGCTTTATTTTCCTATAATCCTCAATCGTCACATTCGCCATACGTTCTGGGTAATCAGGCGAAGTCACAATCAGGCCATCCCCTCTTTCAGCAACATCAAAAACTCCATCCAGATCTGAGGCCAAAACATACTCGACACCCTCGATCGAGAGAAGCTGCACGAAAAAATTATCGTTTTTACCGACAACTATCACTTTTGCCACAGCATTTACATGCAAGGAAAACAGCAAAAACACAAAAATAGCAATCCTAGAAACTCGCATTTTAGATATATTTCTGGCCCAAATTTACGAAATAACCCTTTTTTTTCACTTTTTTTGACAAAAAATTAAAAAAAATCGCAAAAAAGTTTGGAGGTAATAAAAAAATGTCTACCTTTGCAATCCCAAACGAAAACAAAACGTTTGAAACAACAAATTCCCGAATAGCTCAGTTGGTTAGAGCATCTGACTGTTAATCAGAGGGTCCTTGGTTCAAGTCCAAGTTCGGGAGCACAAAAGCACTGAAGAAATTCAGTGCTTTTTTCGTTTATATACGTTCTGATTAACAGATCTATAAAAACATGTCACGAAACTCATCTGAAATTCAGATATAAGTTTCGTGACATTGATTCTTTTAAGGATACCTTAGACTACTCTATGTTGAGCAGACGTGAAAAGTCTGACCTGATTAAATCAGTTGTTTACCGGTCGAAGAACAAAGAAGAAATCATATTCTGCAGCCGGTATCATATACTCCTCACGTGGCCATGCGCCCCATGAATTGACACATCCGAGTCCCATCTGACGGAGATCGAAATTCACATATGTCTTTCCGAGAGAACGGGTATTCTCATGTGCTGCAGCCTTGAGTTCAAGAGAATGAGCCTGATTATTATCCATTGCTCTCACATCAAGCTGTTCTACACTGAAAGGAAGTGCAGAAGCTGAGAATCTTACGTCTGATGTGATTTCAAGACCGGTACCGTTGTCGTCAAGAACCTTCATCCATTTGATCTGTGTCTTTGTTCCCGACTCCTGAGGACGGACATAGCCGTAATGATACTGATCCTCAACTCTCTGAACAAAATGTCCCATAAGGGCAGCAGAATTTCTGTCCGCATAGTTTTCGAAAGGACCATAACCGAAATATTCAAGATTAGAATACTCGCCCGGCATAGCCATCTGCATTCCGAAACGTGGAAGGAAGGCACAATCAGCCAGCTTACCTGCATCCTTCAGGCTTTCCACCGCTGCAATTGCACCATCAGCATATACATAATATTTCATGCTTACAGCAGCTGCATCTGCGATAGGAGCGAACTCGACTGTAACGACATGGCAATCCTCGCATTCCTCAACATCGAACGAAGTCACCTTGAGTTCAGGGAAACGCCACATTGCGAACTTTCTGTCAAACTTAGCTCCAAGGTCGTTCTCTGTAGCAGCTCTTGTAAAGCATGGCATCAGCGGCTCAGACAAAAGATCCTTTCCACCAAGCTGATATTCAACCATGGCACCTGCGGCTACATCGAAGACAGCCTTCCATGGTGCTGTACGGTTGGCAAGCACGCCTGCATAATCCATTGTACCGCTGAATGTCACGAGATTACCATCCTTTTCCATAACAGAAAGGCCGGAACGGTTAACAAAGACCGGAAGCTCTGCCTCATTGACAGCTATCTGATCATATGCAACCTCAGATCCTGCCGGAAGAATACCGTCAGCCTTCTTGAGCATATAACGGACATTAAGATATACATCATGTCTTGACAGGTCTTCATATCCTGAAGCCTCACGAATGTCAGCCTCATTGAAACCGAGTTCAACACTCACCTTTTCCTGAGGAGCGACCTTGAGAGACGAAACTGCGCCTGCAAGAACACGTACTCCGTCCACTTCAACATCCCATTCCATCATATAACGTGAAAGGTCAATGAAGAAATTCTCGTTATAAATCTCCACCTTTCCTTCCAACGCATCAGCCGGTGCTGCAGATGTAAGGATCGATCTGTGCTGATATGCAACTTCGTATGCATGCGGATGAAGCGACCTGTCGGCAGCGATTACACCATTGCAGCAGAACGAATTGTCCGAAGGATCGTAGTCATTCATGTCACCGCCATAAATAAACACATGGTCAGAGCCGCATGATGGATCCCATGGCCATTTCTGAGCCTGATCCACGAAGTCCCAGATAAAACCTCCCTGATAGTGAGGATATTTTCGGATAAGGTCCCAATACTCCTTGAATCCTCCCAGCGAATTACCCATCGCATGAGCATACTCACACTGAATCAGAGGCTTTTCTGGATCAGACAAAGCATAGCGCTCACTATCCTCATAGTCGAAATACATAGGACATGCGACATCTGTATTCGGGCTGTTCCTTCCATCCTTATAATCGAAAGTTCTTTCATAATGTACCGGTCTCGATGCATCCATACCCTTTACCATTGCATAAGCTTTGGTGAAGTTAGGGCCGTCACCAGCCTCATTTCCAAGGCTCCACATAATGACTGACGGATGGTTGAAGTCGCGCTGCACGGCTCTGCGGATTCTCTCGAGATGTGCAAGCTCGAACTGCGGATCCTTGGCAAGGGTATGCTCGCCATAGCCCATTCCATGAGACTCCACATTCGCCTCCGCAACCATATAAAGACCATATTTGTCACACAACGAATACCAAAGCGGATCGTCAGGATAATGACATGTACGTACAGCATTAACATTGAGCTGCTTCATGATAAGGATATCCTGAATCATATCAGCCTCGCTTACGACATAACCCTTATAAGGATTCATCTCATGTCTGTTCACGCCCTTGATAAGCACAGGCTTGCCATTTACAAGAAGCTGTCCGCCAACTATTTCCACATCACGGAAACCGATCTGGATTGATGTAGCCTCAGTCTGTCCCTTCTTATCATAAACCGCGACATCCAGAGTATAGAGTGACGGAGTTTCCGCTGTCCACTGCATTACAGAAGGGACATTGAGTTTGGTTTCCACATATGGAAGGCCATTCTCTGAACGGCTCTTGGTATTCACATCCACACGTGTAGATGCCACCTGCTTTCCTGAAGGATCAAGGATATCAAATGACACAGCTGTCACACCTTTGGAAACCTCCGCATACAATGCAGCATCTCCTGATGCCGAAGCTACAACCTTGACATTCTCGAGTCTCTTCTTCTCGCGCGAATACACATAGACATCCCTTGCGATTCCCGAGAAGCGGAAGAAGTCCTGATCTTCGAGATATGTACCGTCGCACCAACGGAAAATCTCAAGGGCAATAAGATTCTCGCCCTTCTTGACATATTTAGTGATATCGAAACGCGCCTCAAGCTTGCTGTCCTCGCTATATCCTACCTCCTTGCCATTGACCCAGACACGTACATTTGAGGTAGCGGAACCGATATGCAGGAAAATATCCTTGCCATCCCACTTCTCATCAATAACGAAGGTCTTTCTATACTGACCCACATAGTTGTGCTCCAATGCTGGATAAGGCGGATTATTCTCATAATGTCCTCTCCATGCAAAGCCGATATTCACATATAGAGGATCACCATATCCGTTCAATTCCCACATTCCGGGAACAGGGATCTCATCCCATGCGGCATCGTCATAGCCAAGGCCATAAAAATCCAACGGGCGCACATCAATGCTTTCATTCCAGTTGAACTTCCACATACCGTTTAGAGACAGGTTAAGTCCACCTGCATCAAATGTAGTCGCCATAGGAAGGCGGTTTCTCTGCACCACCTGAGGATTCTGCCAGTCCGGCATTTCAGCTGCTGCCATAGTAACGGCAGAGATACCCAACATGAGCAGACCAAGCATAGTTGTCAACATTCTTTTCATAATAGTCAGTTTATATGTCATTAATTATGTTATAGTCAGGTAATTATAGTTCCAATCAGATCACTTCCAGATCTCCTGTCTTCATCCATCCCTGTCTTCCGTCAGCAAGTTCCACATTGCTCCAGGTACCGAGCTGATCGATCAGCTTTACCTTGGTACCCTCGTGAAGGATGAAGAGATCCTTTGAGGCCTCGCCGGAAGGAGAACTCTTAACAGATGTTACAGGACGCATGACGATAGCCTCATCTGCTCTCATATAGTCATTTTTCTGCCATACAGCAAAGCTCAGAGCCATTACGGCAAAAAGCAGAACTGCTATTCCTGCGAAAAAGCCCGACCTTCTTGCCGCGATGGTCCTGCCAAGAAGGAACAGCAGCACAAGAGCGCAGAAGACAGCAAAGGACACGAGAAATATGATTGTCCATGCATCCGAATCCGCAACATAACAGAACTTCCTGAACCATGTCTTGAGAATAAGCTCAGGCACCGGATCGATTCTGTCCTGAAGGCCTGCATTGAGAAGATCGAGATTGAATCTTGCATCCTCGTATGAAGGATCAAGCTTCAACGAACGTTCATAACATACGATGGCCATCGGTATGTTACCGTCCTTGAAATATGCGTTTCCTGTATTGCAGTAGAGACTTGCAGACTCAAGTCCTGCATCTGATATCATTGTATAATCTGCGACAGCATCAGCCCATCTTCCCTCGGCATATGCGGCATTCGCAGCGTTCCACAGCGAATCCACAAAGTCCTTCTGCTGTGCTCCGGAAGCAACCGGCAATGCAAGCGTGAAGATGAGAATCAGAGCCTTGGATACCGATGAAGAATTCTTTGACTTCATATTTGAATCAATTGAAGATATCACATCAACGGCAGCATTGTAATGCGCCGCCATTGCATCATGTCCTGAATCAGGAGCATATCGTGCGAATTCACAGGCATCAAGGATACCGATGAACGAATTTATATATGCCTCGGCAACGCCAGACTCGCTGAGAGCTTCAGAAATACGGTCTCTCGAGAGTTCCGCCACAGGGACATTGAGTTTATCTGAAACAAAGCCAAGCAAAGCCTTGTGCAGCTCCTCGTAAAATGCAGTATAAAGATTCTGCTTCAGGAATGTTCCTGCAAGCTGGAGTCTCTTCAGGGCCATCTTTGTTGCTCTTCTGTTCTTTGAGCCGACCACATCCGCCCTTCTCTCCGCATATTTCCTCAACGCGAAATATACCACCGCGCCTGCAACAGCAATAAGCGCAAGAAGAATCCAGAACAATCCGGAGCCGACCATGAATTCACCCTTCGAAGCAAGAAGAGGGTCCTTTGTGTTGATGAATCGGATATCACTGCCGAGATTTCTGACATCCTTCCTCGAAGATGCCGGCATCACTACACCGGAAGCCTCTGTCTCAACTCCCTTTGCCACAACAAGGTCGATAGCAGGAGTTTCCAAAGTCACATATTTCTTCGTATCAACGTCATAATATGAATACTTTATCGGCTCGATTACAAAATCGCCATGACTGCGAGGAATGAATGGGAATTCGTAAACCTTGCTGCCGGACAATCCGCCCTTTTCAACCCTGTCAGATACTTTTGTATCATACACTTCCATATCAGGAGGGAACGATACGACTGGAGCCTCAAGAAGAGACACATTACCTTTACCGCTGATGGTAACCATCAATGATGCTGCCTCATGAGTCTTGAGAGAATCCTTGCTGAGCTGTGCAGATATCGAGAACTTACCAACTCCGCCTCCGAAAGACGCAGGAGCACCTGCAGGAAGATCTGCAACCTTTACAGTAACAGGCTTTGAAGCGACCTTCTTTCTGACAGTCCTGTAATCGTCGAAGAAACCGTCAAAAATGCTTGTTCCCGGAGAGGAAACACGCATCTGAACAAGGCAGATGAGTTCTGCTGGGGCGATCACGACATTTCCTTTATGCTGCGGGATAAGGATAAACTTTCTCAGCACGGCAGAATTATAGATCTGACCGTCATAAGTCTCACGCTTGAATTCAATATTTGACGGAGCCTCGATCTCCTGACTCCAGAAACCGTTGAAATCCGGAAAATCCGCACTTTCAAATCCTGCGATATTAACCCTCTGATATAGCTTGATGGTAGCCACAATCGGCTCACCTACAACCACATCCGAACGATTGAGCGCAACATTAAGGAAAATATCCTCATCGCTTATCTGACCAGGCTGCTGACGCTGCTGACTCTGAGATGCAGAAGGTGCCTGCTGAGAGCTGGAGCTTCCGTTTCCAGCATCTACGACCTCTATTGTCACAGGCTCCGAATATATCTCATTACCCTTGACCTTTGCGACAGCTCGTGCGATTGAGAATGTACCGGTCTTTACCGGTCTGAGGACATATGTATACGTTGTCTGAGATGACTTTGTCGACTTTCCGTTTATGATCTGCACACTTGTAGAGCGGCCCTGCTGAGGTCCCCACAAAAGGCTGAAGTCCTCACCCGGACTCCATGTAAAATCTGAAGGATTGTTTTCACCTTCTATCACAAACGTCACATTGAACTTCTCGTCAACCGCAACTACATTATGAGTCTGTACCTTTATTTCCGTCTGCGCAAACGACACGACCGCAGCAAAAAGCGGCAATATCGACATAAACAGCTTTCTCATATATAATTTCTCCTTTTACCAATTCTTTTCTTTCTGGCGCGCCTTCAACGCCTTCGCCTTTTCTTCCTTGACCTTCTCCTGAGTTTCCTTCTCCTTCGCCTGAATAGCCTGCAGCATCTGCTGGGCAGCCTGTGGGCTTAATTTAGGCTCCTGACCCTGCTGGTTCTTCTTATCCTGATTCTGACGGTCGTCATTCTGGTCCTGATTCTGCTGATTCTGATCCTGGTTCTTGTCCTGATCATCATTCTTATCCTGGTCCTTATTCTGATCGTCGTTCTGGTTCTGATCCTGATTCTGATCGTTATTCTGGTCCTGGTTCTGATCCTGATTCTGATCGTTGTTCTGCTGATTCTGCTGGTTCTGCTGATTTTCCAGCATCTTCTTGGCATAGATGAAATTCTCTTTCGCATCCATGTCATCAGGCCTGATCATCAGCGACTGGGCAAATGCATCAACAGCAGTCTGGTAATCCTTCACTCCCAATGCCACATCTCCTCTGTTATACCAGTAATCCGCTGACGACTCAGTTGCCGGCGCAGTTTCCTTGATCCTGTCAAGGGTTGTTCCCGCCTGCTCCATATCACCTTGACGGTACAATACCGACGCAAGGTTGTAATTGGCAGCAACTGATGTAGAATCCTTCAGCAGCGCCTTCCTGTAATCGATATCAGCCTCACGATAATTCTCCTTCTTGAAATCACGATTGCCGCGACGCACATCCTTCTTATCTACCTGTGCATCAGCCGACAGTCCTGAAACCACCAATATCACTACCGCCAATATATATCTTAATGTCTTCATCTCTCTTCTCCGGTTATATTCCATTGAATCATCGTTTAAACAAATGTCTCTTTGACCTGCGGTCACCGACAAGCATCTCAAGCACGAAGAAGAACAGAGCAATTGCCATGAAATACATGAACTGCTCGTCAAACTCCTCGAATACTATCGAGCTGTATCTCTCATCCTCCATCCTGCGGATATCGTCAATGATAGGATTAAGTCCGAACTCGCTGTTTCCCGCACGGACATACAAGCCATTGCCAGCCTTTGCAACTTCCTGAAGGACAGACTCATCCAATCTGGTAACCACGATATTTCCGTCACGGTCCTTGAGAAGTCCGCCATCCATAGGAATCGGCTTTCCTTCCGGCGAGCCTACACCGATGGTAAATACCCTTATACCCATTTCAGCGGCCTGCGTTGCAGCGGCCACCGGATCATCCTCATGATTCTCACCATCGGTAATGATAATGATCGCGCGGCTTTTCTCACTCTGCGCACTGAAACTTCTGACGGCAGTATTGATTGCCTCTCCTATCGCCGTACCCTGAATAGGTACAGACTCTGTAGAAATCGTATTGAGGAACATCTTGGCAGACACATAGTCTGTCGTTATCGGCAGCTGGACAAATGAATTTCCAGCGAATACGATAAGTCCTATTCTGTCGTCACGAAGCTTGTCCACCAATCTAGAAATAGCCAGTTTTGCTCGTTCGAGCCTGTTAGGCGAGTAATCCTCGGCAAGCATTGAATTGGAGACGTCAAGAGCGATCATGATCTCTGCTCCCTTTGTTTCATGCTCCTTAAGCTTCGCTCCTATCTGAGGTCTTGAAAGACCTATCACGAAAAAGAAGAAACCGATGGAAAACAACGTCAGCTTCACCCATATCCTTGAAACAGAATATGACGGCATCAGCTGTCTGACAAGTTCTTCGTCTCCGAATCTTCTGATCCTGCGTCTCCTCAATTTCAGGACAAGAGCCTGCAGAATGAAGAAGAACGGTATCAGGAGAATCAGGGCAAGATATTGAGCCTGTGCAAAATTTATCATGGTAACCTCCTTATTACAAACCATTTAAGAACAAGTTCCAGAAGAATGGCCATCAGCGCAAGCAATGCATATTTACCGAAAAGTTCCTTATACACAGGGAAACTGTCGATTGTGGTCCTGGCCTTCTCCATCTTGTTGATCTCACTGTAAATTTCCGCGAGTTTGGTATTATCAGTAGCTCTGAAATATCTTCCGCCGGTAGCATCGGCAATCTCAGAAAGAAGGGTTTCGTCAATTTCCACCTTGACATTCTGAACTTCCACACCCCACGGAGTCATCACCGGATAAGGAGCCACGCCATTGGCACCTACACCGATTGTATATACCCTTATTCCATATGTCTTGGCAATCTCCGCAGCCATCTGAGGAGAAATCTCTCCCCTATTGTTGACACCGTCTGTAAGCAGTATTATAACGCGACTCTTGGCATCAGAGTCCTTCATGCGGGCAACAGCAGTAGCAAGACCGTTTCCGATGGCAGTACCATCCTCGATCAGGTCTGTCTGCACTTCCTTCATCATGTTGATAAGGGTAGCACGGTCTGTTGTCAAAGGACACTGTGTGAAGCTTTCACCGGCAAAGACTACGATTCCCATTCTGTCTGACGGACGCTGGGAAATGAACTCGATTGCGATATCCTTCGATGCATTTATTCGGTCCGGTGTAAAGTCACGGGCAAGCATACTGGTCGATACGTCCATAGCGAGAACAATATCAATACCCTCAGTATCAACTCTTTCCATTTCCTGCGACGAACGAGGACGGGCAATAGCGACGATAATCATCGCAAGTGCGAAAACCCTCAGCAGGAACGGCAGATGTCTCATATATCCCATGAACGAACGTCCTCTGACAGTCCATGGAACCGATGTCGAGACACGCATATGCGGCCTATGGCTGAATATCTCTATCAATATATAATGCAGCACCAGCAATACCGGCACTGCCATAAGCCATAATAGTTTAGGATACTCAAAAAACATCACTCTCCTCCTTCTGTTTCATTTGTTGCTGCGGCTGCCTCCTCTTCTTCGAGCTCTGCCTGATATGTCTCGGTAACAAACCTGACTGCCACTGGAAGCACGGATGCATTATCCTCCTCTGACGCCACATACTTGGCGAACTTCACGAAATCCGCTCTTTCAAAAAGTTCCTTCACCACATCAAGAAGCTCGGAAGGAACATCCGAAGATTTCATTCCTGCAAAGATTTCAGCCGTAGTCATCTCCATTGCGGAAATTCCGTAACGCGAAGCCATATATTCCCTCAATGTATCGGTAACACCTGAATAGAACTGCTTCTGCTTTTCCGGAGCCCACATCGCATTTCCGCGATACTGGTCAAGCTTGCGAAGGGCTACGATATGAGCCGGATCCTTGTGGCGCTCTTCCGATGCAGCATTACGTCTGCGTCTGATAAGGTACACACAAAGTGCTATGAGCGCAACAACTCCCAAGCCTCCCAATACCCATGGCAATACTTCGGCAAACGTTACAGGATAACGTATCTGTCCCTTGATGTCATGTGGCTGAAAAGTCGCGGTATCTACGGGTATTGTCTTGACATCCAGACTCATAGATTCGAAGACAAGAGTATCTGTGACGCCACCTGACATACGTCCGAGCACGATTCGCGGAAGTTCACATACACCCTCTTCAAAAGATGTGACCACGACACTTCCCCTGATATCAAGCAGACTCGGCCCGCCTTTCTTCTGCTTCGTAACCTTCAGGGTATCCAAGGTCCATGGCGAAAGATACATCAGTCCATAACCCTGCTCCTGAGGGATTTCCGGCAGAAGGAGCTGTGTTCCATCCTCCAGACCGTGAAGTTCGAAACCATAGCGAAGCTGATCGGCAATCAGTACGGAATCTCTTTTCTGCAGCTGTTCGAGAAACGCTCCCTTGACGGTATCCACCTGACCCGCATGTGCGAACAAGGACGCCGAGAACAAAAGCAATAATATGTATATCAACGCATTACGCATATCTATCTGTTTTTGAACAAGGTCATAAGTCCCTTCACGTAGTCATCATCTACGGAAATACTCACCTTGTCTACATTATATTTCATGAAGAGTCTTGAAGAGCTCTGCTCCACATTACGGAACCACTCTTCATAAGCCAGCCTCATCTTCCTGTCCGATGTGTTCACCCATGCAGTGGCACCCGTCTCGGAATCCTTGATGTTCACGAGTCCGATGTCAGGAATGCTTCGCTCACGCGGGTCAAACACCTCGATTACCGAAAGGTCGTGTCTGTTGACAGCCACTTTCAATGCATCTTCATACCTTGGGGTGCCGTCCTTATTCACATCAATCATATCCGACAGAAGGAAGGCGGTACACTTCTTCTTGATGGCATTGGTAAGATACCTCAACGCCTCCGAAATGTCTGTACCGTCCACAGTCGGCTGGAACTCAATGATTTCCCTGATGATATGAAGGAGATGGCTACGTCCCTTTTTAGGCGGGATGAACTTCTCGACCTTCTCACTGAAGAACAGGGCTCCGACCTTGTCGTTGTTGATGATTGCCGAAAAAGACAGGACTGCTGCAATCTCAGCAAGCACATCTCTCCTGTTCCTGCCTGCCGTACCGAAAAGTCTCGAACGGCTGACATCCACAAGAAGCACGACGGTCAGCTCCCTCTCCTCCTCAAAGACCTTGACATACGGCGAACGCAGACGTGCCGTAACATTCCAATCCATGTTACGCACGTCATCGCCATATTGATACTCACGCACCTCGCTGAACGCCATACCACGGCCCTTGAAGGCCGAATGGTACTCACCGGCAAAGATCTGGTGCGACAGTGCCCTGGTCTTTATCTCTATCTTCCTGACCTTCTTCAAGAGGTCGTTTGCGCTCATTTCTTCCATTATGGAACCTCTACTGCATTAATGATTTCAGATATAATCTGGTCTGTAGTCATGTTCTCAGCCTCTGCCTCGTATGTGAGTCCGATACGGTGACGAAGGACCTCATAACATACGGCACGCACATCCTCAGGG
>JAEIGA010006398.1_pt1 | contig 17935 bp, 11 predicted proteins | sample 9270691 | NCBI WGS metagenome assembly JAEIGA01 (sample SAMN17057246, study PRJNA624740) | gut metagenome | biome: biome; isolation source: fecal sample | host: Bos grunniens | place: China: Xizang | collected 2019
GAAACAGTTTCCCATCTTTTCACCGATGTTTTTGGGCAATTCGCCGCGGTTCTCGATTGTCAGGTATGAGAGGCATCTGTTTGCATCAAGCCCGGTCTCGCCCAGGGCTTTCCCGGGGCAATTGTCTATGCATTTGCGGCAACTGCCGCAAAGGTCGCGCTGCAATGGGGTGTCGTAACAAAGCTCTATGTCAACAAACAGCTCGCCCAAAAAGAATTTTGAGCCTTTGCCGGGAATAATGAGATGGCGGTTGCGTCCTATATATCCAATGCCGCTCATCATTGCCCAGTAGCGTTCGAGCACGGGTGCCGAATCGCAAAAGGCACGTCCTTGTACCGGGCAGATGCTGTTTATGCTTTGCAACAGAAGGAAAAGCCTGTCCTTTACAATCTTGTGGTAGTCCTTGCCTTGTGCATAGTCGGCAATGCCCTCTATCGGTTGCTTGGGGGCGTAGTTCATCGCTACTGTGATGATACTCTTGCATCCCTCGACAAGCAGGGTGGGGTTGAGTCTTTTTTCGCCGTTTCGTTCAAGGTAGCCCATTGTGGCGTGTTTGCCCTGTTCCACCCAACTGTTGTACATTGCCGTCACATCGGGTGCCACTGCTTCGGCCTTGGCTATTCCACAAATGTCAAATCCGAGACGTTCAGCCTCGGATTTGATGAATATGGTCAAATCTTCCTTTGTCATCGTTAGAAAACTTTGAAACTGTATCCTTGTTCAAGCAGCCAGTCGATGGAGCGTGGCAAGGCGTATTTCAGATTCTTCTCGGAGCGCAAGGAGTCGTGGAAGGTGATGATGGAACCATTGCGCGCATAGCGCTTTACAATGGCAAGTACATCCTCGCCTTGCAGGCGCGAGTTGTAGTCGCGTGTCACCAGGTCCCACATAACGAACTGATAGCGCTCGCTGAGTGTCTGGTACAGGCTACGACGCAGCAGGCCGTGCGGTGGGCGGAACAGTTTGCTGTGTATTAGGGCATCGGTCTTTTCCACGTTCTCAATATACTCCTTAGTATCTGTGAACAGGCCTTTCAGGTGGTTGAAGGTGTGGTTCCCTACCTTATGCCCCGCCTCGATGACCTGCATAAACTCCTGCGGGTGCTTGCGTATATTGTCGCCTACCATAAAGAATGTTGCCTTGATGTTGTATTGTCCGAGCAAGTCAACTACCCAAGGGGTGATGACGGGTATAGGCCCGTCATCGAAAGTGAGGTATACGGCTCTCTCCGTGGGGTTCATCCTCCACAAAGCCTCGGGGAATATGTTGCGGACAAAAGCCGGTACTTGCTCTATGAACATCCTGCCGTTTATTTGCTCTGTTTCATCAATCTCCTCAATGCCTGCTCTATTTTGTGCATTTCGGCATTTGACATATCAAGGTCGTTGAGAGTCTGGTAAATGCTTCCAATCACCATTTTCTTCATCTCGCGGTCGTTCTTGTTGTGTGTCCTGTCGTGCATCTCCACCATACGGTTGAAGCTGATGCATAGGGCATCAATTATCTCCTCCCTTGCAATGTTGCTGCTGTTGCCGTTTTCAAGCAGTTCCCAAGAGTGGTTGATGAGTGACACGCGGTGGTACAGCATAACATCGTTCAGCTCGTTTGGTCTCAGGGTGTTGTACCATTTGAGGTGTTCGAGTTCATTTTTCAGTATGCTGTTTGCCATCTCATCCCTTCTTTGTTTGAGCATTGCCAGAGTGTCGTCGCCCAGGTAAAAATCCTTCAGTATGTTCAGCTTCACCAGGTCGTCGCTGTCTGCGAGATTTGCAATTTCCTTTTTGTAATCGGCCTGTACATTGTATATGATGTTGTATACATCGGCAAGGGAGATAGTGTTGTCTCGCAATGCGTCGTAAGGAATGGTCTCGCTTGGGAATTCGCTGTACACCTTTTCAAGTACCGAGATTATTCTGGCATCCTCCACCTCGCTGTTGAGCATATCTGTGGCAAGCTGCGCGATGAGGTTGCGGTGTGTGCTTATCATTCTTCTGATGGTCTCGTCGGCATAATATCCCTTGTGCTCCTTTACGCCGCCCCACTTGAAACGGTTGAGGACATTGTCGCAGAAACGGTCAATGTCGACAGGGTGCTCGCCGCTGCCTGTGTCATATCCCAATTTGCTCCAGTCGAATGGTGTTATGCGGTATGCCAATCCCTCGTGGACAAAGAATTTTGTGAGCACGGCGGGGTAGTTTTTCTCGCCTACGGTCATTGACATATAGAGAGGACGCTCCCAGTTGGCATTGGCCAACATATCGAAGATGATGAGTTCGTGACGGTAGAGCACGCTCTTGTCGCTGATGTCGATGGGCATATATTCGGGCATATTCTCGGCATACTCCTCGGGGATTACCATTCCCGAGCGCATTACGGCTTCTGCATCTATGGGGATGTAGAGTGTCTCGCAAGGTATGATGCTTTTGGGTATTTCTATACGCTCCCTTCTTGAACGCCCCTCGTTGATTGCCTTTTCGTAAAGTGTGATAATCTCATCTACAACCTTTCGTGCCTCCGATTTTTGGGGGGCATTGGCTTCAAGAATCCAGTGCTTGGTAATCTTGTTCATCTCGAATGGGTTCTTGCCGAATGCCTTTTCGAATTTCTCGGGGAATGCGTTGCGGTATTGCATAATGAAATCCTCCATCGGGAACACATAAACGTAAATGTTGGTGTTTCCCGCATAGTTTATTCGGTCCCAGGTGATGGGCAGGCTCGGTGAGTCGTATGCAGGGCGCTTCATCTGGTCGGTATACCAGTCGGTCTGCAAATACGACAGGTTGCACACACGCGCGTCGGTGCGTTCACCTTCAACTTCCTGGCTGTACCAGAGTGGGAATGTGTCGTTGTCGCCACAGGTGAAGATGATTGGGCAACCCTCGTCGGGGAGTGTGTTCAGGTAGTTCAAGCCGAAGTCGCGGCAGGCATAGCGGCCGCTGCGGTCGTGGTCGTCCCAGGTCTGTGAAACCATCTGCACCGGAACAAGCAGGCAGGCTATTGCTACAAGGCTGTTTGCAAGGGCACTCTCCTTCTTGGTGTGTTTGCGTATGAAATCGACAATGCCGGCAACGCCCATACCAATCCAGATGGCAAAGGCATAGAACGAGCCTGCATATGCATAGTCGCGTTCACGTGGCTGCAACGGTGTCTGGTTAAGATAGAGTACAATGGCTATACCGGTCATAAAGAACAGCATAAATACCATCCAGAACTGTTGTTTGCCCTTCTTGCCGTTGTTTAGCTGCCAGGCGATACCTATGATACCCAATATGAGTGGCAAGGCAAAGAACACATTGCGTCCTTCGTTGTCCCTGATGGTCTGTGGCAGTTTGCTCTGGTCGCCCAGGCGCAGGTTGTCGACAACGGGTATGCCTGTTATCCAGTTGCCATACTCCTTCTCGCCATAGTTGTTCTGTATGTCGTTCTGTCGGCCCACGAAATTCCAAAGGAAGTAGCGCCAGTACATATGGTTCATCTGATAGTTGACAAAGAAACGGATATTGTCAACCTGTGTGGGAACCTTCACTTCGAGTGGTTTGCGCTGCTGTTTCCTCAAGTCGGGGAATTTAGCGCGTACGGTCTTTTTGATGTTCTTTCCAATCCATCTCTCATACTCCCCGGCGTGGTCGCTGCTGTACATACGTGGGAAGAACATATTCTGGACAAACTGGTACTTCTTGTTGTAGTCGATTATCTCATATTCGTCAGGGTCTGTTGCTGACTTCTTCTCGACACGCATATATATGGGGCTTGTCCTGACGGAAACGGCTTCACCGTTATTGTCCCTGTCTACCTCGGCGTCAAAACATTCGCCATAGAAAAGTGGGCGCGAGCCATATTGTTCACGGTTGAGGTATGAACCAAGAGTGAAGATATCCTCGGGTGAGTTCTGGTCCATTGGGGTGTTGGCCGATGAACGGATGACTATGAGGGCATACGATGAGTAACCAATCATAATGAGCAGCAGGCTCAGGAACGATGTGTTGAATACTCTGCGGCTTATCAGGTACTTGGTGTTTGTCTCGGCACCCTTGTATGTCACCTTGTTCCTTGTACTTACGATGTATATGGCGGCCAATACAATTAAGCCCAGCACGATGCTGCCCCCAACGCTGTTTCCATAGAACGGTATTCCCAGCAATGCAATGGCAAGTGTGAAGATTGCGGCAATTGTTTTCTGGCTCTTGTTCTTCTCTGTGCAGTATATACCGGCTACCAATGTGCCAAAGAGCAGCAGGATGTATATGTATAGTCCTGTGTTGAAAGAGAGTCCAAGCAGGTTGACAAAGAGCAGTTCAAACCATCCGCCGACCTTTACCACACCGGGTACGATGCCATAGAGCACCACCATTACAATGGCTGCCGATATTGCCAATGCCAGCAACGAGCCCTTGAAGCTTGCGTTCGGGTATCTCTTGTAGTAGACCACAAGCACTATTGCCGGGATACACAGGAGGTTGAGTAGGTGCACACCGATGGAGAGGCCCACGAGGTAGGCTATGAGTACCAGCCATCTGTCGCTGTGCGGGGCATTGGCGTTGTCCTCCCACTTGAGGATGAGCCAGAATACGACGGCTGTGAAGAGTGATGAATATCCATATACCTCTCCCTCAACGGCGCTGAACCAGTAGGTGTCGCTCCAGGTGTAGGCCAGGGCACCGACGAGTCCCGACCCCAGGATGGTTATCATCTGGCTCGCGCCTATCTCCTTGCTGTTACCGACAATCAGCTTGCGTGTCAGGTGTGTGATGCTCCAGAAAAGGAATAGGATACCCCCGGCGCTGAGCAGTGCCGACATTATGTTTACCATATATGCAACCTTCTCGGGGCCGGCAAACATTGAGAAGAAGTTTGCGGTGAGCATAAAGAATGGTGCACCGGGTGGGTGGCCTATCTCGAGCTTGTTGCCAGAAAGGATGAACTCGGGGCAATCCCAGAAACTTGCAGTAGGTTCTACTGTGAGGCAGTAGGTCAATGCCGCTATGATGAATGTGAACCATCCCAGGGCATTGTTCCAGATTTTGAACTGTTTCATTATTTTGTATATGTTTCTATTTTGCTTGTTGTAACAGGCTTGTTTGCAAGCTTATAAATTGCGCAAATTTACCTAATTAATAGCAGAGGGCAAAATATTAACTGACAATTTGCCTTGACGTTAAGATTTATTTATAAAAAAGACCGCTGTAATGACTTTTACAGCGGGTCTATGTCGTAGTACATTACTATGGAGCGATAGCGTGGCTGCTCGCAATAGGCCTGTTGGATGTTCCTGAGCACCTCATTTACCTTGTACTGCGAGAGCGAGCTCTCGACCTTCAGTACAATCTTTCTTATGTAGAGCTGCTTTACCTTTGCCACGGGTGGGAGGTCGGGGCCCAGTATGCGATTCTCGAATATTTCACGCATATGGCGCCCTATGAGCTCCGAGAACTCTTCGATGACCCTCACATCGCGGTGTTTCATATATATGTAAACAAGCCGATAAAAAGGAGGATAATGGAACAGGAGGCGCTCCTGTAATTGCTGGTCGTAGAATGCTGCATAGTCGTTGCCCACAATCTGTGGTATTACCGGTGCATCGGTCATCTTTGTTTGCAGGAACACGTTGCCCTGGCCGTTCTTGCGTCCCGCGCGTCCCGCAACCTGTGACATCAGTTGGAATGCCCTTTCGGTGGCTCTGAAATCGGGGTAGTTCAGCAGTGTATCGGCATTGACAATGCCCACTACATCAACGTTGTCAAAGTCCAGTCCCTTTGAAACCATCTGTGTGCCAATGAGAATGTCGGTCTTTCCCTCCTGGAAGTCGCCGATAATCCTTTCATACGCTGTGCGTGTGCGTGTGGTATCAAGGTCCATACGTTCTATGCGTGCCGTGGGGAACAGGTTGTGCAGGTCGTCCTCAATCTTCTCCGTGCCATATCCAAGTGTTGCAAAGTTGCGTCCTTCGCAGTTGGGGCAGTGCACGGGAGCCGGGATGGTGTAGCCACAATAGTGGCACACCAGCTTGTTTGCATTCTTGTGCAGGGTGAGGCTGACATCGCAGTGCTTGCAGTGTGGTACCCAACCGCACGTGCGGCACTCTATCTGTGGCGAGTAGCCACGGCGGTTCTGGAACAGTATTATCTGTTTCTTCTCTTTCAACGCACGGCTCATAGCCTCGACAAGAGGGTCGGCAAAAGGACCCACTGTGAGCTTCTTGCGGGTATATTCCTGCATATCCACCACCTCTATGTGCGGCAATTGCAATGCACGGTGTCTGGTGGTGAGGTTTACAAGGGCATATTTGCCTGTGGTGGCGTTGTAATAGCTTTCGATTGATGGGGTTGCAGTGCCAAGCAAGGTCTTTGCTCCAAAGAACGAGGCAAGGACAATTGCTGCATTGCGTGCATTGTAACGCGGTGCGGGCTCCTGTTGCTTGTAGCTGTTCTCGTGCTCCTCGTCCACAATGACAAGCCCAAGGTTCCTGAACGGTAGAAACACCGATGAACGCACGCCCAGGATAATCTCATACGGCTCGTCGCCGAGCTGTTTTTTCCATATTTCAACCCTCTCGGCATCGGTGAATTTTGAGTGGTAGAGCCCTATGCGGTTGCCGAACACGCGGCGCAGTCTCTCGACTATCTGCTTTGTAAGGGCAATCTCGGGTAGCATATACAGCACCTGCTTGCCGCTTTTGACGGCTTCGGTTATCAGGTGTATGTAGACTTCGGTCTTTCCGGCCGATGTCACGCCGTGCAGCAGTGTTACATTCTTTTGTGTAAAAGAATCCTTGATTTCACCGAATGCTTTCTGCTGTGCGGGGTTCAAGGTGTTCACCGGCTGGCAAGGCTCGTCGTTGTGATTGAGGCGCCCTATTTCAACCTCATAGGTCTCGAACACGCCCTTGTCTTGCAGCTGTTTGTATATAGGTGGCTGCACTTGTGCCAGTTCAATGAGCCGGTGCTTTGAAATCTCCTTTGGGCTATCGCTAAACGGTTGGGCCTGTTGCATATATGTCAATAGCAACCTTTTCTGGCGCGGAGCGCGGCCAAGTGTCTGCATCAGCAGGTTCAGCCACTTCTCGCCACGGTATTCCACGGCAAGGCGCACCCTTTGCTCGGTGCGTGGCTTGAATTCGCCTTTGAGCCCTTGGGGAATCGCAGCCTTGTATATGTCGCCCAATGAGCACAGGTAGTATTTTGAAATCCAATCCCAGAGTTTCACCTGGCTGTCGAGCACGATGGGGGTTTCGTCAAGCACTTCCTTGATAGGTTTTACGGCATAGCCGTCGGGCTTGTTGCCGTGCACGGTTGCCACCAGTGCAGTGTAGCTTTTCTTTGCTCCCAATGGGACGGTCACACGGCAACCGGGGAGGATTTTCCCCTCAAGCTCTTGCGGGACGCTGTATGTGAATGTCCCTGGCAGCGGCAGTGGCAATATGACATCGGCAAATTTGCTCATAAAACAATCGCGAAGTTATTAAAAAGCTCTCAAACGGCAAAATACAGGGCTTGCCGCATCTTGTTTTTTATCATATCTTTGAGGTTAACTTCGAAGATAGTCTGCACTCGCTTTGAAAAATACTGAAGCAAGCTTCGTATTTCTCGCTCGTTTGTTATTATCTTTGATATGTAATCGAAGATATACTGCACTCGCTTTGAAAAATACTGAAGCAAGCTTCGTATTTCTCGCTCGTTTGTTATTATCTTTGTGCATATGAAAAAGAACCCACAATGTACAGTACAAAAAACAGTTTCTTTCTGTTGCTCTTGTTGCTGATGTTATGCTCTTGTGGCGAGGACAAGGGGACATCGGCCTGCATTGAGGCTTACAACGAGGCAATAGAGAAGGTGTCTGCGGCCGAAAATTCCGAGGGGCTGCTCGAAATCTCATATCAGTTGCATCTTCAGTTGCACGATATGCAAACGCAGGATGACGCTAAAGTAGAGGCGTTGCAACAGGAGTTCGAGATGCTGGTAAAGAAAAAGGAGATTGAGTTCTATACCAATAAATATAAAAAGAAATAGCCCCGGGGCTATTTCTTTTTATATTTATGTTTACTAATTATCAGTTGGCAAAGTACTTTATGTCGTTGCCTGTCGGGCTTTGGAAGGTCTTGAGCCCAAACTGTGGCAGTGTAGCCAGTACATATTCAAAGATTTCCGATTGCAGGTGCTCATAATCTACCCAGGCTGTGCCGTCAAAGAAGAAGTAAAGTTCCAAGGGCAGGCCCTGTGCTGTCGGTTGCAGCTGGCGCACCATTATAATCATCTCCTTGTTCACTTTCCCGTGGTTCTTGAGCCACATCTCTAGCCATTCCCTGAACACGGTGAGGTTCACCGTGGTGGTTGTGTCGCCGGTGAGCAGGTTTTTCTCTTGAAGTTCCTTAATCTGCTTTTCATTGCAGAATGCAACGGAGTTCATATCGATGAAGATGGAGCGCTTTATGCGTCGGCCTCCACTGTCGAACATACCGCGCCAGTTCTGGAACGATTCGCTCACAAGCGCATAAGGTGGGATTGTGGTGATTGTCTTGTCCCAGTTCTGGATTTTGACGGTTGTGAGCGATACATCCTGCACCATTCCGTCGGCTCCATATTTGTCCATTGTTATCCAATCGCCGGGGCGGAGCATATCATTTGCCGACAGCTGTACGCCTGCAACCAGTCCCATAATGCTGTCCTTGAAAACGAGCATAAGCACTGCTGCCGATGCTCCAAGTCCTGCCAACAGCCTGGTAGGGTCCTTGTCGATGATGATGCTTGTTATGAGGATGAGTCCAATGCATATGATGACAATCTTGAGCATCTGGAAAACACCTTTCAGGGTGTGGTTCTTTGTCTTCTTGGCTTGGCTGGATATCTTGTACAGTGATGTGAGCACACCGCAGCATAGCTTCACAAAAATAACTATGATGTAGATGCTGCACACCTTGGTGGCAATGCTGTATAATGTCGAGTTTTCATATACAAGCAATGGCAGTGCTGCGGTCAATGCTATGCCGACGACAAGATTGCATACGTTCTTCAATGTCTCGTCATTGAATATCACTTCATCCCATTTGGCACGTGTCTTACGCGTAATCCTGTTGCTTATTGGAATTACTATCTTTTGACAGACGAAACTGCTTATGTAGAAAAGCAACACAATGCACAGGATGACACAGAGCCAATGTAATATATTTACAATGTCTGTTTCAATCCCAATCCTGTTGAGCAGTGGAGTGTATGTCTCTTTCATATGATATCCGTGTGTAAGTTGGATGTGCCGGTTCTTTTTTTAGGCCTGGAAATGTCAGAATATATATGTCAATGATACCTGCCAGGTGTTGGTCTTTATCTCGGCGGTTTCCTTTCTCATATCGGCAAGGGTCTTTGTGATATCTGCGGTCTTGCCTAACGCAAGGTTGTAGTTTGCGTGCAATTGTATGTGGGTGAAAAGTGTCACTCCAAGTCCAAAGTTAAGGCTGACATTGCTGTCGTTGAGCCTGTATTCCCTGCTTGCAAGCTCGCCGACATCTTCAAACTTAATGCTTCTGTCGCCGATGTTCCATTCGAATTCCGGGCCAATGGAGGCAAATGGCTCTATGATTCTGCTGAGTAGTGGCAGTGTCAGTTCATATCGCAGGTACAATGGTACATTGATGCTTTGGCTTTTCAGAGTCTCTCCGAAAACCTCAATGTCGTTCTGTGAATAGAGCAGGTTTGCTTCAACTCCTACGCCAATGAGTGGAAGTATTACTTTTGCCGAGGCTCCTACGAATGAACCGGTGTTGTTCTGGATGTCGCTTTTCAGATTGTCGACATCATCAAATGTAGGTTTTTCGGGAAGGTTGACTCCGGTCTTTATACCAAAGTCGAGAATTGTTCTTTTAAGAACGGGTGTACTTGTTATTACACCTAATTCGGCCTGTGCGGCAACAGGTGATACCGCGATTAGGCTGAAAATTGCCAGAATGCTGAGAATTCTTTTCATATCTATTGTTTTAATTTTGCGGATTAAGACAGCATCCCACCGGAATGCTGTCTTACACTAGTGTTCATTTTTTTATGTACCTGAACTGTTATATAAACAAGATTATGCGCAGGCCGGTTTAACGACGCTCGCGGCGCACGGATACGCTCTTGGCATTGCCACCACCTGCGTTGTTGCTCCTGATTGGTTTTGCCTTCTTCACCGTTTCTCTCTTTTCATTGCTTTTTACGTTGCGGCTTGCGGCTTCCTTCTTTGCCGGCTTGCTGTTTCTCACGCTCCTTGCACTTTTGGTGCTCTTGGTACTGACTGTGTCGTTTGCTGCTGCAATGGCTGCATTGATGGAGTCCTGGCGCATCTCGGCTACGGTTCTGGTGTTCCAGAGGTTTGTGCGGAAATCCTGGAGTTCCTGTTCAATCTTCTCCTGTTCCTTCTTTACTGAAGCCGAGTCCTTGCAGTACTGTGCAATAGCCATATTGCGCATATTGACTGTCTTGTAAATCTCGCCCTCGTAATCTCCTTTTCTGAAGAAGTCGTCAATTGTCATTGACATTACGTTGTTGAGGCTGCTGGTCATCAGGCGCTGTTGTGACAGCAATGGCGATATGTCGTCATATCTAAGCCAGAACATAGGGTATTTTGTCACTTCGGCGCCGAACTCGCCCGAACGGTGCAGTACAGGACAGATCGCTGTCACGCGCTTGCCGTATGCACCTGTGCGCTGGTCGTAGTAGTGGCTCTCCTTTATGTAGTAGCTGAGCACTTCGGCACTTGGCACATCGCTCTTGCCTACAATGAGCTCGCCATCCTTCTCCTCATAGTATATACGGTAGTTGTCGAGCATATCGACTGGTGATACAATGTTCTCCTCGGTGAACTGCTCAATGCCGTCGAGGTTGTATTTGTAGGCCGTGATGTTCCCTTTCAATATATTGTTGAAAAGGAAGGTAAAGAGGTTGCATTGGTCACCAATCTGCTCTACAGGGTAGTAGAGCGATGCGTTTTTCTCGTTCCCGAGGTCCAGTGAACGGTAGATTTCGCGCTTCCAGTCGACCTCCTGTGGAGTTTGTGTCACCGGGTATTGGCTTTTGGCTCTCTGGCTGAGCTCTACGCCTGCAGTCGCCGAGGTCTCCTTACCCTTGGGGTTGTTTGCACCTTTGCGTGCAGGTGGTTGTGCATCGGCTGTCTGCGCAACCAATGCGACTGCTACAATGATCAATAATCTGCTAATGTACTGCATATTGTAATATTGTTTGTTTCTGTTTAGTCAATGATGACCTCAAGGGATGTCGGCAACAGACGCTCTACATTGTCGGGGCCAACAGCTTTTACGTGTGATATGTAGAAGCGCTTGCCGCGTCCAAGGTTGCGGAACATATCCTTCTGCTGCTGCGAGAACAGTTCGCCCTGTGACATAAGAGGTATGGCATTTCCCATATTGTCATAGAAGACTGTTTCGAATGAGAGTACCTTGAACCCAATGTTCAACAGTCCATCGTCAATGGCTGCAACAATTCCGCTGGTGCTCATAAGTTCCTGTTTCCTGAACTTGGTGCCGCCACGGTAACGCTGTGTGTTGCCGTCCTTGTCCTTGTATTCGATGAATGGTGTAGGGTCGGGCAACTGGCGCACACGGAATGCATATTCGCCCATACTCTGGTCTCGGCCCTCGTCGTTGCGTGCGGTGACACCAATCAGCAGTTCTTCGCCAATCTTTGTGGGCACAACAATGTAGCCGCTCTTGCCGTCGCTCTTTATGCTACCCTGTCCCTTTGTTATCCTTGCTGTGATTTTGTTTGCCGGAACACCGGGAACAGAGATGCTGACAGGGTTGGAGAAACCTGCATAGAGCACGTTCATAAGCGAGGCGCTCACTGTTGCTGTGGGGTCTACTACGGTGTAGTGCTGCGAGAAGTCGTAGCGTGTAGGCACGCCGGCTCCGTCGTTGACAAGCATATGACCTTTGAGCGTGTAGTCGCCGGTGCTGTTGCAGCGCACTGCATATTCGCCATTCTCTGTTTCAAGGAGCTTGTCGTCGATGTATATCTGTGGACGCTGTGTGGAGTCTACCGCCGCAAGGATAATTTGCGCCGAGAAGTCGCCGCCGCGCACAATGTTCTTTGATGTGGGGATGACCAATGCCTTGATTTGGTTGACACGCACATCACCCATATCCACTTTCTTTGAGAGCATATGGATGACCTCGCCCTCTACATATCGCACATCGTTCTGTATCTTTGTGAGCAGTGTTATGGCTGCAATAGCCGGCATACTCTCAAAGTGATACTCCTGCCAGTTCTTGTTGAGGACATTGAGCCCGTGTGGCAGTTCGGTACTCAGGCAGTTGGCTATCATCTCCTTGTGCATCTGGTCGTCTACAAGTTCCGACATAAAGTTGCGGTAGTCGTTGATTGCATTGTATAGTTTTGCGCCCTCTTGTTCTGTCAGCATCACGAATGTTGCGGCCTCAAGGTCCTCGCGGTTCTCGAGGTTGCGGTAGTCGGCATCCTTGCCGTCGGCCTCTTTGGCTATGCGCACCTTCAGGTCGTCGGCAAAGCTGTATAGGCTGTCCGATTTTGCCTTTACGCTACCCGCGCGTTCAAACCATTCGCGTACCTTCTCAGGGTTCTTTGTCATCATCTCACCCAGCGAGCCGTAGAGCGTGTTGTTCTGTGCTCCTGCATTCTCGGTGCTTCGTGTGAGGCTCTCGTCGACCAATGTGAAGCCGTTGAGGACATCCGAAGAAACGTTCATTGCAAGCATCGCCATCAGAAGAACGTACATAAGGTTTATCATCTTCTGACGTGGTGAAACTTTCTGTTTTTTTACCTTCATTGTGTGGGATTTAAAAGCTGCTTAAACTTGTGGACGGTCCATTTTTGATGTCATTGCCTCAATCATACGGGCATAGAGGTTGTTGAGTTCCTCAATCTGCTGTGCCATTCTCTTGGTCTGGTCGTTGACCTGGTCGATGGCATTAAGCTGTCCGCCGGCACTGCGCAGATGAACCTCGTAGAGTGCGTTCACGCCTGTGAGGTTGCGGCTCAAGGTGTCCATCTCCTGCATACTGCGTCCCAATGCATCGGTCTGCTGTGATATGTTCTGTATTGCCTCTGTGAGCGCGCGTACCTTCTCGACATACTCTTCGGTAGCCTTGTCCATCTCACCGATGTTGTTCGGTGCCGCCACCGGCACTGTGTTTACGTTACCACCGGTTGCAGGTGTTCCGCCACCGCCAATGACTATTGGGGATGTAGCAGGTGTTGTCACGCTTGCTGCTGCAACGCTCTCCTCCTTGGCGTTGTTATCAGCAGCGGTTGCAGCAGGGCCTCCTGCCATAATAGGGCCGTTGATGATGATGGGCTGTCCGGCAGCACCACTCATTGCAGTTCCTGTGTTCACGTTCTCCTCTTCCACGTCGAACGGACGCTCGAATGCCGAGAAGAAGAACACGATGACCTCGGTGCCCATACCCAGGAACAACATAATGTTTGCTCCCGGCAAGTGTGTGAGCTTGAACAGTGTACCAAGAATGACGATGGCTGCACCCCAACTGTAGAAGTAGTTAAGGATAGTCTTGCCTTTTGCAGAGTCCATAAATGCCTGCAAACCTCCTATTATGCCTTTTGATTTTTTCATATTCTTATGTTTTCGTTGTTTCTGTTATCTTTTGTTGTCGTTGCCCGAATAGCTTCTCACGCAACGGAAGCCGATGAATGAACGTGACTCGTTCTGGTACTCATAGGAGCGTGTCGCACCCTGGATGTATCTCACGGGGTCTTTCCACGAGCCGCCACGGATGGTCTTCTTTTTCATACTGTATGGGTCCTCCTTTGCCGCACGGTATTGCAGGTCGGGGTTGATGTCGCTCATATGCAGCACGCCGGCATCGGTGTAGACGGTCGAAGTCCATTCGGCAACGTTGCCCGCCATATCGTAGAGGCCGTTTGAATTTGCCGAGAAGATGCCGCAAGCCGATGTGATGAGGCTGCCGTCCTTGGTGTAGTTGCCGTCGCCCGGCTTGTAGTTGGCATAGTAGCATCCCTGGTCGCTCTTTGTGTCGGTCTGTTCCCAGGGGAAACGGCTGCCGTTTTTGCCGCGTGCGGCAAACTCCCATTCTGCCTCAGAAGGCAGGCGGTAGCGCTGTATCCAACGTGCCTGTGCTCCCATTCCGCGCAGCAGATAGCTGGTGCGCCAAGCGCAGAAAGCATTTGCCTGTTCCCAGCTGACACCTACAACAGGATAATTGTCATATTTGGGATGGTTGAAATAGTACTGCAGATAGGACTCGTTGTTGGCATTGGGGAAATCGTTTACCCAGCAGGTTGTGTCGGGGTAGATGTTCACAATGTATGTGTTAAGGAAGTCATATACGCTCGACAGCTGTCGGTTGATGGTCTCGCGTATGATGTTTCCTTCGTCGTCAATGTAGGCTGTGTCCTTGGAGATAGTGATTACCGCGTTGTAGTCGACAGGGATGTCGGTGTTGCGGTTGCGTTCCTCGGGGTTGATGCGGTTCTTGCGCAGTGCAGCCTGTGTGTAGTCGTACTCCTCGTAGCGGTAGTTCATCTGCGATGCGTCGAGCATCTTCTCGCCTGTGATGGGGTTGGTGACATACACGCTTTCAATGGCGCGCAGCTCATCCTCTGTGGGTTTTTTCCAGGGGATAGGCTTTTTCCAGTTCAGGTATGGGGTGATGGGCTCGCCGAACTCGTCCTCGGTAATCTTGAATGTCTCGTCGCCACCGTATGCGGGGTCGGCAAGGCGTTCGCGGATAATGGAGTCGCGCACCCAGAATACGAATTGACGGTACTTGGCATTTGAAACCTCGGTCTCGTCCATCCAGAATGCTTCGACCGAAACGTTCTTCGATGGTGCTCCGGTGCCCCACAGTGAGTCGTTTCTCTCGTCACCCACCTTAATGGAGCCTCTTTGTATGAGTACCATTCCGTATGGCGCAATTTCGTTGATGGCCGAGCCGTGAACACCGGTCACCTCGCCTCCCTGTGATGATGTGCTCATACCGCCTTGGGGGCTCAAGCAGGATATCATAGAGAGCGATATAAGTGCCGCTGTTGTAAGAAAAGCAATTTTCTTCATCATTGTAGAATTCTTATGCTGTTATGTTTATTTTTTCCCTTTTTAAAAGCCTCGAGGTTTATCTTGTAGCCCAAGAATATGTCGTGGTTTCCATTTTCAGCTCCTATCCCCGATGTGAACAGTTCATAGCCATAGCTTGCCGTGATGTTCATCATTTCAACGCCAAGGATGAACGCCACCGAGGTGGTTGGGCTGTATGTTATTCCGCCAAAAAAGTTCTTTCCGTCGTAGCTGTAGGTTCCAAGCGCGGTTATGCTTGCACGCCAGGCTACAAAGTCGGTCATCACTTGCACTGATGGCTGTACCGTTATTAACGAATTTTTAACAGGAATATTGCCTCCTGCCATAAAATTATAGTAGGGACTCACCTTTATCTCGTTGGTTTCCCCCATAAGCACAAGGGGGGCATTCAGATGCAGGCCTGCTATGCCGGCATAGAAATGCTTGTGCTGGTACAGGATTCCGGCTCCAAAATCCAATTTGTTGCCATCGGCATTTCCTGACGGGAATGCCGGGTCGCTGTTGCTCTCGCCAAATATCAGTTCCTTGTTCTCGAAGCTGCAATTTACGACTCCTGCCTGCAATCCCAGAGCAAGACGTCCGTTGAACAGCTTGAAGGCATAGGCATAATTAAAATACAGATGCTGGTTCGAGAACTTTCCAATCTCGTCATTTACAATGCCCAATCCAAGGCTGTGGTCGCTTTTTATGAACGGGATGGGTGCGTCAATGTTGATGAGCATTGTCTTGGGGTTGTTCTCAAAACTTGTCATCTGGTTGCTGTATGCAGCATAAGTCGTGAGCCTGCCCTCCGCTCCAGCTCCGGCGGGGTTAAAGTAGTTGAGCATCTTCCAATAGTGGGTAAAGTGCGCATCGAATTGTGCCTGCATCGTCCCTGTGATGCAAGCTGCCAATAGTATTGCGAGTGTCCACTTTCTCATTTATGCTCAATAAACCTATGAAATAACGCAAAAACAGCCTGTATATTATATTTGCAATTGCCCTTGTTGGCTTTTGCTGAAAAAATTATACAAAATTGCAGCAAATTTTGCAAAAAAACAATACTGTTTGCGTGCATTGGACCTAAACTGCTGAAAAAACGTGGCAAAACTGTTGTTTTATCACGTTTAAAGTGTGTTCACAGCCGTATGCCTGCCGAAAATTCCAGATATTCGGCCTTTATGCTGTGTGACTTGATGGCGACACCAAGGAATGTGTCGCCGAGTTGTGGAAGGTAGTACCTGAGACCGGCCTTTTCATAATGCCAACCGCGTTCGCGGTCGCCGGCCTCCTGCGCTTCAATGCCGTTTACCCCTTTGTGCCTGTAGGGATATGCTCCAACAGCAATGTGCAGGGTCAGGTTGTGCCAATATACCTCGTGTACAAGCGAAATGCCCACAGAGATGGGGGCATATCCGCGACTGTTTTCCACAGCGGTGTCGCCATATATCACCCTGTCGCTGGCTTCAAGTTCTTTCATATTCGAGGAGTAGAAAATGTCAAGGCTCGCTCCGCTTGCATATCTCAGAGCATAGCGGTACACGGCATCAATGCCAATGGAGAACTTTGGATGTGCTTTCAGTTTAACTTCGCTCTTTTTCGCAGGGTCTTCCTGCGTCTCCACCTTTGCGTTCCACTCGGCCATACAGGTGTGTACGCCACCCCCAAGAGCAATCATATACTGCATTCCGCGTTTGTAATCGCCTTTCAAACGTGGCTTGCCGGTGTACTCTTTGTAGTCGTAATCGTCGAGCCGGTAACGTGTAAACACTCCACATCCCGCTGCATTCAATGCCTCGTTGGGCAGTGCAAGGCGGCCGTTGGAGTAGTGGCGGAACATTGCATCGGCACCAATCTCCCAACGTCTGCCCAAATGCAGCTTTGCAAAAACACCCGCCCCAAAATAGGCCATTGCCGGTGAGCTCAACCAGTTGTTGCCGGGGTTGCTGACAGGGTCATACCGCCCGGGGTTGTATGTAGCACCAAGGTCAAGCAGATAGCCAAGGGAGAAACGGCTCTTGCGACACAGTGAACGCTCAAAAGAGCAGTACAGGGAGTAAAGGTTGGGGAATGTTGTATGGTCATAGAACTCAAAGTCTCCCATTCTTGCAAGGGAGAACCCCAAGCTAAAGATTGGGTATCCGAATTGTCGGGCAAATGCCGAGCTGTCGTTGGGGGATGTCTGCAAGCCAATGCCGGCCTCGTATGTTGCGTATCCGTTTGTCTTCAGGTTCGGTCTTGTCCTCTCCACATCGGCTCCGTACCAGCCGTGTGCAGTGAGTACCATATCATTTCTTCTTGATTTCTGGGCTTGCGCCTCTGTTTGGAACATTATTGACAGAACGATGGCTGTTGCCATCCTTATCGAGGATTTCATAAGACAAGTGTGTAAACTGTAACAGGCACTCTATTAAACAAAAGTTCTGTAAAAATGTTCATTTTAATATATGTTCAGAACCCTCCAGGCATCCTGGCTGTTTTGTCTACACTGTCAATCGGTAACCTTTATTCAGGCAAATGGTGGCGTGCTATGTGATAAAATCAATTCTGTTCCATTTTGTACGCCCAAGAGATAATAACAAATTAAAATCAAATCAAATAGGACTTCTGAATAATCGAGCCGGTTTTGCGCTAAAACGAGGCAAAATACTATTCCTCGTATATATGAACATACCTGTCTTTATCTAAAATGAATTTCTGTTTGAACGTAAATATGTATTTATTTTCCGGTATTTCTGGTGGTGTGAGACGGATTTGTTCAATACCTATTTCAGAGAACGCTTTTACCTCTCCATTGTAAATAAAAAGAAGTGTAGAAAAAGAATCAAAACTAACATTTGCATTGCATATACCTCTTAAACTGTTTGACATTTTAAGATTAAGA
>JAEIGA010006399.1_pt1 | contig 17933 bp, 15 predicted proteins | sample 9270691 | NCBI WGS metagenome assembly JAEIGA01 (sample SAMN17057246, study PRJNA624740) | gut metagenome | biome: biome; isolation source: fecal sample | host: Bos grunniens | place: China: Xizang | collected 2019
GCTATTATGAAAGAAAGAGTATGAGAATAATGAAAAAGGCAGATTCCTGATGAATCTGCCTTTTTCTATGTTTGTAAATAGATTATCTTTTAAATACTTTTGCAAGGGTCAGTGCTACGGTACCGGAAAGTACGCCGCAAAGTGCTTCTTCGATCACACCCTGAATTCCTACCAGTGCAACGATAAATCCGAGAGGATTTTTTGCTTTGACTTATTTAAATAAAAATGATATAATTAGAACACAAATCATTTTCTATTTAACAGAAAGGTAGTTATGGAATGAATAATAAGAATAATGACGTTAAACTTTATAATATATTGTTCCCCTTTTGGATGATTTTGTTATTTCCTCAAATATGGCTTATTGTTCTTCCAGGCAATTTTATTATTGATAGTATAGTTTTAATAATCAGTATGATTCTGTTAAAAATTGCAGATAAAAAGCAGTGGTATAAGCGACATATAATAAAAATTTATCTGTTCGGTATGATTTCTGATATTATTGGCGCAGGATATATGCTATTATTGGTGACAGTATTTGATGTCGGTCGAATGGGTGATGAACTTTATTTAACTGCACCTGCCTTAGTAATATCTTCAGTTTTGATTTTTATTCTTAATTACTTTATTACATTCAAAAAATCAGATAAATTATTACGATTAAAATTATCAATCATATTTGCATTAGTTACCGCACCATATACATTTTTAATTCCGTCAAGTTGGTTATACGGATAAACTAAAAACAATTCAATAATTATACTTTTCCTCCTTTTTGCCGATAGAGCCCCAGGCTGCTATTAGTTGTAAGCAAAGTCGAGTGTTTTAGGTTTTCATAGAGATTGGAAAACGTGCCGTATATTTTCCCTGCTTGTTACGGTATAAGACAAAATAAAAAAAGCCTCCCTTGTGTAAAGGGAGGTGGCAAAACGGAGTTTTGACGGAGGGATTGACAATCGTTGGTACTTAACAATCCCCCAGTCTTTTTGCTTCGCAAAAAACCAGCCCCCTTTACACAAGGGGGCCTTTTTACTGTCCTTAAGAATACAACCCCTATGCTTTCACTGTTTTTATTTTATGTTGAACTTTGTCATGTTTTGTGATAAACTTGATTTAACAGATAAATAATCTGTTAAATTTTAGGAGGGGTTTATATGATATTTGCAGCTACAGGTATTTCTCTCGTATTGGTGTTTATTGTCGGTTTAGTTATAGTGGGTGGCATTATCGCTCTCATTGCAGCAATTTTAGGTAAGGGTAAAACCGAATCTGATGACGGTGATTTGGATGAAAACAAGTCTTTTTTTGACGGCGGTTATCTTGCGTACATAGGTTATAGTATCTTGGTAGCCTTTGTTACATCTATTACTTTTGGCTTGGCATTTCCTTGGATGTGCTGTTTAATGCAGAGATGGAAAGCAAAGCACACTGTTATATGTGGAAAGCGTATGTATTTTGATGGTACAGGCGTACAGCTTATAGGAAAGTTTATATTATGGCTTTTCCTTACTATAATTACCTTTGGTATCTATGGCTTCTGGATGGCTATTGCTATTAAGAAATGGGTAAGCAAACATACTCATTTTGTGGGTGAAGAGGACAATAATAGTTATTTTGACGGTGGTGTCCTTGGTTTTATCGGAACAAATATTCTGGCAGGATTTGCTTTGATTGTACCCTTTGTGGGACCGGCTTGGTCAAATATTATCAGACTTAGATGGGAAACCAAGCATACGGTTACCGATTCCAGAAGACTTATTTTTACAGGAACAGTGGGAACATTTTTCCTTAAATATCTGTTATGGGGCTTTTTGACAGGTATAACATTTGGCATATTTGCTCTGTTTATACCGGTTAAGAATATGCGTCTTGAAACCGAAAACACCATTGACCATGAGCATACTATTGAAGCACAGATGAAGCGGAGCGAATACCGTAATCTTATTCGTACCGATTATTCTGCTTATAAGAGCGACAATGTTGAATATGAAATGGAAGGTATTAAGTCGGGTATTACCGATACTATGGGACAGGAGGAACTTCTTGCTCTTGCTAACTCAGGTTCAAGGGTGGCTCAGTATTTATATGTTAAACGCTATGCTGAAGGTGACTATACTGTTGAGCCCTTTGCTTCCTTGCTTAAAGCAGCATCGGATGCAGAGTATGCGCCTGCCGTGAGCTTATACGCTCTGACAGGTGAAATAGAGGAAACCGAGAAAAATACTCTTCTTGATAAAGCGGCAAAAATGGGACAGTTCCCTGCAATAAGAAACCGAATGTCATATTGTGCTGATATTGGTCTTGCTCAGAATGATATTGCTTATTTAAAGGATGCAGTTCGTTATTCTGATTTGCTAAATGAACATGGTGAGGAACTGACTGAGGATGAACTTATTTTGGTTAAGAAATGCGTTCTTGCTATCAGAAAAATTGAATCGGGCAAGTTTGTTTCATCAGGAGGTTCAAAGGCATCAATTGCCGTCGTGGCTATTATAGCTGCTATATTAGTTATTTTAGGTATTCTTTGCAGTGTTCTAATGTTTGGAAGAGCAAAAATGGTTTCTGTTGATATGGACTCGTACACAAATGCAGAAATGATGTATTAATTTAAAATCAAAAATACCCTTTGTGTTTTTATGGATACAAAGGGTATTTTTTTATTATAGCTTTTTGTCCTTTAAAGCGGATTCTGTGTTTTGAATCGCTTGAACTGCCTGAGAATCGGAATTTGCAATGATGTAAGTGTAAATTGCATCGAAAATAGTAAGCTGAGCTATACGGGAACTCATAGCGAGGATGGAGTGCTTGGTTTCAGCAGATTTTGTAAATAAGGGTATATCCGAAACGCTTATAATAGGGGAGTCGGCATGGTTAGTAATACAAATAGTTTGTGCACCGTTAAGTTTTGCTAACTTTAATGCCTGTATAATGTCGGTTGACTGTCCTGAATGAGATATACCTATTGCAACACATTTATCGTTAAGATGGGATGCAATTATTGCCTGAAGATGATTATCGGTACAGGCAGAAGCGTTAAGACCTACTCTTAAAAATTTGTGTTGTGCATCGGTGGCAATGGAAGCGGAATTTCCAAGACCGAAGATAACAATTCTTTCTGCCTTCATTATGGCACGCGCTGCCGACTCAAGAGCTTTTTCATCAAGCACCGAGGCGGTGTTTTCAAGGGCTATCTTAATATCGTTAATTCTTTTTACGAACATATCATAGCAGCTATCGTCTGCTGAAATCTGAGCCTTTTCGTTAGATAAGGTTGAAATTTCCTGAGCAATGGCAAGCTTTAAACCCTGATAGCCGCCCACTCCAAGTCTTTTGGCAAAGCGGACAACCGTTGCATCGCCACAGCCAATTGCAGTTGCAAATTCTGTAATAGAAAGGGGAAGAAGCATTTTTGGGTCGTTTATAATGCTATCGGCAATGCGTTTTTCACCGGGCCCTAAATTGTTATAAGTAGAACGAATATTAAGTAGTATGGATTTCATTTTAGCACACCTCTGTGAAAAATATTTTCATTATATGTAAAAAACCGAAAATTTATTTTTTAAAAATCGAAAAATATTTTCACTTTTCTCTTGATTTTTTTTGATGAAAGTATTATTATATTGTTTAGTACATTATAGCACAGTACAGTTTAAAATGAAAGGGGAATTTTATGCTGGATTATAGGGTTAAAGTTGGGCTTGTTGCTATGCGCAGAAATACAACAGACCGTCCCAGAGGTACTTTTCTTACTTGGTATTCCGCAGAGCAGAGAGGAAAGCGTTTTACTGAGTATATTGAAGAAAACTTCAGCAATAAAAATGTTGAATTTATAGATAATAAGGGTATCGGAATTAATGACCTTGTTTTTGATGATGCTTCTGCTAAAGAGGTTATAGAGCGATTTAAAAACGAGAATGTCGATGCGGTAATGATTATCAACTGTAATTTCGGTAATGAGGAGGCTGCTGCAGATATTGCAAAGGCTCTTGATAAGCCTGTGCTTTTATGGGCACCACTTGATGACGAATATTATGTTGATGGTATGCGTCCTACAGATTCCCAGTGCGGACTTTTCGGTGTTTCCCGTCAGTTCCAACGTTATCATATTCCGTTTTCACATCTGCCTTGCTGCAGAGTTGAAAGTGAAGAATTCAAGGAAGGCTTCGAGCGTTTTGTAAGAGTAGCCTGTATGGTTAAAAATTTCAGAGGACTTCGTGTAGGTCAGATAGGTTCCCGTCCTTTACCTTTCTTCTCGGTTATATGTAATGAAGGAGAACTGATGGAGAAATTCGGTATAAGAGTTGTTGCTCTTAATTTTGCTATGATTGAGCAGAGAATGAAGGAGGCTGACTTAAACTATGCCGATGAAATAAAGGAATATGAGAATTACTTCCTTACAAAGTTTACTCTTGATGACCTTACACCTAATTATATACATAATATGGCAAAGCTGACGGCTGTGTATAAGCATCTTTATGATGAGTTTAATCTTGATGTTATTTCGGCTGAGTGCTGGACTGCCACACCCGTTATGTTTGACGGACTTGCACCCTGTGCTGTCTACGGACTTCTGGGTGATATGGGCTATATGGTGTCCTGTGAAAGCGATATGCACTGTGCTCTTACTATGGTGCTTCTTAAAAGTGCATCTCTTGGCAAGGGCAAACCTCTTTTTGGTGAGTTTACAGTACGCCATCCTGAAAATAAAAATGCAGAGCTTTTATGGCACTGCGGACCTTTCCCGCTTTCAGAGAAAGCAGAGGAGGGAACCGACAGCAACGCACGTCTTGTAAATCAGCGTGAATGGTTCAGAGCTAAGGACGGTACATATACCGTTTGCCGAATGGATCAGGAAAGCGGTGAATACAGTATTCTTCCTCTTGTTTGCAATACGACTAAGGGACCTCAGACTCACGGTACATATATCTGGGGCGAATTTGAGGATTTGCAGGCAGTTGAAGACCGTCTTATAGAAGGACCTTATATTCATCATTTCGTTGAGATTTTCGGTGATTATACAAAAGAGATTCAGGAGTTCTGTAAGTATTTCCCGAATCTCAAGGTAGATAAATCAGTAAAATAATTTTAAGGAGATAGAAAATTATGCAGTACCAGATGAACGAATTTTTGTTTGCAATGATTCTTACCGAGCTTGAGGATGCTGTAGGTAAGGAAAACTGCTCTACCAGAGCAATCGACAAGGTAACACACAGCGTTGACTATTACTGGCTTTCACGTATGTGGGCTGACAGAGGCTGTCGTATGCCTGAGGCTGACATTGTAGTTTGCCCCGAAGACGCTCAGGAGGTTTCCAAGGTATTAAAAATAGCTAACTATTATAAGCTTCCTGTAACTACTTGGGGTGCAGGCGGCGGAACACAGGGCGGTGCTATCCCTGTTTGTGGCGGTATTATCCTTGATACCAAGAGAATGAACAAGATTTACGAGGTTAATACCGAAGGTATGTATATCGAATGCGGTACAGGTGCTATTTATAAGCACATTGAATGGGCAGCAAATGAGGTTGGTAAGGCAACAATGCACTATCCTTCTTCTCTTACCTGTTCTACTGTAGGCGGCTTCCTTGCACACAGAGGTATCGGTGTTGTTTCTACCAAATACGGTAAGATTGACGATATGGTGCTTAAGATGGAGGTTGTTCTTCCTAACGGTGATATTATTGAAACCTGTTCTGCTCCCAAGCATGCCGCAGGTCCTGACCTTAATCAGATTTTCATTGGTTCTGAGGGAACCCTTGGTATCATTACCAAAGCACAGATTCGTATTTTCGACCAGCCTGAAGAAAGACGCTTCAGAGGCTTCTTGTTCCAGGATATGACAGGTGCTTTCAAGGCTTCCCGTGAGCTTTTACAGAAGTTCAAGCCTTCCGTTATGCGTCTTTATGACGAGGCAGAAACCGCTTCTCTTATCAAGAAAATCGTAGGTGTAGAGCGTAAGGGTGCGTTTATGAATATTGCCTATGAGGGTGTTAAGGAAATGGTTGAGGTTGAAGAAAAAATTCTTCTCGAAACCTTTGCTAAGTACGGTGCTGAGGACCTTGGCAGTGAGTACGGTGAGAAATGGTGGAAGGAAAAGATTACCTTCTTCTATCCCGGTCATATGATGGACATTCCTCAGATGTTCGGTACAATGGATACCATTGCTCCTTACGGTAAGATTGAAGAAATTTACTGGGCTATGAAGCAGGCTATTGAATCTGAATTCCCACAGGCAAAATTCATTGCTCACTTCTCTCACTGGTATGAGTGGGGTGCAATGGTTTACGACCGCTTTATTATTGAGGGTAAGGATGTACCTCAGGATCCTGTTGAGGCATTAAGACTTCACCAGAGAGTATGGACCACAGGTGTTCGTACTGCTATTGCTCACGGCGGTGTAGTTAATGACCATCACGGTGTTGGTATCAAGCTTGGCCGTCTTATGAAGGAACAGTACGGTCCTGCTATGCAGGTATTTGAAGGTATTAAGAAGCAGTTAGACCCCAACGGAATTATGAATCCGTTCAAATTAGGTCTTTAATTACCATAGGAGGTAAGTTAATTATGATAATGTCAGAAAAAGGTAAACAGCATGTAGATTCCTGCCGTTTTTGTTGGATGTGCCATCATATTTGTCCTATCGGTAATGCCACCGGTCAGGAAAGAAATACAGCCAGGGCGAGAGCTCTCGGTATATCTCTTGTAAATCGTGAGGCTATTGACCTTACAGAAATAATGGATAACATTTTTGAGTGTGCTTGTTGCGGTGCCTGTACAAAAGAGTGTGTTACAGGTTGGGACCCTGTTATGTTTACTAAGGAAACCAGAATGCACGCTGCAATGGAGGATAAGCTTCCTGATTACATAAATAAACTTGTTGATAACTGTCTTGAAAAGGGTAATGCTTACGGCATAACCGAAATTGATGCTCAGCTTAAAAAGGCTATAGAGGCTCACAGTGAAAAAACTGATACTCTTCTCTATCTTGGTGTTGATGCTATTTATAAGGCACCTGCCTGTGCAGTAAATGCTATAAAGGTTCTTGAAAAGGCAGGAGTAAGCTTTACAGTTCTCAGAAATGAAGCTCCGAGCGGTGCTCAGCTTGAATACCTTATCAGTGCTGTGGGTGAAACCAAGGAAGTTATGCAGAAATGTGCAAAACAGCTTGGCGAATTTAAAACTGTTATTGCTTATGACCCACAGGACGCAAAGGTATTAAAGCGTGAATATAAGGAGTGGGATATTGCTCTTAATGCTGAGGTTAAAACCTTTACTTCATTTGTTGCAGGTCTTATTAAGGACGGTGCATTAAAGCCGGTGAACAGCGGTAAAAAGGTTGTATATCAGGATCCCTTCCAGCTTGCACGTGATTTGGGTGAAACCGAAGAAGCAAGAGAAATTATAAATGCTTATGCTGTATGTGAAGAAATGCTCTGCAACAGAAAAGATACTATGTGGGCAGGTAACATCCTTATGCGTGAGTGGATGGAGGATGTAATGAATAAGGTGGCCAATTCTCGCCTTTTCAATGCAAAATGTGTTAATGCAGACACAATTGTTACCGCTTCTGTAAGCGAGTATGTTTCTCTTAAGGCTGTGGAAAACGGCATTAAGGTTATTTCTCTTGAAGAACTTATTCTTGGATAAGAGGTACTTGGTATGTTAGTTAATTTTAAGACTATTATAGATATGGCTGAAAAGGGAAATTATTGTATTCCCGCGTTTAATACCTATAACATTGAAACGGTTATGGGCGTTATTGCTGCTGCGCAGGAGGCTAAGGCACCTGTTATTATTCAGGTTTATCCCCGTCTTTTTATGGAAGAGGTTGGATATTACCTTGCTCCTGTTGTACTTGCGGCTGCTAAGAAAGCAAGTGTTCCTGTTTGTTTCCATCTCGACCACGGTCCTGATGAGCTTGCTGTACAGAGAGCTCTTCGTTGGGGATGTAGCGGTATTATGTACGACGGCAGTGTTCATTCATTTGATGAAAATGTTGCCAATACCCGTCACATTGTTGATATCTGCAATACCATTGATGTACAGGTTGAGGGTGAGCTTGGTCATGTAGGAAGCGTTAATGACGAAGCTATGGAAGAGTTTACCGATCCCGCTGAGGCTGCTGACTTTGTAAAGAAGACAGGCGTTACTGCTCTTGCAGTGCTTGTAGGTAATGCTCACGGTCACTATAAGAAGACTCCAAAACTTGATATTGAGCGTATCAAGGCAATCAGAGAAGCAACAGGCGGTACTCCTCTTGTTCTTCACGGTGGTTCAGGTATTCCTGATGAGCAGGTAAAGGCTGCTATTAATGCAGGTATTAGAAAAATGAATATCGGTACAGACGTTTGCTGTGCTTTTGCACAGGGTACTCTCGATTCTCTTAACAATCCTGAGAGAAGCCTTGCAGTTGACCTGTTTATGAAGCCTGCTATCCAGTCTGTAAAGGAACTTGCTCTTGATAAGATAGCACTTGTAGGTGCTAAAGGAAAGGCTTAAGTTATGTGTAAGATTGTAGGTATCGGCGCCTGTGTTATGGACACGCTTGTTACGGTGCCAAATTATCCTAAAGAGGACACTAAGCTGAGAGCTACATCTACTAAAATTGCCGGTGGCGGTCCTACTGCTACCGGTATTGTAGCTGCTTCAAAGCTTAACGAGTCTGCAGGATTTATAGGTGTACTGTCAGGTGACAATGGCGGAAGATTTTTGATGGAAGACTTTGAAAAGTACGGTGTCAGCACTGAGCTTATAGATGTTATGGACGGTTACCGTTCCTTTACCTCTACTATATGGCTGGCTGAGGACTCAGCTTCCAGAACCTGTGTTTTCGACAAAGGTAATTTACCGGCTACAACCCTTGACGAAAAGAAAAAATCTGCTATAATTAACGCAGAGATTTTAATGATTGACGGAAATGATATGGATGCCGCCGAAGAGGGATGCAGGGTTGCAAGAGAAAACTCAACCACTGTTCTTTATGATTGCGGCGGTCTTTATCAGGGTGTTGAAAGACTTTTAAAGCTTACCGATATAATGATTCCGTCTGAAGAATTTGCACTTGGCCATACAGGCTGTGAGGATGTAAGGCAGGCTGCGGTAACACTCTTTAATACATACAGCCCAAAGGTTGTTGTAATAACAAGAGGAAAAATCGGCGGTATTCTATATGACGGAAAAGAGTTTTTCGAATATCCCGCTTTTTTAGTAAAAGCTGTTGACAGTAACGGAAGCGGAGATGTTTTCCACGGAGCCTTCGCTGCCGCTCTTTGCAAGGGCTATGATTATAAGAAAGCATGTATTTTCTCAAGTGCCGTTTCTGCTATTAAATGTATGGGCTACGGTGCAAGAGAAAGTGTTCCGGACTTTGACACTGTTAAAACCTTTTTAAAGGAGAATAATTATGAACTTTAAAAAATCTTATAAATCTGCTAACGGCTACACCCCTATTTGCAAAATCGGTGAGTGCAGTCTTAAAAAGCTTCAATTCGGTATTATTGAGCTTAATGGCGGTCAGTCCCTTGATTTTTATACAGAGGATAAGGAAACAGCCTTTATTATGCTTGGCGGTCACTGTGATGTAACTGCAGGGGATAATAAGTGGGAAAACATAGGAAACAGAATGAATGTTTTCGAAAACCGTAAGGCTGAAAGCTTTTATATGCCAAGAGAGCAGAGCCTTACCATTACCGCACGTGATAATGTTAAAATTGCAGTTTGTGCAACACCTGTTAAGGAAAAAACCGAACCTCAGGTGCTCAGAGAGGACCATGTTGTTTTAAAGCTTTTAGGTGAGGTTCCTTATCAGAGAGAAACAAGCTTTATTATTGACGGAAACTCAAATGCAAAGGTTCTTACTATCGGAGAAGCTTATGTAACCGAAGGCAACTGGGCAGGTTTTCCCCCTCATAAGCATGATGAGGATAATATGCCTACCGAATGTATCGCAGAAGAAATATACTATTTCCTCTTTGACCCCGAACAAGGCTTTGCCGTACAGTGTCTGTACACATCAGACGGTGAGCTTGATGAGGCTTACAGAGTTAAAAATGACGAGCTTGTAGAGTTCCCTTACGGTTATCATACTACCGTTGCAACTCCCGGCTATCAGACTTATTTCCTCTGGCTTATGGCAGGAGATTATCAGGGCTTTAACAGAAGCAACGACCCTGATCATGATTGGATAGGTAAATAAATTTATAAAAACCGTACACAGCTGTGCTACGGTTTTTTGACAATGTGGAGGTATTTATTATGATTACTTTAAGTAATAGAAAATTAACGGTTAAGATTGATGAGCTTGGTGCTCAGATAAGAAGCGTTGTAAAGGGAGAAAAGGAATATATGTGGCAGGCTGAACCACAGATATGGAAAGCAACAGCTCCTCTTATGTTCCCAATTTGCGGCGGTCTTAAGGACGATAAATTTATCTATGAGGGCAAAGAATATAATCTTATTAAGCACGGCTTTGCAAGAAATATGATGTTTACTGTAGAGCAGTCTGACAGTGAATCTGCTGTTTTTCTGCTTACAGCTAATGAAGAGTCAAAGAAGGTATATCCCTTTGATTTTGAGCTTCGTCTTATCTATACTCTGTCTGATGATGCTATAACTATTGCATACAGAGTTGATAACGTAGGGGAGAAGACTATGTATTTCTCTATCGGTTCTCACGAGGGATACTACACTCCAGAGGGAATTGAGGATTATGACATTATTTTCCCACAGAAAGAAACCCTTAACAGTGTTATGGTAGACGGAAACTTACTTCAGGACCATACTTTACCCATTATAAAAGACAGCAATGTTCTTCCCCTTTACGATAAATATTTTCTTGTTGACTGTCTGCTGTTTAAAACTCTCAAGTCAAGAAGTGCAACACTGAGAAACCGTAAAACAGGAAAAAGCATCCGTGTTGATTTCCCTGATGCACCTTATTTTGTTCTGTGGCATCCTCACGGTGCACCTTTTATCTGTATTGAGCCTTGGGCAGGAATTCCCGATGACCACCACAGTACCTATGACCTTTCTGAAAAAGAAGGTATTATCAGCCTTGGTGCAGGTATGTGTTACCGTGCTACCCATACTATAACATACATTGGTGAAGAATAATTTTTACAGGTGAATAAAATGAAATATTTATTGGGTATAGATTTCGGCGGCGGCTCGTCGAAGGCAACCCTTATTAATACCGACGGTGCTATTGTAGCTGAAAGCACTACAGAATATCCTACCTATTATCCTACGCTGGGTGCCTGTGAGCAGTCGCCTGAGGATTGGATTAAAGCACTGAGTGAAAATATCGGTGTACTTCTCAGTAACAGCAAAATAGACAGCTCAGACATACTGGCTGTGTCTATTGATTCTGCAACACATACTGCACTTTTATGCGACAGTGACTATAAACCTCTGAGAAACGCTATTCATTGGACCGACACCCGTTCTCGAAGTCAGGCGAAATTCCTTAAGGAAAACTACGGTGATATGATATTCTCAAAAAGCTTTCATAAGCCGGATACAATCTGGACCTTACCTCAGCTTTTGTGGGTGAAAGAAAACGAACCTGATGTTTTTGCTAAGATAGGCTCGGTTTTCTTTGAGAAGGATTATATCCGCTATACCCTTACAGGCGTTTATTGCACTGATTACATAGATGCACAGGGCAGTATGCTTTTTGACTGTAACGAAATGTGCTGGTCTGAGGAGCTGTGTGATCTTGTAGGACTTGATGTGGAAATTTTGCCCCAGATTAAAGCACCTACCGATATTATAGGTGGTGTGACCAAGGCTGCAGCAGATAAGACAGGTCTTAAGGAGGGTACACCCGTTATATGCGGAACCACCGATACTGTAATGGAGGTTTTTGCTTCCGGTGCAGTAAACAAGGGCGACATAACGGTTAAGCTTGCTACTGCAGGCAGAGTTTGTGTAATCACGGATAAGCCCTATCCTCATCAGCATCTTGTTAATTATTCCCATATTACAGGCGGACTGTGGTACCCCGGTACTGCAACAAAGGCGGCGGCATCCTCTTACCGTTGGTACAGAGATACCTTCGGCGGAAGCTACAGTGAGCTTAATGTAGGCGCTAATGATGTACCTATCGGCTGTGAGGGCCTTATTTACCATCCATATATTAACGGTGAACTGACCCCTTATGCCGACCCTATGCTTTGCGGAAGCTTTACGGGAATACGAGCAACTCATACCAAAGGGCATTTTACAAGAAGTGTTTTGGAGGGCGTTGCACTGTCCCTTCTTCATTCCAAAAAAACACTTGGTGAAATTGGTATTGAGGTGGGCAAAAAAGCCACAGTAATCGGAGGAGGAGCCAAAGGAGAGCTTTGGCGTCAGATAACTGCTGACTGTCTTGATATGGAGCTTATTCTTACCGAAAGCAGTGATTCATCTCTTGGCTCTGCTATGCTTGCCGGTGTTGCTGTAGGCGTTTTTGCTTCTCCCGAAGAGGCGGTTAAAAAGTGTATTAAGCCTGTCAGTGTTACAAAGCCTATAAAAGAAAATACCGAAAAATATGAAAAGATTTTTGAGGAGTATGTGGCAATACACGATGCACTTGCTCCTATATATGATAAGAGAGATATATGAAAATTTTAGTTTGTATTAAACAGGCACAAAGCGGAGAGCTGAATCCCTTTGATGCTTCTGCCTATGAGGCGGCACTAAGGATAAAAAACAGCGATGATGAAGTAATGCTTTTAAGTATGGCACCTAAAAAAAGTGAGGAAATGCTTCTTTCTCTCACCCGACTGGGTGCTGAAAAGGCATATCTTTTAAATGATAAAGCCTTTGCAGGTGCTGATACTCTTGCTACCTCTTATGCCCTTGGTCTTGCCGTAAAAAAGCTATCTCCCGACCTTATAATTTGCGGAAGACAGTCTATAGACGGTGATACTGCCCAGACGGGCCCGTCGCTGTCCGTTTCTGTAGGCTATAATCTTATAACCAATGTAATGAGCATTGAAAGAACAGGAGAAAAAATTACCTGTACGACAAGAGAAAAGGAAAGCAGAGATGTTTCTTTTCCCGCTCTTATTACCGTTGAGCGTTTTTGTTCTCTGCGGTTTCCCCGTATGCGTTCAAAGCTGGGTGAGGTTATAACATACTGTGCAGAGGATATTAATGCTGACACTTCCCGTTGCGGTCTTGCAGGCTCACCCACTCAGGTGCTCAGAACCTTTGAAAATAATGAGGGTAAAAGAAAATGCCGTTTTATTTCCCCCTGTGAGCTTGACGGAGTTATTAAGTCGGCAAGGGAAAAGGGAAGAGCAAGACTTGCTCCTGTCAGTCAAAGTGCTGTAAAGCTCAGTGAGGTATGGATAATCGGAGAAAAACCGCGTGAAATGGCAGAAACTGTTGCACAGAATGTCAGGGTAATCCAGCCAGATACACCTGAAAATATAGCAGAGCTAATCAGAAAAGAGAAGCCTTCGGTTGTTCTTTGGGCAAGTGATTACTATAGTAAAGCTACAGCCCCTCAGGTTGCAAGTATACTCAGCACAGGACTTTGTGCCGACTGTACTGCACTGGAGACCGACGGTGAAAAGCTGTTTATGTACCGACCTGCCTTCTCAGGTAATATAATTGCAAAGATTGCCTGTAAAACACTGCCTCAGATGGCTACTGTTCGTACTGCCGATACACAGGATAGCGATATGATAGTCGGTGTTGGCTTGGGCGGTGCAAAATATATGGATAGTATAGAGAAGTTTGCCCATAAATACAATGCTGAGCTTGGTGCCAGCAGAGCAGCAGTTGATGCAGAGCTGCTTGAATATGAAAATCAGATTGGACTTACGGGAAAACAGGTGAGTCCATCGGTATATGTTGCTGTGGGTATTTCAGGTGCTGTGCACCATATTGAAGGTATGAAGCGTTCGGGCACTGTGATTGCAATTAACAGTGACAAAAATGCACCTATATTTGATTATGCTGATTTTGGCATAATAGCTGATGTAAAAGATTTGTTTTATTTATAAAATTTAAATTCCTGTAGCTTATGGCTACAGGAATTTTTATTTGTCGTATTGAAAAATAATGAAAATTAAGAGCGAGTCTACCTATAAGCCGAGTTCTGTAATAGACGACTATCTATCTCGAAAGGCTGTTGCCAACCTTCTCAAGCCGCTTTTCACGGCACATCGAGCAAATGTAAAGCCGTAGTCAGCGTTGCTCCGGATAAGGTTTACAGGGCCGATATGTCTCCATATCGCCGGTGAGCTCTTACCTCGCCTTTCCACCCTTACCGATAAATCGGCGGTATATCTCTGTTGCACTATCTCTAAGGTCACCCTCGGCGGCCGTTAGCCGCTATCCTGCTCTGTGGGGCTCGGACTTTCCTCATACGAAAAAATCGTACGCAGCCGTCCGGTAAACTCGCAAAGCTATTTTATCACAATATTTAACCAGTGTCAAAGTGTTTTTATACAGCATATATAGTAAAGAATAGATTTTTCTATATCTCTTTATGAACGGAGAGTCTGTATGTCACTTTGTGGTTTACCTAAATACTTTCTTGCAGCTAATTCTGCTGACGGATTTATAAACGGTTTTTCATCTGCTTTTTCTGCTAAGGATAACTGGAAAGCGTATCTAATAAAGGGCGGTCCTGGAACTGGGAAGTCCTCTTTTATGAAAAAAATTGCGTATTTTGCACACTCAAAGGGTATGGAGGTTGAACTTGTTTTCTGTAGCAGCGACCCCGATTCTCTTGACGGTGTGATACTAAAGGGCAAAAAAATAATAATACTTGATGCTACATCCCCTCACACTCTTGACCCTGTTTATCCTGCCGTATGCGAAGAATTACTTGATTTCGGAGCCTTTTGGAATACTAAAAAAATAGAAAAACAAAGAGAACATATTATAAGGCTTACAGACAAAAATAAGGAACTTCATTCTCGAGCTTCACGAATGCTTAGCGCAATAGGACAGCTTATGCGTAACGATATGAAGATTTCTTTGATAGCCACAGATATTGATAAGGTTTTTAATTTTGGCGAAAAACTTGCAAAACGATACCTAAAAAATAAAAACCAAGGTTCAAAAGAATGGATTAGATACCTTGGCGGTGTTACCCCAAAAGGTTATGTATTCTACGGCGATACTATTGACTGCTACTGTGAAAATAAAATTATTATTTGTGATGAACTATATACCGTTTCAAATATACTTCTTTCGGTTGTACGGGATATAGCGCTCAGCTATGGTTATGAAATAATTACTGTAAGAAACAATTTTCTTCCTCGCGAAAAGATTGAACATATATTAATTCCCGAAATTTCACTTGCTTTTTGCACCAAAAACTGTTATAACAATGTTGAGGCAGACGGTGTCAGACAGATACACGCACAGCGTTTTATGAACAGAGCTGTTATAAAGGAAAACCGCGGAAAGCTTGTTCTTTCCCGAAAGCTTATAAACGGACTTATAAATGGTACGGTGGCAACTTTATACGAAGCAAAAGAAATGCACGACAGGCTTGAAAGCTATTATATAAAAGCAATGGATTTTGAAAGCCTTAACGGATTATACAGTGAGTTTGTGTCTGAAATTTTGACCGATTAAAACGGCTTTGCCTCGAGGAGTGAAAAATTGAGTAATAAATCAAAGGTGTTTTTTGTTTCACTGCTTTCTGTGTGCATTATTTTAGGCACTCTTGTGGGTGCGGCAGTGCTTTCGGAACGAATAAAAAGTAGTTCGGATGAGGAATTCCCTCAGACTCAGTATGAATCTGTTTTAAACAGCTCTTCTCAGCAAACTGTAATTTCTTCTTCATCAGAAGAAGAGGAAAGCAGTCAGCAACAGCAGGAGGAAATTTCATATACTTATGTGAGTGTAGGAACTTATCAGAATGCAAACGACCGCATTTTGATAAAAAGCAGTGAGCACGGCTTTGTTGAGGGCAGTATACTGTGCGGTGGAGTTACTATGGATTTTTCGGGACAGATGGTGGAAAATAGTCTAACTGCCACAGGTACCGATAATTTTAATAATACTATAGAAATTAACCTCGTTTTTGAGGAAAATAAAATAAATGCTTCAAGTAAGCCTCTTATAAGATATGAGGAAGCGGCAGATTTTCTCCAGCTTGACGGAGTATTTATTAAATAAACAAGCTCGGGAGATAATCCCGAGCTTATTTTATACCTTATTAACAAAACGCTTAAAGGCTTCAAGACCTTCTTTTGTTCGTTTATAAACACCTGCATCTTCAAGAACTTTAGAAAATACAATGCCAATTTCTTTTTCGATTATATCGTCTATATTTTCAGCAGTGATTGTATATTTAGAAGAGATTTCCTCTACCCAGTCAGCGTGCTTTTCGGTAACAGGGTTACAGCGTATATTATCGCCCTCAAGAATCGCTTTCTTTAATACTGTCATTTCATCCTTAAGACGTGCAGGAAGAACAGCAAGACCCATAACCTCAATAAGACCGATATTTTCCTTTTTGATGTGATGAAGCTCTGCGTGAGGGTGATAAACACCTAAAGGATGCTCGGGTGTAGTTATATTATTGCGAAGCACCAAATCAAGCTCGAAATTTTCTCCGTTTTTACGGGCTATAGGAGTTATTGTATTGTGTGGCTCACCGTCTGTATAAGCAAAAACAAAGGCGTCTTCGTCTGTGTAATCTCTCCAAGAGGAAAGTATTTTGTCTGCAAGAGCGATAATTCTGTCGGTATCGGGGCAAGACAGCCTTATTACAGACATCGGCCATTTAAGTATACCGGCATTTACATCCTCAAATCCTTTAAAAGAAACAGGGGTTTCTACGGGAGCCTTTGCCATTGCAAAGGTGTAATGACCGCCTTGGAAATGGTCGTGAGTGAGGATAGAACCGCCAACAATTGGCAGGTCAGCATTAGAGCCTACAAAGTAATGGGGAAATAGCTTTACAAAATCAAACAGCTTTACAAAAGTATCGTGATTGATAGCCATTGGTGTATGTTCACTGTTAAAAACAATGCAATGCTCGTTATAATATACATAGGGTGAATACTGGAACATCCAAGGTGTATTATTAATTTTTACAGGAATAATTCTGTGGTTTTGTCGTGCAGGGTGGTCGACTCTGCCTGCATAACCTTCGTTTTCTTTGCAAAGCTGACATTTTGGATAAGAGCTTTGTACTGCATTTCGTGCAGCCGCAATAGCCTTAGGGTCCTTTTCGGGCTTTGAAAGATTTATGGTAATATCAAGCTCACCATAGTCGGTTTGTGCAGTCCATTTCATATCCTTTTTTATGCGATAACGGCGGATATAGTCACTGTCCTGACTAAAACTGTAATAAAAATCAGTTGCCTTCTTTGGATTTTCGCTGTAAAAGGTATTAAACTTGTCGATAACTTCACTTGGACGGGGAAGAAGAAGTCCCATAATTTTGGTGTCAAACAGGTCGCGGTAAACAATGCTGTCTTCAATAAGTCCTGTTTTTACAGCAAAATTTAAAATTCCGTCGAGAATTTCCTCAAGTGTGAAGTGAGGCTCATCCTGTGGCTCTGTATAATCATCAATATTAAGGACTTCAAGGATTTTGTTGGTTATGTATACCTTATCAGCATTTTTATAGAAGTGCTTTGAAAGACCGTAGGTCACCAAGGCTTTGATATAAAGATTGATCATTTTACACTCTCCAATTGGTATATAAACTAAGAAAAATTATACCTAAAAACAGGTGAATTGTCAACATATAACACTTTGCAAATTTTATAAAAATATTACTTGACAAAAAGTGAATAGTGTGGTAATATACTAAGGTCGCAAGACGATATACAGTTGGTGCTGATTGCGGTGAGGGTCCACCCGTTCCCATCCCGAACACGGAAGTTAAGCTCACTTGCGCCGAAGATACTTGGCGGGCAGCTGCCCGGGAAAATAGGTAGGTGCCAACACAAAAAGACAAGCTCAATA
>JAEIGA010006400.1_pt1 | contig 17933 bp, 14 predicted proteins | sample 9270691 | NCBI WGS metagenome assembly JAEIGA01 (sample SAMN17057246, study PRJNA624740) | gut metagenome | biome: biome; isolation source: fecal sample | host: Bos grunniens | place: China: Xizang | collected 2019
GAAATCAAAAATAAGATAACACATAATAAATTAAAGTCTTTAATTTTCTTATGAAATAAAGTAGCTAATGCTGTACCAAAGATTGCAAATAAAGGAAGCGCCAAAGTCAATAAAATTGATAACCAATTTTCAATATGATAAATTGAATCTAAAATCGATGGTGTCCAATTAGTTAACCCATCTTTAATAAAGTTATTACTTATTGCAAAAACACTAAATGTTAAGATAATGATAATAATTCCTTTATTATTTACTTTTCTTATCTCTTTTTCTTCTTTATTAATTTCTTCTTTTAAATCATTCACTAAATAACCAAATCTACTAATCCAAATTAAAGCTACTACAATTAATAAAATACTTGCTACATAGAATATTAATTTAAAATTGTTTATATAATTAAAAATTGAACTTAATCCATAAACAAAGAAAGTTCCTGTTGCTACAGTAGTCCCCATAACAATAACAGCTTTATTAATATCTTTTTTATCTAAGCATTCAGATAAAATCCTAATTAAAGAAGTCCATAGAAAAGACATACTTGCTCCATTAATTAACCATAAGTATTTTATTAAATTAAAATCATTAATATTTATAAGAAAAAAAATTCATTAAGCTAGAAATAATTAAACAAGTAAAAATGGTGTATTTAACATTATATTTCTTACATAATAACCCATTTACAATTTGACCAAAACCATATATAAAAAAGAAAAATGTTGATACTAATCCTGTTTCACTATAACTAACATTAAAGTATTCTCTTATTTGAACTATATTAGCATTATAACTTAATCTTCCAATATATGAAGATGTATATACTAACCAACATAAAATAATAAGTTGGACTGATTTATTTAGTTTCATTTTTTCGCCTTCTTTTATAAAGAACAAAATAGATTAGAATTAACTAATCTATCTTGTACATTTCTGTCATTCTTAAATATGTTGCGCCATAAGGTTTCATTTTAATTACTTTAGTTTTATTTAAAACTTTAGAAATTTTATTACTTAAAACATATTCATAACCTTTTTTATTTCTTATATCTACTTTAATAAATTCACTTTCAATTAATAGAGGTGGATTTTCTCTATCAAATGGTCTAACAAATTCATTTTCAATCACTTTAAATTCATTAGAATTAAAAGCATATTTATATTCACTAGTAGGGATAAAATAATAATCACAATAAGGATATTTTCTTTCCACATTATTTCTAACATATTCTTTAGTTTCACTTCTATAATCAATTGGTAAAGAGAATAATAATGGACCATAAGTTAATACATAATTACCATTATCTCTATCTTTTAATTTAGGTTCATATTTAAATTCAATTGATCTTTCTTTATTTTCTTTTAAATAAAGAGTAATGAAATTATCTTTAATTTTATATTTTTTATTCACTTCTACACTAGAAGGAATTCTTAATTTTACTTTAATATCTTTATTAGACTTTAATTTTATTTCTTTTCTAAATGGATATTCACTTTGAATTTCTAATTCAAAATCATCATCTTTAATTTTAGCACCTAAAGGAATATTAATTTGTATTCCACCTTTAATTTTACTAAATGCACTTAAGCTAAATAATGGCCATCCTTGTCCAAAGTTAGCAGTACAACATCCAAAATGTGGTTCTAAACCAAAGACATTAGATTCACATCCATTTGTTTTAAACATTAATTTACCTTCTAAAGGTTTAGAAGCGATTTGATTAACTTGTTGATCATATTGATGTGCCCACATATCATCTAAACAAGTCGCAGGTAAAGCATTGAATGCTAATGCTTCTAGTCTATCTAAATAATATGTATCATTAGTTAGTTCAAATAATATTTCATATGAATACATTGCTTCTACTACACCACAAAGTTCAGCACCTTGATAAGGGTTCTTACCCGCTAAACATTCATCGCTACTAAAGTGTCCATAAGCAGTTCCGTGATATTTATCTAAAATATTTAACATATCTTTAGCTTTAAATCCATCATCGATTCCGCTTACTTCTTTATATAATTCACTAGCTTTTAAAGCCATTGAAATATTAACGCCATGTGTATCATATGACCAATAATCTCTAGGTTTAGTCCATAGATTAGATGCTAGTTTATAGTCTAAACCTTGAGATTTTAATTTAATTGATAATTCTTTTAAGAAAGCTTGTGTTTTCTTATCTTTAATTCTTCTTTTTAAATATAAAATAGGAATTAAGCATTCAAAGTATCTAGCATGAGCCCAGTTAATAATTGTAGTTCCATTAATAGATCTATCAATATATTGTAAAGCTTTTAATAATACGTCATTTACTCTTTCATCATTAGATAATTCACCATAAATAGTAATTACTTTTAAAATTAGAAATAAAGACCAAATATCATTATTAAATGAATCTGTATCATCTAATGGTGCAATCTTACCATCTTCTCTTTGAGCAGTAATGATAATGTTCATATAATAATTAGCTTTTTTAATTAATTCTTCATCATTTAATGCATAAGCAAGAGGCACTAAACCATTTAAGTAATAAGGAAATCTTTCCCATCCTTCTTCTTTTCCGCCAATCCACTTACTATCTTTAATATCATTCCAAACTTTATCTAATGAACCAAACAATCCGTTTTTTTGAACTTCAAGTTGAGTTTTAATCCAACTATTAAATTCAATATTAAAATCCTTTAAGCCCATATAAATACCTCCTATGGCTATTTTTTCTTTTTCTTAATAACAAAGAATGCTGCAGTACCTAAACCTACTATTCCTACTCCACCAATAATAAATGGTAAAGCATTCATAGATGATTCAATTGTTAATGTAACAGTTTTTTCAATTGTTTCATAATTTGGATTAGTAAATGTTACTGTTACTTCATATTCACCTTTTTCACTATGTGAATTATTCGTATAATTAATTTCCCAACCTTCAGGGGCACTTGCGATAATTGACTTAATATTGCCATCATATTTGTAAGTCATATCTTCAACTAAAATATCATTTCCTTCATAAACTGCTTTTTTAATTGTTAATGTAGCTGTCATTTTAATACTTTCATAATCTTCATGCATAAATGTAACTGTTACTTCATAAGTACCAACATTAACGCAAGTTTTATCTTGCTTAAATGACCAACCTTCAGGCATTTCTACATCTACTGTTAAGCTTTGACCAGTATAAGCTTTAACAGTATCTAAAGCTTTTAAGCCATCACCTGTATATTGTAATTTATTTATTGTAACATATATAATTTCTTCAATTTCATATCCACCGTAATTATAACATACTTTAATAGATGTTTTACCTGGTTTATTTACTTTAATTTTATTGTTCTCAATTGTAATAATTTTTTCATTTGATGATGTAACTTCATATTCAAAATCAAAATTGATAATTGTAGATAAATCAATTTCTTTTGTATTTTTATCAATTTCAATATTATGTGTTGAAATACTTCCTTTACTAATATAGAAGAAATCTAAATCTACATAGTTATATTGAGTAGAGTCATCACCTTTAGTGATTTCAACTTTATTAATACCTTGTTCTAATTCAATATTAAATCTTACTAAATTACTTTGACTAACATCATCAATCCAACCATTAATTTTACCATCATCATATACTAATTTTGTTTTATTTCCATTAATAGAAATATATTGATATGCTCCATTAGTAGCAGTATAAGTTGAAGTAAACAATGAATAAGTTCCTTTTTCATTTACTTCAATATCAAATGCTACTTTACCTTTAGCAAGCTCTACAACATAGTTAGAAACAAATGGATATTTATCTTTATTTTTTTGTGTAGATGCATCACCAGTTACAAAATCTTCAGCTTCTAATTTAGTATCTAATTTAGTTTCCCTTTTAAATAATCTAAACCAGTCAAAATCAGCATAGCCAGCTCTATCATAATTATAATAAATCACATTCTTACCTTCATTTAAATTAACCTTAAATTCTACTTTAGATGAATAAGAATTATAGTTCCAATCTGCAGGACATGCTGGGAAAACTAAATATTTATTAGTGCCATTAATATTCCATTTATATGTTGCGTTTGAACTTGATGAACCATAATATGCTACTTGAAGAATATATTCACCAGCTTCACTAGCTTCTACTACCCAACCTGGTGTTGATAAGTAATCATCATCTACTGATAAAAGATTTCCATCAGTACATCCTGCAGCATCAATAATACGAATATTTTTATCTGAATAATTTCCTACTACATCTCTACACCATTCTGCTTGAATTCTACTTCCATCAGCTTTTAAATGATTATACATTTCATAATCTTCATAAGGATCATCTAAGTTAAAAATAGCAATATAATCAAAGTTAACCCATGGTCCACTTGCTTTAATAGTAATAGTATTTTTACCTTTCTTTAGATTAACATTTAAATCTTTAGCGATTGGCAAACGCTTAGTATCTTTACACCAGCCATTTAATACATCTAATGTATATTCTTCTTCATTTCCTTCATTAATTTTAACTTTCATTTTAGGAGCACTACCACCAGTATAATAACCAATAGCTAAACGATATTCTCCTTCATTTTCCATATTAAATTCATAAGTAATTGAACCAGAATCTCCAGCATCAATTGCTTTACCATTTGATGCATTTGAGTTATTTGTAATAAGTGTTAAATTTTTAGCAAAGTCTTCAGCTTCTAAATGTGTACCTAAAACATAATTATTTTCATTTAAAGGATTTATATTTAATCCTAATAATAAACCTAATAAAACTAAACTTTTCATATTTGCCTCCTATACAATACCTAAAGGTGATATTCTAAAATATTCTTTTGTGTTTTGAGGATAGTGTTTATCAATCCATAACCAATCTTGACCTTCCATATTTCCAAAGCCATCTCTTCTATCTTTAATATAGGCTTTTTCATAAGGAGATTTATATGCAAAACATACATTGATAATTACATCTTCTTTTGTATTAATATTTAACGATTCAAATGGTACAAATAATTCAAAAATATATTCATACTTATATCCATAATCTGTATATTCATCAATTCTATTAATAGTAACCTTACTATTCGTCTTCATATAATAAGGAATTGGATTATTATGTCCACTTACATAAATATCACTTTCTACCCCATTATCAACATCAAAACCAAAACGATACATTCCATCTTTAATTACTGAATCACTATAATCTAAAGGGTTAGTATCAATCATAACTTCAATACCATCATTCATCCAAATATTATCATTATTTCTTGAATAAACTTTATCATACATATTTGAATAAATATAAACACCTTTATCATCATAATAAGATTTAAAGTAGCCTCTAGTTACCTCGTTTTTGTTATTAGCATCTACTTCAATTAATTCTACTTTATTTTGATCTTTATATTTTTCATCATCTTTTAATGCAGATATATCTACATCAACATTCTTACCATCATAGATAAAACCTTCACTCATACTATATTTAATCCAACTTGTAGGGAAATTATGAGCCATACCTTTTCTAGTAAACCATTTTCTAGTTGTATCTAAGTTTGATGAAGTATTATTAAATGCTGGCATAATTGATATTTTTTCAGGTGCAGCATCTAAATTAAATGCTTTATAAGGTATAAAAGTCTCTACACTATATCCTTTTGCACCATTTTCTTTATTTAATTCTCCATCAATATTTACCTTAATTTCACATGGTTTATAATACATAGTCCATTCATATGAACCACTTAAATTATTACCCACCCATGTTTGAAGTTGTTCACCTACTGAGATACGAATTTGTAACATTGATTCAGTTACTTTATTACCTCTTTTTAAATAATCTAAACTTAAGCATTCATCTGGATTTACATTAATATGTAATTCTACACCATCATTTTGATATAGTTGCTTATTCTTAGAATACATAACAGTAGTATCATTTACATGTTGATAAAAATACCATCCATTTTTACCTTCATATACCTTCGTAGATAATGTTGTTTGAAACTCTGGTTCATATATTTCAAACACTTCTAAATCCTTATAAACATCTTCATTATCTAATCCATCTAATACCATATCTTCATCTTTTGAATAATTGATAATTCCACCTTTATCATAAGAACTATTTTCAAAAGTATATTTACCACATGAAGTTAAAGTAAGGATAGATAACAAAATTAAAGCCATATTCTTTTTCATTATTTACCCACCACCTTTATTTCATTTAAATAAATGATTTCTTCACTAGATAATTTTATTTCAATTTTATTTGTACTCAATTCATCAAATTCATATATAAATGAACTAATAGGAATCTTAAATAAATAATCATCATCCCCGTAATATTTTTCATTCATTTTAATATTTTTAATATGCTTATTATTAATCTTAATATCATCAATTTTCTTTAATGCATAGTCAAAATTTGATGAATCATAAATCATAATAGCTCGTATAATTTCTTCTTTATCAAATTCAATAGTAAGTGTAACTTCATTCATCATTAAATTAACTTCATCATTTAATTTATCTTCATACGCATTAATTAAATTATCTTGAAGTTTAGGTAAATGAACACCATTTACTTTTATTTTTGCTTTATTTGTAATATCACTATATTCTCCACTTCCTGAAGGTAAAATTTGAGGTGAAAGTGAAGGACCATTAACTCTAACTTTACCATTATCAAAATAAATACGATCAAAGTTAATCTTTCTTTCTCCCCCTCCTAAAGTAGTATCAATATGAGAGTGATATGCAATAAATGTTTCTTTTTTATCAACTGATTCAAAGATAGAACAATGTCCTGTACCAGAGATATAATCCCAATAATCTTGAACCATTAAAACTGGTTCTTCATTTTTAATAAATGGACCCATTGGTGAAGTAGATGTTGCTACACCAATTGCATAATATCTATCCATATAATAATTCGTAGAATAGAATAAATAATAAATTCCATCCTTCTTATACATAAATGGGGCTTCATTCCAAAATGAAGTAACTGATTTCTTTTCCCATTCTAAAGAAGGAGTTAATAACATTGTTAAAGTAGAATAATCAATAGTAGCCATATCATCATTCATCTTAGCAATATAAATTGAAGATGTACCTGCTACTTGGTCTTTAGTAATTAACAAGTATTTATCTCCATTATCATCGATAAAAGGAGATGCATCAATTGTAGGGAAATTCATTTGTAAAGGAGATTTATCTTTAGGATTAATAAAGCCATTACTAGATTCACCTTCATAATCAACAAAAGGGCCAACAGGTGAAGAAGAAGTTGCTACACCAATTTGATGTCCACCTCTTTTAATATCCCAACCAGAATAATATAAATAGTAAGTACCATCATGTTCAATAACTTCAGGAGCCCACAAACCATCAATTGCCCAGTTAGTTAAACTAGGTTGATAACAAATACCTTCGTTAGTCCAATTAGTTAAGTTAACACTGCTAAATACTTGAAGATAAGAACAATCACCATTTGAGTTGGCGTTTGTAGCATACATATAAAACTTGCCATTTGCAGATATTACATGAGGGTCAGCAGCTTGCACTTCACCTACATTTGCATAAAATAAATTTGTATTAAACTTATCTAACGTATTATCATAGCCTGGGATTTGTCTAAGTGATCCACATGATGAAGTAATTAACATTGTTAAAAGTAATAAACTTATATTTTTTATTTTTTTCATAATTACCTCCTATTTTTTAATACCTTCTAAAGCAATACCTTTTAGTAATGATTTTTGTGCAAAAGCATAAACAAGTAATGCTGGTATCAATGAAATAACACAAGTAGCCATAACTTTTGGCATATTACCATCTGCTTGTGATGAAATGTTTTGTAATACTAATTGTAATGTAAATTTATTTGTAGTATCTAAGTATAACATTGGTCCAAAATAATCATTATAACCTGCAAAGAACCATAAAATAACTTGGGCAATTACAGCAGGAATGATTAAAGGAAATATAATTCTAAGGAAAGTTCCAAAATGACCTAAACCATCAACTTTAGCACTCTCAATAACTTCATCTGGAATCTTTGAAATAAATTGTCTCATAAAGAAAATACATGAGGCTGTACCAAATAATCCTGGAACCATAAGCGGTGCCCATGAGTCTGTCCAACCAATATAGTCATAAATCACATAAGCTGGAGTCATTGTAATAACACCAGGTAACATCATAGATCCTAAAATAAGTGAGAATAAAATATTCTTCCCCTTAAATCTAATCTTAGCAAAAGAATATGCTGCTAAAGATGATACAAATACACCAATTAACATAATAGGACAAACTACAATTAATGTATTTCTAAGTCCTAGCCATACTCTTTTATCACTTAATGTAGAAATATAAGCATCAACACTAAATTCTTTAGGAATCAAATAAAATGGTAAAGTTTGAGCTTCTGTAATAGACTTAAAGCTCGTAGATAAAATAATAAGGAATGGAATTAATACTAATAGGGATGCGATACTTAAAATAATATAAGCTAAAATCTTAGAAATATTATCTCTAACTTTAATACTCTTTTTAGTTATCATAATACACCCAATATTTTTGTGTCTTAAATAAAATTACAGTAAACACAATGATAATAATACCACTTACCCATCCCAAAGCACTGGCATATCCAATTCCATATTGTTGTAAGTCAGCTTCAAATGCTGCCCACCACACTCTATAAACCATCGTATGAATAACCCCATCTTTACCAATAGGATTCATAACTTGGAAATTAGCAAAAGCTTGTAAATTACCAATCATACCCATTACTAAAATATAAAAAGTTGTAGGTGAAATCATTGGTAATGTAATATTTAAAAATTTAGAAAATGAACTTGCACCATCTACTTCACTAGCTTCATATAAAGACTTATCTACACTTGCTAATGAGGCAGTATATAAGATAGTACCATATCCAAGTCCTCCCCATACACTCATAATAATCATAATAGAAAATGATGTGTTTGGATTATTTAACCAATCGACTTTTTCTAATCCCATCTTCATTAATAAATCATTAATAATTCCAAAATTGCCATCTAACATCCACTTCCACATTAATGAAAGTGCAACTACAGAGCAAACATAAGGAATAAATAAAATTACTCTAAATAATGTTCTAAACTTAATTGGTTTAGATAAAAAATAAGCTAGACCTAATGATAAAATAGTTTGTAATAAGGAAGTACCAATTGCATATATAAACGAATTTGCCACAGCCTTAATATACTTACTATCTTCTGTAAATATTCTTACATAGTTACTTCCAAAATTACTAAAATCAATATCAAAAAGATCAAAAGATGATAGATGACCAAATGACAATACTAAAGAAACAATTAAAGGAACACCAACAAATAAAAATATTCCTATAATTGGTAATAAGACAAAAACTATACCTGCTATTTGGTCTCTTTTTTTCATTGTTAATTTTTTCATAATTAATAAATATCTTTATAATATCCATCAATTATTTGTTGTGTTTCTTGTCTAGAATTATCTAAAGATGTTTTTAAATCTGAAATACCATTTAATACATCTGAATTTAATTTATTAGCCCATGGAGAAATCCAATCTTTTGATGGTAAATATCCCCAGTCACCTACTGTTTGATAAGCCGCTGCTTCTACAAACATTTTTGAATTCTTAGGTAATTTATCAGGTTGAAGGAAGACATCACTATTAGATAATGTTTTAGTATTAGGAATTGTAAAACCAGCTTCAGCAAAAGCTGTTTGACCTTCAATACCATTAATATATTCAATAAATTTAAATGCAGCATCTTTATTCTTTGATTTTTCACTAATACAGTATGCTAATGAACCTGAGTGACCTGCTTGAATACCATGTTCATGAACAGGCATAGGAGCACAGTCCCAATCAAAACCACTACCATTACCTTCTTCTTTAATTAAAGTACGATAAATACCAACTGCATATCTACTATCAACGACCATACTTGCTTGATTACCACTAGCAAAGATTGAATATTGTGAAGTTGAATTTGTGAAACTTGGTTTTGGAGCAACTTGATATTTCGTAGATAAATCTACATAAAATTGCATTGCTTCAATTGCACTTGGTAATGCATAACATTTTTCTTTATCAGTATTTGTTAATAATCCTCTTTCATCATAAGGAATTAATTCTTTTTCATTATAAGTACTACCATTACTTAAAGTAACAGTTTCCCCTTCTTTAACAGAATAATTTGGACTAGTATCATTTAAAGAGAATTCATATCTTCCTCCAATTTTACTAGTATCATCTTTAACAAATTGAACAGAATCTACACCTACACTCCAACCTAATGAGAACCAGTTAACATAGTGAATTCCATATGTTGTAGTAGCATTATTATTTCTATAAGCTGAAGATGGATTTGAAGTATTTAATTTTGCTAATTCTAACATTTCTTCCCAATTCATAGGAATTTGATTATTAAAATACTTTTGACCATCCTTTTCAAAATAGCCTCTAGCTACTCCATATTTTTCTATAGACTCTTCCTTAGTTAATGAAATACATTTAACTCCTACTCTATTAAAAGCAGTCTTATTATAAAATAAAACAGTTGGAGATAAATCTCTCATTACACCATAATAATGACCACTACCATTCATTCTAGTTTCCACATTATATAAATATCTATTTTGTCCTTCTTCCCAGAAGTCACTTAAATCAAACACTGTTGAATTAGCTAAATAATCATCCAAATTAGCTAATCCTCCATTTTCAATCCAAGGTTTAATTTCTCCATCCCCTGCGATTAATACATCTGGAGCATTTCTAGAAGCTAAGGCATTTCTAATCTTTGTTCCATAATCTTCACTTGGAATCGCAGTATAATTAACCTTTATTTCATTTTGAGAATTATTATAATCATCTACAAACTTCTGAGTTAACGATACTTCTGTTTCATTCCCCCAGCCATAGAAAGTAATTTCTACTCCCTCTTCTTTTCCTTTACAACCGGCAAGTAACATTAATAACATTAAGCTACAACTAGTAATATTTTTTATTTTCATTATATCTCCTTATAATAACAAAGTTATTATTCTAGTTTTACTTGTTCTAGAAACAAGAATAATAAACGCAATAAAGCGCTTTCACAATTTAATAATATAACAAACTTTTTGTAAATAAAAGAAAATAAGACTACAAAAAAGTTAAAATATTAAAGTAGGTTTTACAAAAATGTTGTAAATACGATTATATTATTATATAATATAAGCATGAATAAAGAGAATTACAGAACACTATCAATTGATATTGATAACCCAAAAGACCAAGATACATTAGTGATGATTTCTAGAGCTTTATCTAATAAAGATAGAATTAAAATTCTAAATTTATTGAATGATGGGCCTTTAAGCATTATGGAAATATCCCATAAACTTAAACTGCCAGTTTCTACTACAGCAAATCATATTCAAATTTTAGATGATGCTAGATTAATTATGACTGAGTATACCCCGACATTAAAAGGACATATGAAGTTATGTTCGAGGATGATTACTCATTTTAATGTAGATATTTGGAAAGATCGTAAAGAAAAAAGAGAAAATAAGGTTACTCGTATTGAAATGCCTATTGGTAATTTTATAGACGCCAATATTTATGCACCTTGTGGTATGGCTGGTGAATGGTCAATGTTAATCGAAGAAGATCAACCATCTTTCTTTTATCATCCAAATAGAGTTAATGCCGAGTTACTTTGGTTTCAAAAAGGTTATATAACTTATCGATTCCCCCTAAATAAAATTAAATCATCTTCAATTAAAGAAGTATCAGTAGAACTCGAACTATGTTCAGAAACTGCGTATTACAAAGAAGAGTGGCCAAGCGACATTACTTTTAGTGTCGCTGGGATTGAGTTATTTACTTATTGTTCTCCAGGTGATTTTGGTAAGACTCGAGGTCTTCTTAATCCATCTTGGTGGCCAGATAGTAATACTCAATATGGTTTATTAAAGAAATTCTATATCACCAATAATGGAGTCTATATTGATGATAAAAGAGTTAATGAATCATTTAATATTAATACACTTAAAAAATTATCTAAAGACTATATTGAACTTAAAATTGAAATTAAAGATTCAAGCGAACATATTGGTGGCATAAATATCTTTGGTAAAAAATTTGGTAATTATTCTCAAGGTATTTTATTAGATATTACACATGAATAAAATAAAAGGTTAGGAGTTTTTCCTAACCTATTTTTATTATATTACAACTGCTTTTTTAGCTGTTTCACTACTTGTTTCGTATTTATTAATTTCTTCTCTAGCTAATACATTATTCCAAGAATCATCGCTAGAAGTAATAGCATTAATATCATAGAAACTAACTGCAGTATTTTCTGCACCAATCATAAATTCTCTTGCATTTACATTTAAGAAAACAAATTCTAATGAGCCATTAACGTAGAAGTACGAATGTTTTTCAGTAGTTACTACTTCAAATGTAGCTTCAACGTCTTTAGTAACATTAGCGTTACCTTGTTGAGCTTGATGATTTCCTCCAATTGCATAACCTGGAATAAATGAACCATTTGTATCATTATCCCATAATAAGAATCTATTTTGGAAGTTTGTACTATCTAATGAGAATTGAATATGAGGGTTGCTACCTGCATCAGTAATTTTTAATTTTCCACTTACAGAATAATTATAAGTTAAATTTGTTCCGTTTGCTTTAATAATATTATTTGTAGAAGCAATACCGCTAGTCTTAGCAATATTAAATTCTTTAGTATTTAAAACACTTTCATTTAGATTTAACTCTAAGCCTGCTTCTTTTAATAAATTAACATATACCATATAGTTTCCAATTTTTGGATGAATACCATCTCTAAAGAAATCAGCATTTACATTAATACCACTTGTATAACATTCACTTGTTGCATCAACATATACCATATAATCATTTTCATTACAATATAAAGCCATATCAGTATTTACTTTATTAATCTTATCAAATGTAGTTTGGCTAAATGTTCCACCTTCAATCGCATAAGTTCTAGGTTCAATTGCAAAATAATATACTTTTGTTTCAGGAAGTCTAGAATGAATTGTTTCTAATAATCTTACTGTATTATTATAAGTTTGATCACTTGCTTCCTTATCATCATATAAGTTATTAGTACCTAAGTGCATTACAATATTTTTAGGATTTACAGGATATACTAATCTAGATGCAAAGATTTCCCAGTCTGTTGTAGTAGATGAACTTACACCATGTGTAAATGTTTTATTATCATTAAATAAAGTATAGAAATCGCTCCAGAACTCAGTATCAAAGAATGAGTCACCAATAAATAATGTATCAACTTCAGGTCGACCAGCATTAATCCATTTTGATTCTACTGAAGCAACACGATTAACATACCAATCTCCTCCTGTATAATTGTAACAAGATACTTTAAATGTAGTCTTATGATATTTTGTAGTAGCTTCTACCATTGCAGCACCTGCTTTTTTACCAACAATATATCCATCTTTATATTCAACAATATCAGTATCAATTACATTATAAGTGATTTCACTCTTATACTCTTCATTAGTAAATGTAGGTAAAGGAGTATCAGGGAAATTAGTAAAAATCTTCATAGTAGGAATAATTAGTTCACCATATGGATTTACTTCACTACTTGAAGTAGAAGTAATAGAACTTGAAGAACTTACTTCACTACTACTTACATTACTAGATACATTATTATTAGATTCACTTATAGATGATGACACATTTGTCTTACATCCTGCTAAAAATAAAAGAGACACTAAACAAAATTTAACCTTTTTATTCATTAAATTTTCCTCCTAATTTATTATTAAATTTTTTGTCTTATATAATTATAATATCACAATTATTTAATTAATTTAACATTAAAAATAAAATAGGTGAATTTCTTCACCTATCTATAAACAATATATCTATTTATTGTAACTGTTTTTTCTTTTTTAGGAATATATTCTTCGTAGGTAGACTCATACACTCCTCCACATTTTTGAATAACTCTATTTGAACCAATATTCTCTACCATTGCTTCAATAATAATCTTTTCATGATTTAAAGAAAATAATAATTCAATGACTCTTTTACATGCTTCACTCATGATTCCTTTATTCCAATATTTACGACTTAAATTATATCCAATAACAGGTACACCTTCTAAGTAACCTACTACATCAATTCCTCCAATTAATTCATTGTTTTCTTTATAAACAATAGCAAAATTAATTCTTTCTTCCTTTTCATATTGATTAACCCAAAAAGCTAAAACTTGTTTAGTTTCTTCAATACTTTTATGTGTATTCCATGTTACATATTTAGTTACTTCTTCATCATTTGCCCAGTTATTAAACATGCTTTCTGCATCATCTAATTCAAATGGACGAAGTATTAATCTATCTGTTTCTAATGTAAGTTTCATTTTAATCTCTCCTTAATTTATTATAAATAAAATATACTAATATACTTAATAAATATAAAAAGATAACCATAAATAAAGGCATAATAAATCTAGCTACTTCAAGAGGTAAAATATAAAAAGGATCTCTAACTACAAATAACCAATTAAAGAAATGATCATATTCTTTATAAGTTCCATTATATAAAGTGTTACCAAGTAATGCCCACGCCACTAATATAATAACAATAATTAACATTCTAAATGATTTTTTTATTTCTAATTTAGGTTTTTCATACATCAAAGTAAATAACCCATAACTACTCATAACAAAATGATATAAAAGCGTTTGAATTACCCTATAACTTAAAGGATGAATTTGATACCATCCCACTCCTGCAGGGTAAAATAAGTAAATTAAATTTCCTATTAATCCTAAGATAGCAAATTCATATTTAAATTTGCTAAAGAAAGAATTATGTCTACTTAAAAAACATAAAACACAAGTAACCGTACAAATATGAAATGGTAACTTTTCTATATCAATACTTTGATAACTAAATGGCATTAAAAAGAAATCTAATATATATAAAGTAAACGCTAAATTTATACTTAATGTAACTGCTTTTTCTTTAATTTTTTCTTCTTTATTTTTTAATACTAATATAATAGAAATAAATATAATAATAAAAATAGCTAAATAAATTAAATGATGTAGCCATAATACTTTAAAGATAATATCACCCTTTTTATCACTTAATAAATCATTTAATATTTGATACATATAATCACCTACTTTATTAATTTAATTCTATCATTATTTAATTATATATTGTATATTTTTTTATTTTTAATTTATAATAAATATGGTGATTAAATGAAAAAGATTTTAAATTTATTTTTATTATTTATTTTATCTTTTAGTATCTTTAGTTGTAAAAATAAAGAAGAAAAAGAATTAACTATAACTATGAAAAATGATAGCTTAAAAATAGCGCAATTCGCAGATTTACATTTTGGTATTGAAGGTGAAATGTACCATAATAAAGATAATGCAAAAACTATTAGATTCATGGATTATATTGTTGAAACTTCTAAACCTGATTTAATTGTTTTAAGTGGTGATAACATTATGAATTCAGGTGTTGAAGGAATGAAAGAAATGGTAGAAATTATTGAAAAATATAAAACTCCTTGGACATTAATATATGGAAATCATGATGCTGAATATCATTTTTATAATCATTCTAAAAAAGAAGTATCAAAATACTTAGCTAATCTAGATAGTGAATACTTATTATATAAAGAAGGATATATTGATGATTCAAAAGAAAATAGATATGGTAATTTCTCAATTTCAATTTTAAATGAAAATAAGGATTTATTAGGAGCAATTCTATTAATGGATTCAGGAACTTATGATTATGATTTAGAAAAATATCAAGAAATTACAAGTGGTCAAATTAATTGGTATAAAGAAGAAATAACTAAATTAAATAGTAATTATATAAAACAAGAAAATAATGAATATGAAATAATACCTTCGATTTTATTTAATCATATTCCTTTAAAAGATTTTCATAGTGCATATAATGAAGAAAATGAAATCATTATACCTCAAGAAAATAAATTTAGACCAAATAATGATAAAAATGAAAGTGAGTTCTTTAAAGCAATTAAAGAAATGAATAGTACAAAAGCTTTCTTCGTAGGACATTATCACGTTATGTATTATCAAGTTAAGGTTGATGATATTGTATTAGGATTTGCTCCTCAAACAAGTAGAAATAAAATGGCTTATGTCTATGATTTTAATTCTAAATTAAACTTTGAAACAATAACTATTAATAATATAGAAGAATAAAAGGACTGAAATTTTCAGCCCTTTTTAATTAATATTCAACTTTATTTTCTAATAAGAACATAATTAATCTTTGTTGAGATAAGAAAGAATAAATTTGTTCACTGTCTCTTTTTAAAATTTCATTAACATCTGTATTAGTTTTATTTGCTTCATTTAAAGCGATGTTATAAATATCTTCTTGAGTTGGTGCTAATTTTTCTACTTCAATAATCTTAGAACCTACTAAAGTAAATAATACTTGTTTATAAGCATTTGCATAAGCTATTTGATTAAATCTTTCTAAATCTACACCCATCATTTGAAGGAATGTTTCAAATGGAATACCATACATTTTTGCTTGGTTTTCATATTGTGCTTTAAATGAATTTACACCTGCTAAAATAAGTGATTCAGGTACATCAACTTTTGTATTACTTAAAATTGTTTCAATGATTTGATCAATTTGACGTGATGTTTCATCTTGTTCTTTTTTAGCTAATAATTCTTGTCTTTTTGCTTCTTTTAATTCACTTACTGTGTTTACATTTTCAATATTTAATGATTTAGCAAATTCATCATTTAATTCTAACTTAGGCATAACTTTTACTTCATGTACAGTTACTTTAAAAACAGCATCTTTACCTTTTAATTCTTCAGTATAGTTTTCAGGGAAAGTAACTTTAACATCTTTTACTTCATCTTTTTTCATGCCAATCATTTGATCTTCAAAGCCTGGAATGAATTGACCTGAACCAATTTGCATTTCATAGTTTTCTGCAGCTCCTCCTTCAAAAGGAACACCATCTACAGTACCTAAGAAATCAAATACAGCATAATCCATTTTTTCAATTACTTGTTCTTCTTTAGTAACTGGTTTTAAGTTTTGACTTACTAATGCATTAACTAAAGCATTAACTTCATCTTCACTTACTTCAACACTCTTTTTACTTACTTTAATACCTTTATATTCAGGTAAATCAAATTCAGGATATAAATCAATTGTTAAAGATAAAACGATTTTTTCATCACTAAATTCTACTACTTCAGGTTTTGGATAACCTACGATTTTCTTACTTACTTCTTCATCTTTTAAAATTTCTTCGAAGTTTTCTTGGAATAATTTATTTAAAGTAACTTCTTTTAAATCTTGTTCTTTATTTTCATTTTTATATGAATTTTCTACTTCATTATAATGTTCTTTACTAACTTCAAAAGTAAATTTAATTTGACTCTTTTCTAAATATTCTTTTTTCATAATAATCTCCTTTACGCGACTTAAATATAATAACATAAATAAAAATATTTTTATATATAATTCATAAATATAAATAAATTCAATTATTAAATCATTATATTTATAGTATCTATCGGCAATTTATAATTTAATTTTTATTGTTTAATTTTCATTTATATTTTGCAGATAAAACATTTTTTACTTCCAATAAAAAGAAAAAGAAGGAAATACTTTAAATCAATATTCCTTCAAAATGATCCATTTCATGTTGTATTATTTGAGCTTCAAAACCTTCAAATGTTTTAATTCTAACTTTAAAATCTAATGTTTGATATTGGACTTTAATTTTATTAAATCTTATACATTTACGAGGTTCACCTTCTAAAGATAAACATCCTTCTTTAGTTTCATATCTATTTTCTTTTTTTAATATTATAGGA
>JAEIGA010006401.1_pt1 | contig 17932 bp, 17 predicted proteins | sample 9270691 | NCBI WGS metagenome assembly JAEIGA01 (sample SAMN17057246, study PRJNA624740) | gut metagenome | biome: biome; isolation source: fecal sample | host: Bos grunniens | place: China: Xizang | collected 2019
GTCCGTTCGCGGCGGCGGTTTTCACCATGGAAGTTATTTCCGAAGGAGAGAAATGATGGAGCGCGGCGAACATCACGAACAGTCCTTCCTTGCGCTCAAGCGCGCTTTCGGCGTCGATCTCGTCGGCGGAAAGCGCTCCGTCCGACATCTTCACCACCTGCGGCCAGTTGCCGTTGGCGTTGATGTCGGTGATTTCCGCGCTGATTTCCCGTCCGGGCGACACGGTTTTGAAACTGCGCAGCATGTGCAGCGCGCCGAAACCGCTGCCGCCGCACAGCTCCACTATCCGGACCGCTCCGGACTCCGGAAACATCCGCGCGATTCTTTCGTACGCCTTTCGCCTTATCCCGGAAAACGCCGCGAAGAACGAAAGAAAATCCGTAACGCCGTCGCGGATGATTCCCGGGCACCAGGAACATTCGTGTATCTCCTTCATCCGGCAGCGGGGGAACATCATCGGCGGAGCTCCTCCGCGTCCGAACCGTCAAGCAGCGCAACCTCGACCGTGTCTCCGGTCCCGGCGCCGAAACGCTCCGGCAGCATTTTCCCGAGCGTATCCGGCAGCAGCCCGCGCTCTTCGATCCCCACCGCCAGCACTCTGGTGCAGACTCCGGTCTTCAGCAGGACCTTCGCCAGCGACAACGCCTCGGCCCTGACGTCTTCAAACCCCACCAGCGCGAACGTGGCGCCGGTTATGCCGAGCTCCGTGCCTATGTATGAAGCGGCCGCATTGACGACCGAATGGGAAAATTTCGTTGGCAGAATCAGATCCTCGGGATAATCGAGTATATCGTCAAGGGTGGCGAACACGGTGGCGTGCGGTCCCAGAACGCTGTAAGTAATCAGGGCGGTGCCGCCGCCGGCGAGTCCGGTCTCCGCGAGAACGCCGCAGCGCTGAAGCCCGGCGACGGCCATGACCGTGTAGCGGTCCGCGCGCCGCAGCGAACGGCGGGATCTGGCCGCGCGGATTTCCTCGTCCGAAACCATTACGGTCCAGTTTTTCATTCACGAAATCCTTTCCATTACGATCGCGGAATTCGACCCGCCGAAAGCCAGCGAGACCGAAAGCGCCTTGCGCAGCCCTGCCGCGGAACGCGTCTGCGCGACCGGGGATACGGGCATGTCCGGGGCAAGCGAGAAAAACCGGCGGCTGGCCGGGATGACGGAATCCTCAAGCGCGATCAGCGAAAGGACGCACTCGATCGCCCCGGCCGCCCCGAGCGTATGCCCGGTCAGCGCTTTGGTCGAAGAAAACACGACATCCCCGCCGAACACCCGGTCGAACACCACGCTTTCCACCCTGTCGTTGGCATCGGTGCCGGTGCCGTGCGCATTGATGTAGCCGATTTCCTCCGGCGCTGCCGACGCGTCGGCAAGCGCCGAGCGGATCGCCCGTTCGATGCCGATCCCGTCCGGAGCCGGACGCGTGATGTGAAAGGCGTCGGCGCTCTTGCCGAAACCGGTGATCGCCAGTTTCACCGGAGCGGAAGGTTCGCGCCGCGACAGCACCACCACGCCGGCGGCCTCTCCGAGATTGAGTCCGCCGCGCCCGGCGTCGAACGGGCGGCAAGGCTCGGGGGAGCACACGCCGAGCGCGCTGAAACCGTCGTAAGGCACCTTGTTGAGCTCGTCGGTTCCGCCGGCGATCGCGACGTCCACAATGCCGGCGCGGAGCCAGAGCATCGCGATTCCGATCGCGTCCGTTCCCGACGCGCAGGCGTTGGACACCGTCAGCGCCGGACCGTTCAGAGCATATTCGCGCCGTATCCATTCGGCGGGATTGCCGTCGACGTACGACTTCACGGGATCGGCGGAAACCCCCTCTCCTTTGCGGAGCGCTTCGTAGAAGGGGATGTCGTTGAGCTGACAGGCGACGGTCGTGCCGATCGCGACACCGACTTTCAGTTTGCGCAGTCCGTCCCTTCCCAGCCCCGCCTCCGCCAGCGCTTCGTCCAGCGCGCTCTTCAGCATCGCGGTGCAGCGCCCGCCCGGCAGTTCAGCATCCTCACGGAATCCGGACGCCTCGAAGACCGGAAAACCGAGCGACGTCTGAAACCTGCGCGGCGGCGCCGGCAGAACCGCATCGTCCGAAACGAGGGCGAGCCGGGTATCGCGCACGCCGGTTCCGAGCGCCGAAACGATCCCCCGCCCGAGAACGAACACGGCGGAATCCGACACCGCGCTCATACCGCCCGCGCCTGGACGAAATCGCTGAGCGCCGAAAACGACCTGAAGATTTCGCGGTTCTTGTCCACCTCGGCCTGGGATATTCCGTATTCGCGTTTGAGGGCGATGACGATCTCCACCGCATCAAGCGAATCCAGCTCCAATCCCGATCCGAAAAGAGCATCGTCGTCGCCGATGTCTTCCGGGCGCTTCCCTTCGAGATGCAGCCATTCGATGAGTTTGGCTTTCAGCTCGTCGCGGAACTTACGGGTCTGTTCATCCATTTTTCTCCTCCTTGCTTTCACTGGAATTATTTTTGGAATAAAGGTAAATCTGATACGGATACCTCGTCGCGATCTTTTCGAACGCCGCGGCGTATTCTCCCGCCGCCCGCGCGAAATCGGACTCTTCCGGGCGGCGTCCCGGATCGGACCCGACCGTTATCGGCTTGAGAAAATTCATTTCCACCGCACGGTTTCCGCCTTTGATCACCGGAAACACCGGAACGACGGCGACACCGAGCCTGGCCGCCAGCGTCCACGGCGAACGCGGGATCCTGAACGTTCTGCCGAAAACGCTCGTTTCCATATCGCGCTCGCCGCCGGCGGCGCGGTCCCCCATTATCGAAACGATTTCCCCGCGCTCGAGCGCGGCGACGCATTCCAGAAGTCCGCCGAACATCGCCGAGTTGTCGATGACCGAAACGTTCTCCGCCGCGAACATCGCCGCGACATTGGCGTTGGCGTTAGCCTGCACGAGCAGATTCACGCGTTTCCCGAACGTACCGACGAACGGCAGCGCCGCCTGCCAGCATCCGACGTGGCTGAGAAGCAGTATCGCCCCGCGCGAACCGTCCTCCAAAGCCTCCCTCGCCCCCGGCCCGAAATTCTCCGTGCGCGGCACCTCGCGCCCGGAACGCAGCGCGTGCTGCAGAACCATCGACGAACCCACGAACATTATCTGCCGGAAAAAGCGCCATCTGAGCATCATCGCCGAATCGCCCGGAAAACGGGAAGACAGATAGTCCCGCGCGGCGGAAAATGCCTCGTTGTCGAAAAGCGCATAGAAAAAAGCCGGCACCGCAACAAACCGGCAGGCATGGACATACCCGAACACCCGCATGAAAATCCTGAAAAACAGGAACCCGAGCCGGTTTCCCCTGGTGTCGCTGAGATTGGCTTTCACGCTCATGCCGCGACCTCCCCCCGGCGTCCGCCGCGCCCCTGCACAAGCGTGGCGACCGCCCAGACCGCGCCGAACGCAGCCGCCGACGCCGGCGGAGCGACAATCAGACTTCCGACCAGCCATTCCCAAAGCCTGAGATGCAGCTCCCCTGCCACGCTCTTCAGCGTCAGTTCGGTGAGAAACGTTCCGTTCAGCGCGAAATGTCCGGCTTCGATGCATAAAAAAGGGAAGAACGGCGGCATGTACAGATTCTGGATCGAAAGCGCCATGACCTTGTTCAGGCGGAACCTGACCGCGACCGCCAGAATCACCGCCGTATGCAGCGACATAAGCGGCAGAATCGCCAGAAACGTCGAAACCGCGGCCGCGGCCGCCAGCATCGGCGGGCTGGAGTTTTCCTTCAGCAGCTTCAGAAAAAACGCGGATATCCGACCGGAGGTTTTCATCTTTTCCTTCTGCCGCTCCTTTTCGAGGAAAGCCTCATGGCGTGAAGTTTGGCGAACCCGAATTTATGAAGCTGGCGGAGGTCGTCGCTTCTTGAAGACGGCGGATAAATGCAGTACTCGCTGCCCGCGAACCCTTCGCGCAGTTCACGGTCAAGCCGCTCCGGATCGATGCCGGGAGCATAGTAGTACAGCGGATCGGTATCGTTCCAGCCGGGCGGAATCAGACCTTCGCGTTTCACGGTTTCTATGAGCGGCGCTCCGCTCAAAACCCGTATGCCGGCGAAAATGACCGAGAACACCGGCTCCAGCGAGCGCATGTTGCTTATTCCCTCGCGCACCGTGTCCCACGTTTCTCCGGGGCCGCCGAACATGGCGTTGGCGTTCACGGTGACGTCGCGGTCAAGCAGAGTCCGGCAGCATCTGCGCACGTCCGCGAACGAAAAACTCTTGCCCATTCCGGCCAGCGCGGCGTCGCACGCGCCGTCCACTCCGAGATCGGCGCAGATGAGCCCGGAGTCCGCCATCAGACCGATATCGGAATCTGAAAGCCTGTAGGGAGTTATGAAACCGGTCCACGGAACCGAAAGTCCGCGCTCGACCATTTTACGCAGCAGCTCTTCCCAGGTGCGGGAAGGATCGTTGAACACGGAGTCGGTGAAATACACCATCGAATCCGGCCAGTTGCCTTTTATGAACGCTATATCCGAAAGCACGTCCCCGACGTCGCGCAGCCGGAGTTCGTGGCCTTCAAGGGAAGGATACGTGCAGTAGACGCACCGGAACGGGCAGCCGCGTTTGGTCTGAACCGGTATCGTGTGCGTCTCCTGGTCGTACCACGACGCGATCGAACGGGAATAACGCGCGCCGGAAATGCCGAGCGCCGCGCCCCGCACCACCGTCCCGCGGGGCGGGGCGGATCCGTTCGCTATCGCTCCGAACAGTTCCCGGACGGCCTGTTCGCCTTCTCCGGCGATGCCGTAATCGGCTCCGGTCGCATCGAGAACCGCCTGCGGATTCATCGAAAAGCCGGAACCTCCGAGCACGATCGGACACGACGTAAGCGAACGCCACACTTTCACCACTTCGGCGACAGCCGCGAAAAACTCCTCGTTCGCGTTCCGGCTGTCGGTGACGTCGATGTTGCGGATGCTGACGCCTACCGCGTCGGGCCTGAACTCCGCGGCTATTTTCGCCGCCTCGGCGGCATAGCCTCCGCGGGTGTGCATCAGCGGATCGAACTGCCTGATTTCATGCCCTGCCTCGGCGAGCGAACGCGCCACAACCCCCATGCCGAGCGGATACACCGGCAGCGGTTCGATGCAGAAGTTGGCCGCGCTCAGCAGGATTTTCATCCTTCCTTCCCCCATTTGCGCCTGCCGGGAAGAAGCGGATCGACTCCCGAATGCCGCTCCTTCTTCATCACGTCCAGGTACAGCTTCGCCATTTTGAATTCCTTCGATTCGTCGCGGTAAAACGTATCCCATGCGTACTGGTAGGCCCACTGAAGTTCGTCGACCGTCATCTGTTTGGGACGGAACACCACTTCACCGGCGGTATAGCGCCTCCAATCGCGGTGAAGAATGCGGCCCTGCCGGTCGAGATCGGCGCAGATCGACGAATGCGGGAACGGGGTCATCACCGTGAACTCGGCGAGATCGAGATCGATCTCGAGCAGAAAATCCACAAGCCGCCTGATGTCGTCGAGAGTCTGGTCGTCGGTGCCGAGAATGATCGTGCCTTCCACCCCGATACCGTGGTCTTTGTACCGGCGGATGCGTTCGCGGATGTAATCGGAAGTGTCGAACACCGCCTGATAGACGTACCAGGCCCCGGCCTCTTCCGCAAGCGAAAGGATCTCATCGTCGTCTTTGATCGGATGCGACACCCATTTCTTGCCGAGACCTTTCATCGCCCGGAAAAGATCTTTCTCCCACTGATCGTCCTGGGCGAGCGAATTGTCCACGATGAACAACCGGTTGTTGGGAATGCCGGCGAGCTCCTCCACCACCCTGTCTATCGGTCTCGGACGGAACCTGCACCCGCCGAGATAGGGCGTGCAGCACGGGAAGCAGTTGAATCTGCAGCCGCGCGAACAGTGCACGAGATCCACCATCTGCACCCCGCGGTAGTTGTAGAGATCGCGTTTGAGAATGTCGCGCCGTGCCGGACCGATGAGCGCCGTATCCGGGAAATCGCCGTGAAAATTGTATACGGGTTTGAGCCTGCCCGCCTCGAAATCGGAAATGACCGCCTCCATCCGCCCTTCCGCTTCGCCGAGAAAAAGACTGTCGACGTGGCCGGCGGCCTCTTCCGCGTGCAGCATCGCCGCGATCCCGCCCATCATCACCGTCCTTCCGCGGGCGCGGAGCTCGTCGGCTATCTCGTACGCCCGCGGCGTCTGGCACGTCAGCATGCAGGATATGGCGTAAACGTCGAAACTTTCATCGAGGTTCAGCTCCTCCACATTCTCGTCGCAGAAATCGACTTCAACCCGTTCCGGCAGCGCGGCGGCGAACGACAGCGCCCCCATCGGCGGCAGATTGAACCGCGGCTGATTGGGGAGTTTCGGCCATTTCGGATATATGAGTTTCATTTTCATGTCAGCATTCCTTCCGCATCAGCGTGACTTCTTTGAGAGAACGGAATCCGTGCGGCAGCCTGTTTCCGCGCGGCACCCGGACGGCGACCGCCCGCTCCGGATCCGATTCCACGACGACGACTCCGTCGACGCGGGGCGACGACGCCATGAGATCTTCCACTATTTCCGAAATTTCCCGCGTGTCCGGCGGCGTGCGGTAATACGCGCATTCGGCATGCGCGCCGACGGCGATGGCGGCCTCGCAGGCGGGGATGCTGGGCAGGGTCGGCACGAACAGCGATCCGCGCGCGGTCTCTCTGCCCGCGGAAACGTAATCGTCCCAGTACGCCCGGTTCTCGCGGACGCATCCTCCGCCGTTCCAGCCGACGACCGCCCATCGCGACATGTCGCCGGCGGCGGCCGCGGCCGCGGCCACCATCGCCATCCGCGTCTGAGACGACGCCCTGCGGTAATCGGAGAAATCGAATCTTCCCTCCGCCTCAAGCCGGGATTTGATTTCGGCGCAATCCTGCGCGATCTCGACCTTCAGCATATCCATCACCCGACCCCCTTCACGAGAACGGCGCTGTTCAGGCCGCCGAATCCGGCATTGAGCGACAGCACCGACGGCACGCGGAGTTCACGTTCTTCCCGGGACACGAACTTTTCCGCGCCGGGCATCGGATTCTCCAGCGCATACTGCCCCGGCATCCTGCCCGCGCGAAGATATTCCAGCGCATACACCAGCTGAATCACGCCGGTCGCGGCCAGCGTATGGCCGGTGAACGCTTTCACGGAAACGAGCGGCGGGGCGTCGGCGTCCCCGAAGACCGAATTCAGCGCGGCGATTTCCGCCGCGTCGTTGTGGACGGTTCCGGTACCGTGTCCGATTATCCCGCCGACTCCGTCCGGGCCGGTTCCGGCATCGGCGAGCGCGGCGCGAACGGCCTCCGCCAGATAACGGCCGCCCAGATCCGGCGCGGTGATGTGGGCGGCATCGCACGACGAGCCGATTCCGGCGATTTGCGCAGATCCCTCGCCGTCCCCGCCGAGCAGCAGCGCTCCGGCGCCTCCGCCGAGAACAAGCCCGTCGCGGTTCGCGTCGTACGGCCGCATGCGGGAGGCGGAAACCGCGCCGAGAGAAGCGAAACCTCCGGAGACGAATTCGCTTTTCCCGTCCACGGCGACCACGAGCGCGCTGCGGCAGCGTCCGGCGCGGATCGCCCGGACCGCGGCGGCGACCGCCTGCTGTCCGCCGGCGCACGCGGCGGACACCAGCACCGACCGGCGGAAGCGCCCTGTGCTTTCAAACATCTCCAGCAGCGAACCGACGGTATCATCGCATTCACCGCGCTCCAGCAGTTCGATGGCGCCGACGGTGGTGGCGAGATAGAGCACCGTGCCGTCGGGCACCGTCCCGATGCGGGTTATCATTTCAGACGCAAGCGAGGCCGCATCCCTCTCTCCGGGCGGAGATCCCGGACCGGAGCAGAGCGCCAGGGCGCGCAGCACTGACACCCGATTCTCAGACATTGCGGACTCCGAACACGAGTTTGAATTTTCCGACCGTCCCCTTGGACTCCGACGAAGTTTCGCCGGCAAGCACGAAAACCCCGTCCTTTTCCGCAAGCGAAAACCTGAACTCGGCGCGTTCCCCGGGCTCGATCACCGAAAGGAATTTCGCGCGCGGAATCCCTCCGAGTTTCAGCTTCCGCCCGGCGGCCCGTTCCGCCAGCACCGAAAAAACGAGAATCTGGCATACTCCGGGCAGCACGGGATTGCCGGGGAAATGACCTTTGAACCCGGTGAACCCCCCGCCGAAAACCAGCGCCGCGCGATACGACCCGCCGCCGGAGACGGTCAATTCCGTAAGAGCCTTCTCGATTTCATCCACCATTGCCGATAGCCTCCTTGAAAACGAAACCGCGCCATGAGGCGCGCCTTTCATAGACCGCCGAACCAAACGTTCTGCCGTCCCGGGACGCACCGTCCAGCTCAAGAGTCCAGCCCCAGAACGGCCGCAGCCCTCGCGACACCGAACGCTCGCCCTCCGAGCCGCGCGGAGCGAAAAACACCCTGGAGAAATCTTCCTGAATGTCGCCGAAGAGCATTTTCGCCCCGGTTTCCGGAATCAGCGGCGAGACGAACCTTCTCCGCTCCACCCCTCCTTCGCCTTCGCTTTCAAACAGCGTGACACCGGACGGGCTGGTGCCGACGGCATGAACCGTTTTCGTCGCCGGATCGACCTTGACCGCGACGATCATCGGAACGGAATACCACAGGGCGTTGGCGGTGACATTCCAGAGCCTGACTTCGCCCGGCGGCTGTCTTGAGACGGTTTCGCCGCCGTCCCCGCCTCCGGACGATACGCATCCGCAGAGGAAAACGGCCGCCAGCGCCGCCGGAAGCGGACGGAGACGCTGCAGCGACGGCACCAGAAAAAGCGCCGCCAGCGCGGTGAAGACTATTCCGGTAAAGATGACGGTGCCGAGACGGGAGACCGCCGGATGGGACGCCGCGATCATCGCGGCGGCGGCGGCGGCGGTGGTCACCGCCGACAGAATCATCGACCTCGCCACATCACCGTTCAGGTCCCCTTCGCCGCGGTAAAGCGCAAACACTCCGTAGTCGACCGCCAGACCGAACACCAGCACCGCCGCCAGGCAAACGGTCATGTCGACCGCGAATCCGGCCGCCGCCGATACGCCCAGCCCGCACAGCACCGCAACCGCCGCAGGCAGAAACACCAATGCGAACTTTTTTATTCTCCGGTAGACGAACGCGACGAGGCAGATCTGCGCGGCCAGACACAGCAGCATCGAACGCAGAAAACCGGGACGGTAGCTTTCCGCGGCGGCTTCCCCGACCGCGCGCGGAGTTATCTCGACCGCCCCCGCGACCTTGCCGGTCAGCATCCGGGCCTCTTTTTCGGGCGCGAACAGCAGCGCGGAGCGTTTACCGCCCGAACGCCCGACCGTGAACGAAAGGATTGCGTCGATGACCGGATGGAGGCCGGTTTCGTCCGCCGCGGCGACACCTTTCCCGACCGCCTCAAAAAACGGCGCGAAAAAATCGGCCGGCAGCCCTCTGCCCGCGCACTCCGCGCGAAGCGCCGCCTTCAGCTCCGACAGCCGTTTGCGCGTTCCGGCCGACTTCCAGTCCTCGACGTTCCGCCTGCGGATTCCGGACGGAGGCACCAGCGCCGCCGGCGTCCACCGTTCGCACCCGGCAAGCGCGCGCAGCAGCTCATCTTCCCCGTCGGCGGCGACCACCACGCTTGAGCCGCCGCCGGGATTCGCCCAGCGCTCTGAAAAACGCTTTTCCGCCTCTTTCGTGGAAGCGCACGTGCCGTCAAGCGACGCCGGCGAGAAATCGGTGCGGATATGCGGCAGCGACGCCAGCGAAGCCGCGCATGCGGCCGCCGCGAAGATCACCACGGCTGTCGCGCCCCGCCGCGAAGGTTCGCGCAGATTCAATCCGGGAGCGATGCCGCCGTTTCCGAAAAGCCGCGGCAGCAGAAAGCGCGAAAGCAGAAAATTGAACGTCAGCATCGTGATCGCGAAAGTTCCGAGTTGAACGAAAAACGGCACCCCGCAGACCATCACCGAGGCAAAAGCGGCGGCACTCGTCGCCAGCGCCACGAGCAGCGCCCCGGTCAGACGGCGGAGGGACGCGACGCCGGCTCCTCTGACGGCGGAATACACGTGAATGCCCTGATCGACGGCGAAGCCGGCGATGCCCCCGCCGATCCCGATCACCATGACGTTTACGCGTTCGAAAACGGCGGCGCAGACCGCAACCGACAAAGCGGCGGCGACCATCGGCATGACCGGTATCCAGAGCGCCCGCCAGTCGCCGCGATACAGAAAGAGAAACACCGCGAGCAGCGACACCGCGGAGAAAATCCCCACCCTGGACAGGTCGCGGCGGGAAAGCTTCTCGTTCTCCATCGCGTGCAGAAGCGGGGACACCGCGAGAACCGAAGCCCCGGGCTGCGGACGGACGATCTCCCGGTACAGCTCTTCCACGGCCTGCGCACCGGCGACGGCGGCGGGATCGACCTTTACGCGCAAAAGCGCGTATCTTCCGGTCTCGTCGCACATGATCCCGTCGGCGACCGAAAACCGGAACGGGGAATTTTCCCTCCACGACATCAGCGAGGAAGTCAGCCGGCGGCCGAAATTTCCGGGATCGCTTCTTATCGGAGCCGCCGGCGAACCCATGGTCAGCGCCGTCAGCGCCGCGGCCGAAGCGCGTCCGGGTTCGATCTCGTCCAATATCTCCGGGCCGAAAAGCTGCACAAACGCCGACGGCAGCGCCGAGAACGCTTCGGCCGCGGCGTCCGGCACTTCAAACTCCACCTTTTCAACCCCGGGAAGAGACGAAATGCGCGAAGCGAAATCGGCAATCCGCCGGCGGGATTTCGACACCCCGCCGGCCTCACGCGTGTCGTATTCCACAGTGAACGCCGAATACAGTCCGGCATCCCGGACGGCGGAATAAATCGCGGCGGAGCGCGATCCGGGAGGGAACATCATCCCCGGATCGGCCGCGAATTTCGCGGAAAGCAGAAACGCCGCGAACAGAAACGGCATCACGGAGTCTCCCATACGGATGCAGGCAACGGAACGTTGTTCTTCACGCCGGAAAACACGATGCGCATCTTCTCGCCCGTTTTTTCCGTAAGAACCACCTCTTCAACCGCCCGTCCGTTCTCCGCGAAAACCACGTCTATCTTCGAAAACAGCGCGCCGGCGACATCATCGTCGGCGACGAGTTCCACCGACCTTCCGGTTCCCGACTTCACCCGGAACCCCGGCGCCGACTCCACATCCCCGCGGAACCAGGCGTTTTGACACTCGTAAAGAGCCTTGGCGAACGGAACGGACGAAAGCCCGATCTTTGAGGTTTTTCCCGATACGGCGTCCCACATGGCGATTTCCGACGGCGTCATCACCATCTTGGTCCGCATCGGAGATTCTGTCGTCCAGACCAGCCCTTTCCCGCGTTCGTACGCCATCGTCCCGCGCACGACCAGCTTCATATCCAAGCCCTTGAACGAGCGTTCCTGCCGGTATTCCGCCAGAACCGTGCGATTCGACGCCATCGCGGAAACGTTCTTCTGCAATGCGGATGGCAGCGCCGCCAGAATAAGCGCAGCGATCAGAGAAGGCATACGTCTATCTCCCCTTCGGCCAAGCCGCGGCCGTCGCCGGATTTGAGATCGAAATCGATCCGGAACCATTTCGGCATCGTATCCTCCTTGCGGAACGAAACCGTCACCTCGTCTCCCGCCCGGATATCGGCAAAAACGGAAACATTCCTGACCGAGACCAGAAATCCGGGACGCCGGGCTCCGTTGAACCGGAATGAATCGACGGCCGCTGCGGCCTGCGCGGCGATTTCCGGAATGGCGGCCGGAGAGAGGACTCCGTCCCGTCCGAGAAAAGGATTGGTGTCGCGCACGACCATCGAAGCCGTGCTTACCGGCCCCACTCCATGGATTTTTTCGATCATGGCCATCGGCGGTCTGTGCGGAAGATACCGTTCAGCGGAAACCGGCAGCACCTCGATCTCGCCGATTTTCCCGGCATTGTTCCAGCAGAGCGGATCCGAAGCGAGATAATCTCCCGTAAGCTGGTAGGCGGCGCCCCGGCAGCCGTAGCAGGCACCGGATTTTGGACACGTGCGGCAGGGGCCTTTGATCATTTCGCGGTGGTTTTTGAGATCCTGGATCAATGTGCTCTCGGAAAGGATAAGCCGCAGCGGACGCTCGAGTATGTTGCCGATCTTCGTATCGATGCCTACGCACGGAAACACATCTCCAGCGGCGTTTACCAGCGCCGAATATTTATGCCGCAGACACTTCGAACCGACCAGCGGCGGCTGAATCTCCCATTCATGCCCGTGCGCGCGGTCCCATTCGCAGATTTCGGCGAACACGCGCCTGAGCTCCAGCGGATCGACTTCAAGCTTTCTGTGATCCAGAAGCCTTCCCTGCGGAGTCATTATCTCGAAATACGGAGTGACTCCGAACTCGCGCATCTTTATCCACATTCCGACGATCTCGTCGATGTTCTCACTTGAGATGACGGAAGAGGCGCACAGCATTTCAACCGGATATCCGGCATCCTGCAGAAGCCGGAACGCCCGAAGCGCCTTCGCTTTGGAATCCTTCACGCCCGTAAGCCGGTCATGACGTTCAGGATCGTCGGAATTGAATTTCACCACCACCCGGCAGCCGTGGTCGAAAAAGAACTTCGCGAGCTCTTCGGTCATGAGCGAGCCGTTGGTGAATATCTCCGCCCCCATTCCAAGTCCGTTGATCTGCTCGATGCGGCTGCGGATATCGCGGTACAGCAGCGGCTCCCCGCCGAGAATCACTATCTTCCTCGCTCCAAGTTCCGCCGCCTGTCTTATCGATTCGTCGACCACTCTCGGATCGTATTTCTCCGCCGCCTGCGATTCTCCCGCATAACAGTACGGACAGCGGTAATTGCATTGACGGTTGAACTCCATTTCAAGCGACAGCAGCCGGTTGTCCGCCGCCGCCGCGAAAATGTCCTCGTCCGAAAAATCGAATGTGTCTGCGGGAAATTTCATCGGGCCGTGTTCCTTAAATCGAAAAATCTCACCGGTTTGCGGGACGTGCCGAACACGCGGCCGCGGATTTCCTCCGCCGGCTTTCCGGTCACTTTGACATGGATTCTGGTTTTGGCGTACAGCGCTTCGGCCACGGCCCGAACGTCTCCGCCGGGACGGAGGGAAACGGATATCCCGATTTCGTCGGACAACCCGCTGCCGGACACTTCAAGGTAATAGTCCTCGACCGCTTCGACGGCATCGAGCGCATTGAAAAACATCGAAGGGAAAAGCGTAGTGCCGCGCACTTTGAGCATCTGGGCCTTGCGCCCGAGGATCGGCCCCAGCCGGGGCGTATTGCGGCCGCACGGACAGGGCTCCGGAATCAGAAACGAAACATCACCGGTGCGGAAACGCACCAGCGGCATCCCTTCCGTCCCGAGCGGAGTTACGCAGACCTCACCGGTCTCTCCCGGCGGCAGCGGCCGTCCGTCCTCATCCACAATCTCCACGATCGCCAGCTCGGCAGGGGCGTGACCGCCGTTCTTCGCGCGACATTCGGTGAAGCTTGTCGCGATTTCCGTCGAAGCGTACGTCGAACGAACCGCCCCCGGCCAGAACGACTCGAGTTTCCTCCCCAGCGGCGTAAGCTCCATCGAACGCGTCCTGAGCGGTTCGCCGATGCAGACGACGCAGCGCACCGCCGATGAATCGATCCCCTCCTCGGCGAGTTTCGCGCCGAGTTTCACCAGAAACGACGGCACCCCGACAAGTCCCGTCACCCGGGTCGAACGGAATATCTCGGCATGGCTCGCAAGCGAATTGAGACCGTTGCGCACCGCGGCGGCTCCGCGGCGCACCGCTCCCGACCAGTACGCCATACCGGCGATGAAACAGCGGTCCAGCGTGCAGGTCATGAGCACGACATCGTCCCCGCGCATGCCGGCGGCGAGAAAACCGCAGGCGTCGTTGGCCGCAAGCCGGTCGAGATCGGAACGGGTATAGGCGATACGGCACGGACGTCCGGTCGTGCCGCTCGTGAAACAGATATCGGACAGCGACGATTCGTCAACCGCCAGAAAATCCCGGTTGCGTTCGGCCAGATCCCGTTTTGAAGTCGTCGGCAGCTCCGCAAGCGATTCGAGCGTGAAACGCCTGCGGGGCAGATCGCGGTAGAACGGGGAATGTTCCCGGCAATGGCCGAGATGCAGGTTGAGCAGCCGCTCCTGCTCTCTGCGGATCTCTTCGGCCGGTTTAAACGCCAGGCGGTCGTCAGCATCAAATTCTGCCTTCATCAAGCTCCCTGTCCATTTTCTCAGCCTCTCCGGCGATAATCCCCCCCACATGGCGCTTGAGCGCGAACGCCGACGCAAAACGCCCGACCTCCGCGCCGGGAATCGGTTTCAACCGTCTGATCACCACCGTTCCGCGGCGGCGAAAGCGAAACCTGCGGTCGGGAATGTCTTCATTGCCTACAATCACGCACGGACACACGGCCAGACCTTTTTCCATCGCGATTCTGAAAATCCCGCTGTGAAACGGCCCCATCTTGCGCGAACACGAACGATGCCCCTCCGGAAACGCCACCACCGAGGTGCCCTGTCCGATCATGCGTCCGATATGATCGGCCATATCGGAATACGACGTTCTCGTCACGTCCACGTATTCGGCCAGTCGCGCGAAATAGCCGAAAAACGGCAGCTTCATCGGCCAGCCGTTGACCAGCTGGATTATCTCGATCCCCATCGCCGCGACCAGAAACGGATCAGAGCCGGAACGGTGGTTGAACACGTGAATCATCGTCCCGCCGGCGTTCCCCGAACGGTCTTCGTAGCGGACGCGGAAAAAAGGGCGCATCGCGCAGCGGATGGCCGTAAGACCGAAACCGAGCGCGATGTACCGCATTATCCTTCCCCGCAGCGATCTCGGCATCAGCAACGCCAGCAGCCACGGAACCGAAGCCGCGGCGCAATACACCGAAGCCCAGATCAAAAAAGAAAGATATACCAGAAAACTGAACACCGCCGCGACGTCACTTGGCCGCATTCATCTCTTCGATTCTGCTGACGACATCAGGATTCTCCGCGGCGAGCTTTTCAAAAAGATCGTAGATGTCGCCGAGTTTGCGGATCTGACGGACCTGCGGATTGTCTCGGAGCGGGATGGAGAATTTGCGCTGCAGACCGGTTATGAGATCTACCATATCGAGACTGTCCAGCATCAGGTCGTCAAAAAGACCTTTTTCGGCGGTTAAATCCGCCTCGTTCAATTCAAACTGCTCCACGAACACCTGATTGATGAGCTCGACTATTTTCTCTCTTGTCATTTGTTTTTCCTCGTTGTCATTTTCTGTTTCCCGCCGACGCGGACGTCAGTTCACATACTCTGCAAGAACCAGGGAAGCGTTGACGCCTCCGAAAGCTATACAGTTTTTAAGTACGGTTTTAACGTCTTTTTTGACCGTCTTTTCCGGCAGCCAGATCCCCCGGCAGTCTTCGGCGACGTTTTCCAGATTGGCGGTAGGAAGGATCTCGCCGCGCCGCATCATCTCGATCACCGCCGAAGTCTCTATCGCGCCGGACGCCCCGAGAGTGTGCCCCAGCGCGCCTTTCAGGCTGGACACCGGAACTCTTTCGCCGAACACCTCCCTGATCGCCGCGGCCTCTTCGCGGTCTCCGGCGACGGTGCTGGTCGCGTGGGCGCTCAGATAATCGACATCGCCGGGAGCGATCCCTGCATCGGCAAGCGCGGCCTGCATGCACCGGACTATCGACGAAGAATCCGACTGGCTGATCTCGCTGCCGGTACAGTTGGTCGCATATCCCTTTATTTCGGCAAGAATCCCGGCTCCGCGACTCAGCGCGTGCTCCAATTCTTCCACGACAAGCATCCCGGCGCCTTCTCCGCAGACCAAACCTCCTCTCGCCGCGTCGAACGGACGGGACCGCCGCCCGGGCGGATACGCCGAACCTTCCGCCAAAGCGTACAGCTGGGAAAACGATCCTGTGACCATCGCCGTCGCTTCGTCCGAGCCGCCGGCGAGAAACACCTCCTGCCTGCCCGACCGGATCTGCTCGTAGGCAAGTCCGATTGACTGCAGCGAAGAGGCGCACGCGCTGCATGGCGAAAGCTGCACACCGGTGATACCGAAAAGATTGGCGGTGTTGAACGCCGAAGAATGGGAAACCAGCCTGAAAAACTGACAGGCGGACAGATCCTCGAAACGACGCTCGATAACCGCCTTGCAGGAATCGAACATCGCCGAAGCGCTGCCGACCGTGGAACTTACAATGCAGCCGGTTCTGCCGGAGGAAAGCGTTTCCCGGGAAAGACCGCTTTCGGAAACCGCGCTTTGGGCGGCGAGCGCGGCAAAAAGCGCCGCGTTCGCCATCGACCTGCGGTGCCGCCGGTTGATTGATTTCACCGTCGCTTCATCCAATTCGACCGGCGCGGCGACCACATCGAATTCGGCCTGCATAAACTCCGCCCAGTCAGGCATGAACCTCACGGCGCTTTCACCGGCGGACAGCCGCCGATGCAATTCATCGCGCGAAAAACCGAGCGAAGAAACCACCCCCGCTCCGGTTATGACCACTCTGCGTTCTCCGCCCATCTTCGCCGGTTTCATATTTTTCGGAGATTACGCCAGTTTCGCCAGCTTCGCGGCAAGTCCGACGTAAGTGGCGGGCGTCATCTTCAAAAGGCGTTCCTTGTCGGCCTTCGGAAGCGGCAGCTTGCGCACGAACTCCTGCATGATCTTCGCGTTCACGCGGCGGCCGCGGGTGAGTTCTTTGAGCCGTTCGTACGGACGGTCCATGCCGACTTTGCGCATGACCGTCTGGATCGGTTCGGCCAGCACCTCCCAGTTGCAGTCCAGATCCTGCGCAAGCCGCTCCTCGTTGAGTTCCAGTTTGCCGAGCCCCTTGATCGTGGCGCGCACGGCGATAAGCGTATAACCGAATCCGACGCCCATGTTGCGCAGGGTAGTCGAATCGGTGAGGTCGCGCTGCATCCGCGAAATCGGCAGCTTGCGCGCCATGAAATCCAAGACCGCGTTGGCGAGCCCGAGATTGCCTTCGGAATTCTCGAAATCGATCGGGTTCACCTTGTGCGGCATCGTCGAAGAGCCGATCTCGCCCTTCACCGTGCGCTGTTTGAAGTAACCCATCGAAATGTACATCCACACGTCGCGGTCGAAATCCATAAGTACGCTGTTCCAGCGCGCAAGCGCATCGAAGAGCTCGGCGATGCCGTCGTGCGATTCGATCTGCGTCGTGAGGCGGTTCTGCCTGAGGCCGAGCGAGCCGATCACCTTGCGCGAAAGCTCTTCCCAGTCGACCGACGGGTAGGCGCTCAGGTGCGCGTTGAAGTTGCCGACCGCCCCGTTCATCTTGGCGGGCATTACGAGCCGGTCGATCTCACCGGCCTGACGCTTGAGACGCTGACTGACGACCGCAAGCTCCTTGCCGACCGTCGTCGGCGAAGCGGGCTGGCCGTGGGTATGCGCAAGCATCGGAACCTTGGCCCAGGCCTTGGCCATGGCGGCGATCTTTTCCGTCAGCTCGTCCATCATCCGGCGCAGCACCAGCTTGCCGTCGCGCAGCATGAGCGCGTGCGACATGTTGTTGATGTCTTCGCTGGTGCAGCCGAAATGGATGAACTCCGAGCGGCTTTCCAGCGATGTGCCGGCGACTTTCTCTTTAAGGAAATATTCGACCGCCTTGACGTCGTGGTTGGTGGTGCGCTCGATCTCCTTTACGCGGCGGGCGTCCTCCACCGAGAAGCCATCGGCAATAAGGCGGAGCGCACTGCGCTCAGATTCGCTGAGCGCCTTGCATTCCTTGACTCCCTTGGCGTCGCAGAGCGCTTCCAGCCAGACGCACTCGACGAGCACGCGGCGCTTTATAAGCCCATACTCGGAAAACACCTCCTGGAGTTCGGAGCACTTGTCCGAATAGCGGCCGTCGATCGGGGA
>JAEIGA010006402.1_pt1 | contig 17932 bp, 19 predicted proteins | sample 9270691 | NCBI WGS metagenome assembly JAEIGA01 (sample SAMN17057246, study PRJNA624740) | gut metagenome | biome: biome; isolation source: fecal sample | host: Bos grunniens | place: China: Xizang | collected 2019
TACGTTATTACAATGAGAAACGTAGCAAAGCATCGCTCGGCTACCGAAGTCCGATTGAGTACCGGAACGAGATGTTTGTTGCATAAAAAACTCCGGCGATTTCTCGCCGGAGCAAAAGTCTAACTATTTGGGGGCACCTCATTTGCGAAACTCTCTTTTTATTTATTATCATTACTGCAGCATTGACAGATCGTCCAGTGTATAGCTGGGCTGAAAATCATCCGTATCACTGCATATCACGCCGCCGACAGCTGTCATGATCCGCTGCATCACGTCGCGGACCTTCTCGGTATCAGCAGCATCAAAGCTGATCTGGTATTTCTTTTTGACACCCATGGCTTCGAGATCCTTCAGATCATCCGGATCCACGAAGCAATCGTCTGCATCCTGGAAGATCAGTGAATCATGATCCATCACGACCTCCATCAGGTTCAGCTCCGGCCAGATATCCGCCTTGTCAAAATAATCATCGCCCACGGCCAGCTGCAGCTGCTTTACCGCCACCGGTTCCTTCAGGAAATAATAATATTCGACAATCTTCTTGACCGGCTTCTTTTCCATCACGGTCTGCAGACCTTTCTTTTTCTTCGCCATATCCTACCCTGCCTCCGCTAGCAAAACTGATTATTGCCGGTATAACCTGCTTCATATCGCAGGATGTCTGCAACGCTCTGCATGATATATGCAGTGAGCCCCCAGATGATCTTGTCACTGGCATAATTATAGAAATATATCTTCTTATAAACATTATACCAGTGGTAGTCTCTGCCGCCCGGGATCAGATCATAAGGAAAATTTTCAGGCGGAATCGTCTTTACCGTATTGACATAGACATCCGGCTCTATCTCTATAAAATATCTGAGCGGGACATAAAAGATCTCGCTGACCTCATCGGGGTTTAATGTATCCTGATAATCCTTAAGTTCGCAAAGGAATACCGAGACCATGGTATTGTAAGCTGTATACAGGGTGTCCATCTCGGCGATCACATGGATCTGCTCATCTGTGATCATCAGTTCTTCCCGGGTTTCACGGACAGCATTTTCCTGGGCGCTTTCCCCGGATTCCCTGGCGCCGCCGGGGAAGCAGATCTCGCCCGGCTGACGCTTGAGGCCGCCGGCACGTTTCTCAAAGAGCACCTGGAGCTCGCCATCGCGTTCGACCAGGCATACGGTCACCGCGAATTTCCGGTAATCCTTCTCATCGATCGACCGGGGTTTCCGGTTTTTCAGATTATCAAACATATCAGTATTCGATACCCTTTCTTGCGTGCAGACCTTCGTCGTAAGGATGTTTGATCTTGCGCATCTCGGTGATGTAATCGCCGACAGCCAGAAGCTTTTCAGACGGATATCTGCCAGTCAGCACGATATCCGGCCCTTCCGGAAGATCCTCCAGCCATTCCAGCACCTGTGCATCCGTCAGAATACCTGCGGATACCGTGGCAATGATCTCGTCAAGAATGATCAGCTTAAAATCACCCTGGTGGGCAGTAAAAACGAGATTGTCCATGGCCTGGCTGTACATGTTCGCGGCATCTTCCTTGTCGCGGTCGGACATCTCCCATGTGAAACCGTAATAACCCGGGCTTGGAAGCACGGCGATCCCGTCCACATCTTCAAAGGCTGCGAGTTCACCGGAATCTCCCGGCTTTAAAAACTGCATGACCAGGACATGGCCGCCCTGGCCTGCGCATCTGAGGGCAAGACCGGCAGCCGCCGTCGTCTTGCCTTTGCCTTCGCCCATATAAATATGTATTTTCCCTGTTCTGTTCATCTTAGAGTTCCTCTTCCTTACACAGGATCACATTTTCCAGGTCCCCGGCCGCCCGCATTGCTGCCAGGTCGATCAGCCGCTGATTGCTGCTGCCCCGGTAAAGCAGGGTCAGATCCCGGAGCCCGATTTCAAAACGTCCGTCCACCAGGATATCCACCAGGTCCAGCAGCTCTCCGACAGCTGGCTCAAGGATTGTCCGCGCGCGCAGTTCTTCATATGTATAGCCGCTGTAGGCCATCAGATGGTAGCCCGCCAGTTTTACCTGTCTGCCAAGTGCTGCCAGGGCTTCAGGCTGGTCGAATGGTTCCCCTCCGGAGAAGGTTACGCCGTACAGAAGAGGATTCTCCCTGATCTCACTCATGATCCCCTTCAGTTTCATCATCGTTCCGCCGCGGTAACTGTGGGTCTGCGGATTATGGCAGCCGACACAGTGGTGCGGACATCCTTGAACGAAAATGCTGTAACGCATCCCAGGGCCATCTACAATTGAGTCATCTGAAATACCGCTCACCCTGAGCTCCATATTTTCCCAGTTCATACCCGGGGTTCTCCCTTCGCAGAAGAAGACTGCCGGTTTTAACTGACAGTCTTCTCTCTTCACCTCTACCATGGATTAGTGTGACATGCCGTGCTTTACACGATCATGCTCTTCTGCGCGCTTTGCATCATTAAAACGGTCTGTGGTACCAACAAGATAACCGGTGATCCGGCGAATCCTCTCGAACTTCACGCCTTCACCGACCATAATCTCATCAGTCGCAGCAGCCTGTCTCTTGCTTTCTTCTCCAATCATGTTCAAACCCTCCCTTTAAAAGCTCTTCCTCTGAATATTTCGGAACATTCGGATATTTTCTTCTTAACTCTTTCAAAAACTCAAGCGAAACCGGTTCGCCTTCGCGCCTGCCGCATCTCGGGCAGACATCGTCGATAACGCCTGTATAACCGCAGATCGGATCACGATCGACCGGATGGTTGACGCTGCCGTAGCCGATACCCGCTTCCTTCATGTAGCGGATGACGGCTTCAAATGCCTTCAGATTCTTGCAGGTATCACCGTCAAGCTCTACATAGCTGATATGGCCGGCATTTGTCATGGCATGATAAGGTGCCTCCAGCTGGATCTTCTTGTAGGCCTTGATCGGATAGTAGACCGGCACATGGAAGGAATTGGTGTAGTATTCCTTGTCGGTAACGCCCTCGATCTTGCCGTAGATCTTTCTGTCGATTCTGACAAAACGGCCGCTCAGGCCTTCTGCCGGTGTTGCCAGCAGGGTGAAGTTCAGACCGGTCTTCTCGGATTCATCATCCATGCGCTTGCGCATATGGCGGATGATCTCAAGGCCGAGCTGCTGAGAGGCTTCCGATTCGCCGTGATGGCAGCCTGTCAGAGCTTTCAGTGTCTCAGCAAGGCCGATGAAGCCAACGCTTAAGGTGCCGTGCTTGAGAACCTCACCGACACTGTCGTCCATGTCCAGCTTATCGGAATCGATCCAGATCCCCTGTCCCATCAGGAAAGGATAGTTGCGGACGCGTTTTGCGCTCTGGATACCGAAACGGTGCAGAAGCTGTCTGAATACAAGGTCGATCCGGTCATCCAGCAGTTTATAAAATTTATCAATATCCCCCTTAGCCTCGATACCGAGTCGCGGAAGGTTGATGGACGTAAAGCTTAAGTTGCCTCTGCCGCAGGTGACTTCCCTGGACGGATCATGATGGTTGCCCAGGACTCTGGTACGGCATCCCATGTATGCGACCTCGGTGTTGTAATCGCCCGGCTTGTAGTAAGGCAGATTAAAAGGTGCATCGAGGAAACTGAAATTCGGGAACAGGCGCTGGGCAGATGTCTGGATAGCCAGTGCGAAAAGGTCATAGTTGGGATCGCCCGGATTGAAGTTGATGCCTTCCTTGACCTTGAAGATCTGTACCGGGAAAATCGGCGTCTCGCCGCCGCCCAGGCCGGATGCTGTCGAATTCAGCAGGTTGCGGACCACCATTCTGGCTTCCATGGAAGTATCTGTACCATAGTTGATGGAACTGAACGGCACCTGCGCGCCTGCACGGGAATTCATGGTATTCAGGTTGTGCACAAAGGCTTCCATGGCCTGATAGGTCTGCTTATCGGTGCTCTTGAGGGCCTCAGCCGCTGCAAATGCGTGTGCTGCTCTGAGGTCTGCCTCTGCGATGCCGCCGATCTTCTTCCCGACCATCTCTTCCACATAAGCAGCTTCGGTGGACATGCCGAGTTCTGTCGTCATATCTGCCTTCAGCTGGCCGACAGCTGCCTCTGCAGTCGGTTCGTCAAGCATCAGCTTGACCTTCAGATAGGTCTCAAACCACTTGCAGTACTCTTTTTTATAGGTTTTGCGGACGCCGTCTGCCATGGCGTAATCAAAGTTCGGTACGCTCTGACCACCGTGCATCTCGTTCTGGTTCGCCTGGATCACGATGCAGGCCAGTGCTGCATAGCTGGTGATCGACTGGGGCTCACGCAGGTGTCCGTGACCTGTTGAAAAGCCGTCCTTGAACAGCTTGATCAGGTCGATCTGACAGCAGGTTTCTGTCAGCATGTAAAAGTCTTTATCATGAATATGTATGTCGCCATTGATGTGGGCTGCTGCCACGTCCTTGGGCAATACATAGTTGTCAACAAAGTATTTTGCACTCTCAGAACCGTACTTCAGCATGGTTCCCATCGCTGTATCGCCGTCGATATTCGCATTCTCACGCTTGATATCTTCGTCCATCGCACTTGAATAGGTGAGCTTTCTGAAAATATCCATCAGGTCTGCTTCGGTCTGACGGATCTTCGTGTGCTCGGCACGATACAGGATGTAGGCCTTGGCTGTTTTGGAATAACCGAACTGGATCAGGGTTTCTTCTACCAGATCCTGGACATCCTCCACTGTGATCACAGCTTCAGGATCCAGTCTTCTGCAGACCTTCTGTGTAAGGTAGAAAAGGTCCTCCTGATTCATAGGTTCGCCTTCAACAGCTTTGCTGGCACGGCTGATAGCGTTAAGGATCTTCATCGAATCGAAATCGACCATCTTGCCATTTCGTTTCTGAATCTTGTCTATCATCTGCCATTTCCTCCGTAGTGTCTTCGGTATTACCGCATCCATAGATATTGTAGCACTATTTTCTAAAAGCTACAACATCTTGTATTATAATTTGACTTCTTATACTTGTCAATGGCCTTCAATAATTTCCTTAAGAAAAATTTAAAATGTCTTCCGGGCGGTCAATAAGGGCCGTCGGCGCGAATTTTTCCAGCGTTTTCCGCGGTCTGAAACCCCAGCTGACAAGGACCAGATCAAGTCCGGCCTGCAGGCTGGTTTCATGATCCACTTCGGAATCCCCTATATATAGTGTCTGTTCCGGCGCTGCCCCCAGAAGCGTCATGGCCCGGAAAACAGAATCCGGCGCCGGCTTTTTCCGGATGCCGGCTGCCTCATTTTCACCGATGGCCACCTGGATCAGGTTTTCAAAATACAGGTCATTAAGCTGTTTCACGGCAGCATCAAACTTGTTGGATACGATCGCCATCTTTACACCACGCTGTTTTAAAGCGCGGAGGGTTTCAAGGATCCCCTCATAAGGCTTCGTCTTATCCCCGGAATGTTCTGCGTACCAGGTCTTAAAATCATTCAGTACATCTTCAAAATCAGCGGCCGAAGCACCGCCCGGATGAGCCAGCATCATCAGCCGGCGGACGCCGTTACCAACGAAAGCCCTGACTTCAGATATTGTCCGTTCCGGATAACCGTGCATGCGAAGCGCTGCATTCACAGCATCTGTCAGATCCTCCAGTGTATCAAGCAGCGTACCATCCAGATCAAAGATCATTGCCTGATAATGTTTCATCTTCTCCTCCCGCTACATCTGCTTCCTGACGATCCTGTATTCATCACCCATGCTGAAATAGGGACAGGCATAGGATGTATCTGTCAGAAAGCGGTACATCTCGTCCTCATCCAGATCGACCTCGCAGGTGTAGCATTCATATTCATCATCATAAAAATAGTTTGCGCACAGTTCGCAGCAGGCTGCATTTTTATCACTGCTCAATGTTTTCGCCCTCTCTTTATCTTCTTTTTCAGGCTGCGGTTTACAGTATAGCATATCCGGAAGGGTGATGCGAGCTTGAAATTAAGAAAAAAAGAGGGGTGACCCTCTTTTTTTATATCATTAATGCTTTTTCTGTCATCCGGTTCAGTTCCTTCCGATAGACATCCTCCGTACCACAAGTATAGATCCTTGTGACATTCAGGCTGGAGTGGCCCAGAATATCCGAGAGCCCCACAACGTCGCTTGTGGTCTGATAATAGATTCTTGCGAACAGATGTCTCAGATTGTGGGGGTGGATCTTCTCCGGACTGACGCCTGCCGCAGGCTGCAGCTGCTGCATCTCTTTCCACAGGTTGCTGCGGTTCAGCGGCTGCCCGTAGCGGGTCACAAAAACGGGCCCTTCGAAGATGCCTGCTTCACCCGCATAACTAAGTAATAATGTACGTAACATATCCGGAATCAGGATCGCGCGGATCTTGCCCTTATTTCGGACAACCACACGTCCCTTCATTATAGCATCCATCGTAAAAAATTTCAGTTCGCTGACTCTGGCACCTGTCAGAAAAATGGTCTGCATACAGGCATAGAGCCGTTCGTTGCCCTGAGCCTTTGCTGCATACAGCAGCCGGTAATACTCCTCTATCGTCATCAGACTGTCCGTTTCAAGGATTGTCCGTTTCTGCTTTCTGAAACCCTTGATCTTCAACTGCTCCATTCCAAGGAACTCCATGTAGCAGTTTACCGAGGAGATCATGGAATTGCAGCTGTTAGCAGCGTAATGCTGCCACAGCCACTCTTTGTAACCCAGCATGACCAGCTTATCTATATGCTCATAGGCTCCGGCATAAGCCAGAAACACGCGGACATCCCGCAGATACTTATCCACTGTAGTCTGGGCATGCTCATTTTCCATTAAATAAATCTCAAAAGCATCTAACTTCCGCATGATGGCATATTTACAATCTTTTGTTTTCTTTTTCATGTCTGCACCTGCTATTATAGGTTAAACAAAATATTTCACCTATACAATACCACAGACAAGATTATTAATCAATTATAATGAACAAGTTTTTTAATTTTTATCTAATTCAACCAAAAAAGCAGACCTAAATGCTCCATAAGAATCTTAATTCCGATCAATATCAGGATTACACCGCCAAGCCTGGCCGCCCTGGCCTTCCATTTCATACCGACAATATTGCCGGCAAATACGCCGGCAGCAGAGATGACAAAGGTCGTGACGCCGATCAGAGTAACTGCAGGCAGGATATTGACATTTAAAAAGGCAAATGTCACACCCACCGCCAGTGCATCGATGCTGGTCGCGATGGCCAGTATGAGCATCTCCTTCCAGTGGAATCCGGCGTCTGCTTTTTCATCGTCAGCGGCTTCCCGGATCATGTTGATGCCGATCAGTCCCAGCAGGATGAAGGCGATCCAATGGTCCACGGCCTCGATATAGCTGCTGAAGCGGATGCCGGCCAGATATCCGATCAGTGGCATCAGGGCCTGAAAGCCACCGAACCAGAGACCGGCGATTGCCGATGCAGACACAGACGGCCGCCCCTGGGCCATGCCCTTGCATACTGAAACGGCAAAAGCGTCCATGGACAGACCGACCGCCAGAAGAAACAGTTCTAAAAGCCCCATATTTACAGTCTCTGCTTATAACGGATCTCGTGCATGTAATAAGGCGCGTCATCCGACATGATCATGGTACCGATACCGATAACGGAAAAGAGCTCCAGCAGGATGGCATGCCTGATCTTTGCGTTGATGATGTGGACTCTCGGAATTCCCGAATCCAACATGGTCAGGGCTTCCTTCGTCTTAAGCAGCATTTTCGGATCGATCAGGCTCTCGCGGATCTTCTTTACTTCGCTGTATGTCATCTGGGAGATGATCTCATCTGTCTCAAGATCGTGAACACCGTCTTCCTTGCCCAGAAAGATCACCTTCTCCGCACCGATCGCCTCAGCGACCACACGGGATGCCTCCTGAGGGGTGATGATCACGTCTTCAGTATCGATATCATTTGGCGTAATGACCGGTATATAATCGTTATCCAGCGTCATGCGGATGGTCTGCGTATCCATTCCGCAGATACCGACAGACTTGATACCGCAGAACTCGATCAGCTTGGCCAGCCGCTTGTTCTCACGGAACTTGTCATAGCCCATCCGGGTATCGTGCACAACGATCGGCCGCATGCCGATGGATTTAAGGAGCGCGATGTCACGCATCACTTCCTGTTCTTCTTCATCATTCAAAATATTGCTCGCGCCAAAGCAGATCACGATGATCTTCTGGTTAAAGTCTCTGATATAAGGCAGGGAATCGACAAGGATCTGTGCCTTGTCCATACTGCCGGTCATGGTATTATTCTCAAGCATTAATGATACCTCCGTATCCTGTTGTCAAAATTTCGTCTGTTCACGCTATTCTATCACCTTTACGAAGGCAGTGCAAGAAAAATGAATTCTGACTTGTTTTTAATTTTTTTTCTTTTTATAATGACCATAAGCTTTACGCTTCAATGAATAACTGACAAGAGGATGTTCTTATGTATAGCTACAATGTGAAACCGATCTTTAAAGATCCCCGACCTGATTTTTCTCTGACCGTCAGTGTCCCGGGCTCCAAAAGCATCACCAACCGGTCCCTGATGATCGCAGCTCTCGCGGACGGCAGCAGCCGGCTGACCGGGGTACTCTTCTCTGATGACAGCAGACATTTCCTGGCCTGCCTCCAGGATCTCGGCTTTGAGCTGCAGATCAATGAAGCCCTTTGTGAAGTAACGATCCAGGGATGCGGCGGCCGCATACCAAAGCCGGAGGCCTCGATCAATGTCGGCAGTGCGGGAACGGCAGCCCGTTTTCTGACTGCCATGCTTGGCATGGCCGGCGGCACATATCATCTGGACGCCTCCGAACAGATGCGAAGGCGTCCCATGGCGCCCCTTCTTAAGGCCATGCGGTCCCTGGGCTGCGAAATCAGATGTGAAAATGAACCTGATCACTTTCCTTTTACGATCAGCTCTTCAGGGGTCAAGGCCTCGGGAACCCAGGTCAACATTGACGACAGCAGTCAGTTTTTAAGCGCCCTTTTAATGGCCGGCGTCAGTCTGGGTCATGATTTTACGATCAGTGTCACCGGCAGCCATGGCATGGCTTATGTGGAAATGACGGCAGAAATGATGCGACGTTTCGGGGCGAAGGTATCCCAGCCGGATGGAAACACTTTTGTGGTTTACGGAGAACGGGGTTATCAAGCACGGGATTACATGATCGAACCGGATATCTCCGCTGCTGCCTACTTTTACGGGATGGCCCTGCTTTCCGGCGGCAATGTCCTGGTCCGCGGCGTTCATTCTGATTCCCTGCAGGGTGACCTGGCGGTACTTGACGCATTTTGCCGGATGGGCTGCAAGGAAAAAGAAGCGCCGGAAGGTATCCGCCTCTACGGCCCTGAAGATGCATTGGTTCACGGCATCGACATCGATATGCATACCTTCTCGGACCAGGCTCTGACCATCGCAGCCATCGCCCCTTATGCCGATGCACCTGTCACGATCAGGAACGTGGCCCATATCAGGCTCCAGGAGTGCGACCGCATGGCTGCGATCGTTACAGAGCTCTCCCGTATGGGGATCAAAGCCGAAGCTGACGATAAAGATATCACTATATGGCCCGGGACTCCCGGTCCGGCGCAGATCGAAACCTACGGTGATCACCGGGTGGCCATGGCCTTCGCCCTGACCGGGCTGCGCGCCGAAGGGATCACCATACAGGATCCCCTCTGCTGCAGGAAAACATTTGAAAACTATTTTAAAATACTTGATGAGATATGCCGGTAATGTACTGTATAAGTCCAGTCACAAAGCAAAGCCAGATCCGTGCTTGCACAAGGATCTGGCTTTGCAGCGAAGCTGTGCGTGGGACTTATATATCATGGTGTGTGCATCTTCATCACTCTTATAAAATACGATATCCTTTTCCAGTATCAAAACCCGGACGGTTCTTTTTGACAGACTCCACTACTCCCTCGCCGGATCAATGATCCCGCCCGTATCTTCATTCACGTACAGATACATATCTCCTGCTCCTTCGACGTTGGCATGGAATTTCCATGCCGGGACAAGCATTCCATTCCCAGGGTCCTCACTGCCTCTGACATAATACAGGCATTCCTCCGCAGTATCAATGAAGACTTCAAAATCCTCCCCAAGGTCGTCTGTCAGTACCTGCAGCTCTTCCGGCGAATCATAGGTATACAGGCTGCCAATAACAGCAAAATCCTGACTCAGATAAGTCTTCAGAATCGCATAGGCCTCTTCACAGGTCATCACTGCCGGATCAGAATCAACGGCTTTTACAGCCTCGACGGGTGACTGGATTTCAAAATGAACGATTTTACCGCCGACAACTTCAATTATCATCATACCGCCCTGATCGACGATCATGCCGTCGATCACCTGTGAGAAGACAAATTGGTAAAGAAGATCCGGCAGATTACTGCGAATGTCACTGCTGACCGTATCCTGCCTCACCAGTGTCCATTCTTTCGCCATTCCCAGATTCTCCAGAAGCACCTCAGCTGCCTGAAGCGAGCTTTCCGCATCTGCCTGTTCCTGAGGAAAATTATCATAAAAATTTTCTTCCTGGCCATCTCTATAAGAAAAAAACAGATTTTCCCAACATTTTTCCGGCAGGAAATGCTTGATGACATACACTTCGGCTGTCTTCCCATGCAGCGTATCCGTGAACACTTTCAGTACCTGTTCCTTCTCTGTCCTTTCATAATCATCTGTCCCCTCCCACATGGCTGCCTGGTCCTGGTTATAATACCATCCCGAATGAAATGTCCAGTCACATGGCATCATACTTCCATCCGCTTCCATCGCCTGATTTCCTTCAAAAAGGATCTCTGTCCAGGCTCTGACTTCATCTGATGTAAAATCATGAAGACCAGCCTGCATTACATAACCGCCGGCGCCCATCTCAGCTGTATCTGTAAAAGAGATTTCAGCTTCCGTATCCGGATTTTCAATATCTACGGTAAATTCCAGATGTCCGTCATCACCGGAAAATGTGTCCCGTATCTTCTCAGCAATACCTGCGCCGACAGGCGTACAGAATATCACAACTGCTGAAACAAACAGAATGCCTGCCGCTGCTGCTTTCCACGAATGTTTGTAATATAGACGTTTCCGGCTCACAGACTGATGAAAGCGGGCCTTGATCCGCTGTTTCTCCGAAGCTGTCAATTCTTCAATTTCATTCAGATCCACGTTCTGATCCATTTCATTCAACATCTTATAAAATCGAGACATTTATACATCCCTCCTTCCCAGCCGGTTTCTGATCTTTTTCTTCCCCCGCGACAGTCTCTGATAGATCGTATCCCGTGTCATGCCCGAAGCTTCACTGATCTCACTGATCGGTTCTTCCTCGACATAAACGCGCAGGAACAGTTCCTGATCTGTCGGCGAAAGACAGCTTAGCATTGCCGAAAGCTGTTCAGAGAGCTCGTCATCGATTTTTCTGAAAAAATCCTCCTTCTGAGCAGCATTTATGACCGTTTCATCAAAAGCTCTCTCTTTTAAGCATCTTTGATAACCTCTCATTACATTCAGCGCCTGGTATTTGGCGATCGCTGTGATCCAGCTGGCAAAACTGCCTCTGGCCTCATCATAATCCGATGCATGAAGCCATATTTTTATCAGGACCTCATTCAGGCAATCATCCGCTGCATCAGGGATCAGATACAGTCGTCTGCGGATCACAGTCATCAGCAGGCCGCCGTATCTGTCAACGACATAGTCCATCGCCTCATCTTTTCCTGCCTTGAGACAGCTGATATAGTTATGTTCATCTACGTGCATCTGATAAAATCCTTTCTCCCCATGTTAAATCATTTTCATCTATTTTATATTACACGTGATAAAAGCAAAATCTGACAAAAAAGAGACCGAAAAGAATTCTTCGGTCTCCTGAAGGTCAAAAATGTGTCAAAAAGAACCGTCCCCAATAACACGCGCGGGGTTGTGGTTGTATTCTTCGATGTAGCGTTTTACATACTCGACATCCGAGATACAGTCGGCGTAGATGGTGCCGTATTTCTGGCGGGTCTCATTGCCCTTGCCGGTGATAAGCAGCACTGTCGGCCGTTTGCATTCCATGATGGCTTTGTGTATGGCGACGCCGCGGTCTTCGATCATCTCGTAGGGGCAGTTCTGAGCGGCCACATACTGGGCGATATCCGCGGAGATCTGCTCCACCGGCTCTTTTCCGGGGTCCTCTGCCACCAGATAGACCTTGCTGGAATACTTGCCTGAGATCTCTCCCAGGTCCTTGCGGCGCTGGTTGGCCTTGTAGCCGGGACAGCCGAAGATGGCGACGATATCGTGGTCGGGATATTCTTCTCTGGTCGAACCAAACAGCTTCTCAAAGCTTAACTTGTTATGGGCATAGTCGACGATGGCAGTCACGATGCCGTCTTCACTTCTGTAAAGCTCCATACGGCCGCTGGAGCGGGCACGGTACAGGCCTGACTTTATGTATTCCACCGGAATCCCGTAGATCACCGCGCAGGCGATGGCCGCTGCCGCATTTTCCACATTGAAGAGGCCCGGCATGGTCAGGCGGAAGGTCTCATCGAAGGCGCTGCACCTGACATTGAAAACGATCTCGGTGCCTTCCTTATGCACGTTATAGACGTAAAAATCTGCCTTCTCATCCTTCAGGCTGAAGGTATGAACGTCGCCGGCGTCCTTTGACGCTTCCAGGATCCGGTCGATGCAGTCTGCATCCAGGTTGACCACGGCATGGTCAGTGAGGGCGAAGATCTTCAGCTTCGAGGTCAGATAGTCCTCAAAATCCTTGTGCTCGATGGGACTGATATGGTCCTCGGAAATGTTCATGAAGACGCCCACATCAAATCGCATATTGTCGACACGGTTGTATTTTAAGGCCTGGCTGGAGACTTCCATCTCCAGGTAGGTGATGCCGCTGTCCACGGCATGGCGAAGGTGCTCGTGAAGCTCCACGGACTCGGCTGTGGTAATATGGGATTCTTCCCGGATCACGCCGTCGTAGTTATCAATAGAAGAAAGAACGCCGCTCTCTTTGCCGCCGGTCGCCGCCATATAGTCATCAACGATGGCCTTCATATAATAAGCTGAGGTGGATTTGCCCTTCGTTCCGCCAAAGCCTGTGATCTTCAGATCTTTCCACGCCTCATTAAAATACAGTTCTGCCATGGGCGGCATGGCTGTACGGATATCAGACGCAATGATATGCGGTACCGGCTGCTCAAGTTCGAAAGCATGATCCGCTACATAGGCGATGGCTCCGCGTTTTACAGCTTCCTCAAGAGAAGCCTGTTTAAAGGCTGCGCCTTTGCAGATAAAAAGGGTGCCCGGCACTACAGCCTTGGAATTGTAGGTCAGCAGCCTGACCTCTGCCGCTTCCTTACCCAAAAGATCAGCCTCCTCAAGCATAGCTGATGCCTGAAGGAGACTGACATAACGTTCAAGTGAATAGTATTGCATTAAAAAGCTTCCTTTCATGCGAGGTACTGTGCGCCGCTGCGCACGATCGCCTCTTTCACCAGAATATCCATGGCATCCAGGCAAAAAGCCGGCACCCCATGGTATTTTTTATAGACAGACAGTTCGGTGCAGGCCAGTATCACGGCGTCTGCCCCCTGTCTTTTAAGATCCGCAAGTATCTTCGCAAACTTCTCACGGTCCCCGGTCTTGCCGCTCTTGATCTCATCATAAATGATGGCCATGGCCAGACGCTGGGCCTCAGGTGAAGGCACCACGGGAATCTTTCCTGCCTTCTCACAGGCCCTGTGGTAGATCCCAGCCTGCACGGTGCCGTCTGTACCGATGATGCCGATCCGCCTGGCACCGGGGAACTCTGTCGCCGCTGCCTTCGCGCTCTCTTCCGGCATATGGATAATGGGAACCTTCGTCATGGCCTGGATCTTATCGTAGAAGTAATGCGAGGTATTGCAGGGAATCGCAATATTGGCCGCGCCAAGGGCTTCCAGAGCCCTGCAGTCCTTTTCAAAGGCCTCCAGCAGCGCCTGATCATCCCCGCTTAAGATCGTCTGGGTCCGGTCCGGCATCGACGCGTGATTCAAGATCACCATGTCCAGATGCTCCTGGTCGCTCAGTGCCTTTGTATGGGCAATCACTTCACTGTAAAAGTAGCTGGTCGCCTCAGGCCCCATGCCGCCGATCACGCCTAGAACTTTGCTCATGAGATTCCCTCCTTTCCTGCCTTATTTCCCGCAGGCTGCCGCAGCAGTCTACAGATGATAGTATTTTTTATATTTCTTATAATGGCTGAAGTGCAGCTTGATCATCCTGGCCGTACGTACCGGATGCATATCCCCCTTCATGAAGATCGGATTGCAGACCTTGCCTTCCCTGATCAGCTTCTTCAGTTTGGCCTTCAGCTTCGGGTCGCGGACATATTTGAAAGCTACGCCCTTTGGAACCACCATCCAGAGATGCTCATCTTTGGCGTAGGTAAAGGTCATCGGACGGCCATAAACATAATCTTCGACAATGTATTCAGCTACATTGAATCCGGAGCCGGTCACATAGTAATTGCTGCGGCCCTGGCGGGTATTGATCTCGAAGAACTTAAACTTGCCGTCACGCTGGTCGTACTTGATATCAAAGTTTGAGAAACCGACATAGTGCAGCTCCTCAAGCAGCTCTCTGACGCCGCGCATCAGCTCGGTGTTGGGCTCGGTGATGATCACCGCATGATTGCCCATGCCGTGGGGCGTATGCTCTTCCAACAGCACGTGTCCCAGGCACATCATCTGTACCTTGCCGTTGTGATCGGAATAGGATGTCAGCACGCGCATGTATTCGTCATTGCCCGGAATCATATCCTGCAGGATCATGTGATCATCGTAACCGGCCGCATAGATATCGTCCAGGGTCTTCAAAAGCTCTTCACGGCTCTGGATAATGTAAACCTTGGCCTGGGTATCAAAGGGGTGCTCCCAGTATTTGATACTGTCCGAAGGCTTCAGTACCATCGGATATTCGAAGCCCGGATCGAAATCATGGCCCATTTCCACTGAATAGATAAATGTTCCCGGATAGTCTACGCCGTGCTTTTCGCACAGCTTGTAAAATGTTTCCTTCTGCTGCAGGCTGTTCATCAGGTCATAATCGATATATGGCGCGATAATGTTGGCAGCCAGCTCTGCCTTATGCTTGCTGATCAGGGCCACATAGCTGTCCCCGCAGCCGACCAGAACGATCTTCTTGTCCGGTCTCTTTTTTGCAAATCCGTTGACCCGCTTCAAAAACACCTGATCGGTATCGATCTTCGGATCTGCCTTATATCTGATGATCCGGCTCTGATAGCTGGGTCCTGTCGCAAATTTCCCGATAATATAGGATCTTACCTGATAGCGCTCATAAAACGCTCTCGCCACGCTGTAGGTATTGATATCCCCGCCAAGCAGCAGCGGGACAAAGTCCCTCTCCTCAAAATGCATCCTTATTGCCTTCTTTCACTCATATTAAATAATAAGATATTATTCTCCATCGCCGTAATCATCGGCTTCGTCGTCAGCATGATCTTCATCGTCCCCACCGGCGTTTTCATCATCCTGATCCTGTGCATCGTCAGTCCCTGCTGCTTCTTCCTCTGCCTTCTTGGCAGCGTCAGCTGCATCATTGGCCTTCTGGGCAGCATCACCGACGTCCGTCCCGGCTGCAGCCTGAATCTGATCCAGGTAATTCTGGGCTTCTTCACCCATCTGGCTGTCCGGCGAGCTCTGCACCAGACGCTTATAGTAAGTCGCCGCATTGACCAGATCGCCCAGCTGATGATAGGCGCGGCCCATATAAAAGATAGCGCTGTTATAGCCGTCGTCCATCCGCAGCACCTTGGTAAAGCCTTCGATGGACGCCAGGAAATCCCCTGCCTCGTAGGAAGCCAGAGCCTGGGAATACAAAGCGTCCGTGACGGCGTCACGTGTACGCTCACGCAGCTGTTCGTAAACCTGCTTCATCTGGGCATCTGTCAGGGCCGAAGGATCGATCCCTGCGACAGCATTTCCCGCCTCATAGGTGTCATCGTGCAGGAAGGCTGCCATGGCCTGCCATAAGAGCTGCTGGCTGGCACCGGCATCATTCACTGCGTCGCCAACCTCAGACTGGTAGCGCCCCAGATCTGTCTGCAGGTCACTGATCTGATTCTGCAGGTCGTCGATCTCCTTATTACGCTCAGCGATCTGGGCACTGTACTCGACCACCTGCTGATTGTAGCTGGCTGCGTTGCGCTTGGTGATCGACGGCACGATCAGCAGCCATATGACCGCCGCACCAATAACGATACCGATCAGCACATTGACAAACGAAAGAAAACCCGTATTGTACTCTCTGAGATCCGGGTTCGTATTCTCCTCGATCACGATAGGATTCGGGTCGCTGATCTGAGTAAAGCCGGACCTTCTGTCCTGATCAGGTCTTTTGTACACCTGATTAAGTTCCCGCATATAGCGCAGGGTGTCCATATTGTTGCGGTCCACCTTGACAGCGCTCATCAGTGCCTTTCTGGCATTGCGATACTGTTTGCGGCGCATATACAAAAGTCCGAGCACCTGATACGCCTTCACGTAGGTCGGACTCATATTCACTACTTTTTTCAGCTCGATGACCGCCATCTCATCGTTCTTCTGGGCAATATATCTCAGTGCCTGATTATAACGCTGGATCACGCGGTTGGCCGCGTCGAGCTTTGCCGGATTATTCTGGATCCGTTCGATATATTCTGCCGCCAGATTGCCCTTGGCCTGAAAATGCACACTGATGACCCACTCGCCCAGAGCCGGCACGATCTCGCCCATCTGGTAATAGATCAGCCCCAGAAGGTTTCTGGCATTCGTATTGCGCTTATTGTACTTCAGCGCACGGGTCAGCGACACGATAGCGCCGGAAAGATCCTTGACCCTGGCCCTCTGGAGCCCGCGGTTATAGTGCCAGTTGGACGAATATATGATCTTCTTCAGGACCTTATCCGTCTGTCCGCAGTGGGGGCAGACGAAGGTATTCTCCATCGGCATATTACATACTCTGCAATTCATCCGACTTCTCCTATGCCTGCCTGTTTGCAGTCTGCGTCTTCATTTCCTTCATCATATCCTCAAGAAGGTCTGTCACGTCCCTGAGGTCATTTTTATAGATTGTCTCCTCCGCCTGTTCAACTTCCAGGCTCGGTTTGAATCTTTTTAATTCTTCTTCAAAATCGATCATCCTGATCACCTTCCAGTGCCCTTTTCACACTGCCGGCCAGATACAGGGACCCTGCACAGACCAGCGTTCCGCCAGCTGCCAGTTCCCTGCCAAGGCGGACTGCCTCGGCCGGTGATGCTATATGGGCTGTATAACCGTCAAAATACTGTTTAAAAATCTTTTCCACCTGATGCAGATCGGTCCGTCTGGCGCTCTCGATCTCCGTCACGATCACGCCGGCGAGACCCGGAAGACTGCACAGCAGGCGGATCATCTCGTCATAGTCTTTGTCACTGGCAACGGCAAACACCAGCCATAAGGGCTCCCGGAGCCGCATCATTTTAATAGAAGAAACCAGTCCCCTGATGCCGCCCACATTGTGCGCGCCGTCCACGTAGATGCCGGGCGCGGCTTCCTCCAGTCTGGCCGCCCAGCGCATGTCTGCGAGGCCTTTTTTCATCTGCTCTTCAGACATACCTTTAAGCCTGTCGTCAGTCTCCGCCAGATGCCGGAGCCCAAGAAACGCCAGGCTTGCATTCATCATCTGATAGACCGCGCCGGTCTCCAGATGAATGTCATATGTCTTATGATACCTGTCTTCAAGACAAAAATCAATGACTTTGCCTTGATTTAAGACTTTTTTAATTTGTTCGGGACTCACAATGAAACACGGAGCCCCCTTCTCCCTGGCTGCGGCCCTGATCACAGAGACAGCTTCTTCGCAGCTGCCGTCGGCAAATACAGGCACCCCGGCCTTGATGATGCCGGCCTTTTCCCCGGCGATCTCTGTCAGTGTATTCCCGAGATATTCCA
>JAEIGA010006403.1_pt1 | contig 17928 bp, 10 predicted proteins | sample 9270691 | NCBI WGS metagenome assembly JAEIGA01 (sample SAMN17057246, study PRJNA624740) | gut metagenome | biome: biome; isolation source: fecal sample | host: Bos grunniens | place: China: Xizang | collected 2019
ATCCGTTTGTCTATGCGGAATACTCGCCTGTAGAGGTGAAAGGTGAAAGGTTAGAGGTTAAAGGCGAGGAGATCCCTACAGTGCTCGTCTATTCGCACTATGATGTGATGCCCGTAGAGCCATTGGAACTGTGGAACTCAGACCCATGGGAACCATCCATCCGTGATGGACGACTCTATGCTCGTGGTGCGGATGATGACAAAGGACAAGCGATGATACAAGTCAAAGCCTTTGAGTATCTAGTCAAACACGGGCTGATGAACTGTAATGTGAAGTTTATCTTTGAGGGTGAAGAAGAGATCGGTAGTCCTAGTCTAGACGCCTTCCTCAAGGAGCACAAGGAGCTGCTCGCCTGCGACATTATATTGGTGAGTGATACCTCTATGATTGGCAAGGAGACGCCTTCTATCACGACAGGATTGCGCGGATTGGCTTATTGGGAGATAGAGGTGACAGGTCCTAATCGCGACCTGCACAGCGGACACTTTGGTGGTGCAGTCAAGAACCCTATCAATGCGCTCACAGAGATGCTAGCGCAAGTAGTGGACGAGAAAGGACGCATCACTATCCCAGGTTTCTACGACGATGTTCTACCAATTCCAGAGGAAGAGCGTGAGATGATCAAGCAAATTCCATTCTCAGAGGATGCTTATTGTCAGGCGATTGATGTAGATGCTACTTTCGGTGAAGAAGGCTATTCTACCTTGGAACGCAATTCTTGTCGTCCATCTTTTGATATATGCGGTATCTGGGGTGGATACACGGGAGAAGGTAGCAAGACTGTATTACCAAGTAAGGCGTATGCGAAAGTAAGTTGTCGCTTGGTCGCTAATCAAGATCACGAGAAAGTGAGTCAAGCATTTGCTGACTATATACAGAGTATTGCACCTGTAGGCGTACGCGTGAAAGTGACTCCAATGCATGGTGGTCAGGGCTATGTGTGCCCAATCGATATACCTGCTTACAAGGCTGCGGAGCGCGGATTTGAGCTAGCGTTTGGCAAACGACCATTGGCTGCACGACGTGGAGGTAGTATTCCTATTATTAGCAGTTTTGAGCAGATACTTGGTGTAAAGACCATCTTGATGGGCTTCGGACTGGAAAAAAATGCTATCCACTCCCCAAACGAGAGTATGGATCTCGAAGTCTGGAAGAACGGCATCGTAGCTGTAGCGGAGTTCTATAAAGAATTTTGTAAGTAATATTTCTACACACTACACCATACACTTTACACGAATATGAACATTGTTATTATCGGTCAGGGAAATGTAGCAACTAACTTGCACTATGCTTTTACGAAGAAGGGCATAGCATGTCAGATGGTGAGCAGCCGCGATGGACTGGATCTATTGCCCACGGCTAATGTGTATATCTACGCCGTTAAAGATGAAGCATTGGCGGAGGTAGTAGCGCAGGTGAAGAGCAAAGAGAAAGCGCTACACTTGCATACCTCAGGCAGCATGCCTATTGGTGTTTTTGGTGAGGATAAACCACATGCAGGTGTGTTCTATCCATTTCAAACATTCAGTAAAGCACGTGTGATAGAAGACTTCTCTACAGTGCCTGTCTTCTTTGAAGCACGCGGGATAGACGATATTAGTGCGGTGTATTCCTTGGCATTGGCCATCACAAGCCGTGTGTATGAGACCACACAGCACGACCGCGAACGCTTGCATGTAGCGGGAGTGTTTGCTTGCAATTTTACCAATTTGATGTACACTATGGCAGCAGAACTCTTGCAGAATACGCATATACCTTTCAAAGCGCTGCTTCCATTAATAGATGAAACGGCGGCTAAGATACATACGCTTGCACCGCTCGATGCACAGACAGGACCTGCCCGCCGAGGCGATGAGAATGTGATGGCGCATCACCTGTCATTGCTCACCGAGGAGCAACGCGCTGTCTATCAACTATTATCCGACGAGATTCGCCGTAGATAGAACTTAGGCAATATTATATACAAAAGACGAGGCGTGCCTCGTCTTTTGTATATTGGTCTAGATGCGTTATAGCATATAAATCTTAATTGAAGAATAACGACAATCCTACAGACACTGTCACAGGACCAGAAGGCGATTTGATTTCACCTTTCTTTATAGCAGCTTGCTCTATGATAGTAGGCATTAAGTGTTGCGTGTATGCCGCCTCTGCAAAGACTGCAAAATTGTGGAAAATAAACCATTCCACACCCGCAGAGAAGCGTAGGGTAGGAACTACATGATCGACATTTCCCATGTTGTAATACTCCGACCCGTCAATAGCAGTGGCATTCTTCACCGTAGCAATGGACACACCTGGTTGCATACTGATAAAGAAATCCCATGGGTGGAAATAAGGATTCTCGTAAAACGCTTTAATGTCTTTCACCAAAGGCAATCGATAACCCACACTCATACCCACTTCATTGTACCACACTTCACCAGTCTTGAAATTCGAACCGTTGATTTCCAAATTCTTGTACTGGTTACTATGTGTGTCGTAGGTAATGTACACGAATGTGCCATAGTTCTTGTGGTGACGCCAACCTAATCGCATAGCAGAGTTGAAGGTGGCACCCTCGATGCCATTGGGTGTGAAACCTACGCCAAGTACGGTAGGCAGGTCAAGCGCATCAAAAAAATCACCAAAAGTGTATTTATCAGGCGATGGGGTATTGGCTTCGTTTTGAGCAAAAAGTCCCATGCTCACAAGTGAGCACAGGACGGATATGATAATTCTTGTTTTCATTTCTTTCGACTTTCAACTTTAAACAGTAGGCGCTATGCGCCGTTCACTAAACGGTAGCAGCCTTGCCGCACACCAACTTATCTTCTCATTTGTGCTTTTGCTTGTTCGCGTGCAATGCGTTGTTGTTCGCGTTGCATAGCCTCGAGACGAGCAGCAAAACCAGATTTCTTTTGGTTACCTTTCTTCTTAGCGTTGGCTTCTATCTCTGCCAAGACCTTCTTATCGTCTACTGTCCAGCGGAAAATCATCGTTTGGATAATAGTAAAGAGCAAGCTAACAAAATAGTAGTAGCTAAGTCCTGCTGCATAGTCATTGAAGAAGAAGAGGAACATGAGTGGCATCAAGTACATCATCCAGCGCATCATCTTCATCTCTTGACCGCCAGATTGTGTTTGCATAGTAATATGTGTGTAAACAATATTCACTACAGTCATGATCAAACAGAAAAGTGAAAGGTGAGTACCAAAGATTGGAATTGGTGTGCTCCAAGAGAGAATAGCGTCGTAGGTAGATAGGTCGTCTGCCCAGAAGAGTGATTGACCACGAAGCTCAATAGCTGTAGGTAAGAACCAGAACATAGCCATCAATACTGGGAATTGGAATAGCATTGGTAAGCAACCCGACATAGGGCTTACACCAGCTTTCTGGTATAATGCCATGGTGGCTTGTTGGCGTTCTTGCATCTTCTCGGGTGGGAACTTAGCATTAATCTCATCCAATTGTGGCTTCAAAACGCGCATCTTAGCGGTAGATTTGTTAGAGGCAAACACAAATGGCAAAAGAATCAATTTGATCACCAATGTCATCAGCAGAATTACAAGACCAATATGCAATCCCCATGACATAAAGAGGTCGAACATTGGAATCACAAGAATCTTATTGATCCATGCTACAATCTTCCAACCCAGTGGCACCAACTCGTTGAGGTGCAACTTATTAGCAGATTCTACATCCTTGTCATATGCTTTCAGCGTGTTGTAGTGGTTAGGACCAAAATAGTATTGTATATCGGTGGATGTCTTGCCTGTAAGATCAAATGGCAGACTGGTGCGAGTCTTGTACTCCTTAATGTAACGTGTGTGCGCGCCTGCAGGAGTGGACTCCATTTCGGATGACTCAAAACCGTCGTTAGCAATCATCACGGTGGAGAAGAATTGGTCTTTGTAGCCAATCCACTTGATGCGAGCGGACTCTTGTTGGCGGTCTGCCTTCATCTCGGAGAGTTTTTCTATATCGCCGCCAACAAACATGTATTGGAGTTGAGCATATTTCTCCTCAAACTTGCGTCCTTTCTCTTGTTGTGGAACAGACTGATTCCATTGCATTTCAAGAGTAGACATGTTTTGCGCCAATGCCAATTGCATGTTGTGTGGCTGAATACTCATACCCACCATATAGTCGTCAGCAGGCATGGTATATACGAAATCCATATAGCAATCCACAATATTGGTATTGAGACGCATTGTGAGGATCGTATTACCCTCGGTATCTGTAGTTTGATCTACTTCTGTGAAATATAGGTTTTGAGTAGCGAGTACACGGTTGCTGTTGGTAACGAGTGTGAAATTTAAACTACTTTCTTCATTTTGGAAGAGGCAAAGAGGACTTACACTATCTCCATATGCCTTATACTCTTTCAACTCGGCTTTTGCAATACGACCTCCGCGACGGTCAATGCCGATCTTGATTTTGCTGTTTTCGAGCGTAATTAGTCCCTCTTGACCTTGTGCAGCAGGCGCAAAAGGACCATATACAGCAGCTACTTGCTGCGCTAATTCTTCTGCTGTCGCAGTGCTAGCATTTTGCTCTGCTTGCAATTGTTGGGTTAATTGTTCTGAGATTTGTTTAGCTTCCAATTCTGCTGCTTGCGCTATAGCAATAGAGTCTTGTACGCGTTGACGCTCTGCCAATTCCTCTTTAGAAGGACGGTTGAGAAACGAAAATCCTACAACAATTGCGGCTATAAGTGCAAAGCCAATCCATGTGTTTTTATCCATTATTCTATACCTTTATATATTATTATGCAATGATTGTTTTATTTTTTATTCATTAGTGTCCATTTGTGGAATCTTGCGGGCACTAAATAATTTTATACGATTTTCTCGAAAAAGCACGAAAAATCGTGCAAAGTTACGCAAAATTTCTGGAATTTCAAAGAAAATGCACTTTTTTTGCATTTTTTTTCGAAAATATTTGGTCATGTCAAAAAAAAGCCGTACCTTTGCACTCGCTTTCGAAAAGGAAGCATGCGGGATGTAGTTCAGCCCGGTTAGAATGCCTGCTTTGGGAGCAGGAGGTCGTGAGTTCGAATCTCGCCATCCCGACTAACCAAGAAAAAGCCACTCGATTGAGTGGCTTTTTTGTTTCTAATTATCTACGAATTCGGTTTAGATAGTATGGTAATCTAAATTTCTATTCATTTAAATAACCGTTCCTCAAAAATTGTAATGAGGAGATTCTATTGTCGAAGAAGTACACAATTTATTGGATGATACCACCGCCGATGACGAGGCCATCTTTGTACATCACCAAGGATTGTCCTGGCGTAACGCCCCAGACATTGTCGCAGAAAGTAACCTGTGCTTCCTCGCCTCTCGCCTCTTCGCCTAATAGCCTTATTTCCGCCTCAACGGCAGGCGACTTATAGCGAATACGTGCTTGGATTGCAGGTGATTCTGCCAACCAATCCGCATCGCGCAAACGTACATTGGCAATAGTAGCCGTGGTAGTTAGCAAGTCTTCTCGTTCGCCCAAAGTAACACGGTTAGTTGCTGCATCAATCTTTGTAACGAACTTTGGACTGCCCAGCGCAATGCCTAATCCTTTGCGTTGTCCAATAGTGTAATGGCAGAAGCCTTGGTGCATACCCAGCACTTTGCCTGTTGCATCCACATACTCGCCTTGCTGCACCGATACACCATGCTGAGTAAGGAAGGTGCGATAGTCGTTGTTGGGGATAAAACAAATATCTTGACTCTCTTCTTTCTTACTGAGTGCCTCAAAACCATGATTGAAAGCAATCTGTCGTACTTCAGCTTTGGTGAGTCCACCCAACGGGAAAAGCGTACGGCGTAGGTTCTCCTCGGTGAGCATCCATAGGAAATATGTTTGGTCTTTTACCGTATCAATAGCCGTTTTGAGGTATGTGTGCCCGCGGTGTTCAGCAATCTGTGCGTAGTGTCCAGTGGCGATATAATCGCATCCGTATTGATCGGCTGCTTGCATAAGCTTACCCCATTTGATATGCGAATTACACATTACACAAGGATTTGGTGTGCGCCCACACGCGTATTCGCTCACGAAATTGCCAATTACATGCTCGCGAAAAGTGGTACGGAAATCCAAAACATGGTGCTCAAATCCCAATGTGGCAGCCATGTGCTGCGCATCAAGGATGCTCTGTTCGGAGGCACAATTGGGTGATTGGCAATGGGTGATAGGAGATGGATCGAAGGTGCGGAAGGTAGCTCCGATCAATTCGTAGCCTTGCTCAAGCAGCAAGATTGCTGCTACGGTGGAGTCTATACCACCCGACATACCTATGAGAACGCGTTTAGACATTGACAAATAGATGATTTTTGCGCAAAAGTAGTGAAAAATTTTGACATGTGCAAAAAAAATAGTAACTTTGTCGATCATTTTGATTAATAAGCAAAAATTTACATATTTATGAGAAAAATTACACTACTTTTTGCACTTGTGTTTACATGCAGCTTGTTTGCGCAGGTGACAACAGTGCCAGGCATTATCCAAAAAGGATACGATGGTAAAGTGACCATTATCTTCAATCCTAACGAGGGTAATAAGGGTATGGTGGGTGCTACCAAATGTTTTGCGCACACAGGATTGATTACCAGTGCATCAAGCACTGATGGTGATTGGAAACACGTGATTGATAGTTGGCGTGGCTCTAGTACCAAAGGACAATTTACCAAAGATGGTGATAATTGGAAACTGGAGATCCCAAATATCTATGAGTTCTATGCTTGTCCTAAATCTACAGTTATCAAAAAACTGGCTTTCGTTTTTCACGATGGTCCTGGAGGTGAAAAAGAGGGTAAAACAGCAGAAGGTTCGGATATCTTTGTCGAGCTAGTAGATGCTGGTTTGGCTGCGTCTTTGGTAACTACCATGCCAGAGTTGACCTCACAAGGCGATCAAGTGACGCTGAAAGGTCTTTCCACTCAGCCTGCTGATTTGACCTTGAAACTGAACGGAGAAGTGGTGATGACTGCCAGTGGTACAGAGCTCGAATATACTCATACCCTCATACAAATGGGTACCAACGAATTTGAATTGCAGGTTACTGATGGTACCGATACAGCGAGCGATTATGTCACCACTTTTACTGCAATGACCCCAGTCAAAGCTAATCGTCCAGCGGGTATTGTAAATGGTATTTACTACGATGAGAACGACGATACGAAGGTGACATTATGTACCTATGCAGGTGGCAAATTTATGTCATCGGACAAGAGCAATATCACCATTAAGGCAAAGTTGCCAAGTCATTGGACGAAAACCATTACCGCATGGGTGTGGGAACCCGGTGCTGATGGCAAAGAGGTGATTCCTACCAAAGAGGGCGACTGGTATGTATATACACGAGAGTGTTCTGAACTGAACATCATCTTCAAGAATGGTACAGGTTGGAGCGGCGATAGTAATCAAACAGAAGATATCACCGTAAGATCCAATACGAATATCCAAGTTACCCAATCAGGTAGCAGCAAAGCTAAATATATGGTGCTTGGCTGTGATATCACGGTAAAAGCTAAAATGCCTGCTCATTGGACAGAAACTATCACTGCTGTAGTAACTACTGCAAACGGTACGCGCACAACAGTTACCCCTACCTTGGAAGATGGATGGTACGTGTTCACAGAGAGCAGCACTGCGCTGACAGTAAGCTATCAAAACGGAGAGGGTAATGGCGATATGAATGTGAGTGAACCTATCACGCTGACTGAAAGTTCTGCACTGCAAGTTAATCAAGAGGGAAATGCAAAGGCTGTATGCTCTCTCCTAATCGCCGATCCTGCTAAGCATGTATTCGTAGTGGGTGATTTCAATGATTGGACCATATCCAACGAATACCAACTTCATCAAGCTAATGATAGTGCATACTTCTGGATTGAACTCTCAGGCTTGACTCCACAACAAGAGTATGCCTTGCAATATGTGGTGCTCCGCTCGGATGGACAAGTGAAGCGTATCTCTGATTTGTATTCAGAGAAAGTGTTGCACCCAGATGATCAATATGAACCTAAAAAGGCAGACCCTACCTTGATGGACTACCCAGCTAAGGGCGAAGGCTATGTGACTGTGATTCAAACTGCAAAACCTGAATATAAATGGTCTGATGCAACGCTCAACTTCAAACGTCCTGATAAGAATAACTTAGTCATCTATGAGTTGTGGGTATATGATTATACTCCAGATCGTACCTTGGCTGCTGTGATGGAACGTATGGACTATTTCGTTAGTCTGGGCGTTAACGCCATTGAGCTGATGCCAGTTACCGAGTTTGATGGTAACTACAACTGGGGCTACTCACCAAACCACTATTTCGCATTTGACAAAGCCTATGGTAATCCAGATGATATGAAGGCCTTTGTGGATACATGTCACAAACATGGAATAGCAGTAATCGTAGATATGGTGTTCAACCACGCTACAGGATTGAACTCAATGAACAAGCTCTATCCTTATGGCGATGACTTAGCATACAATCCATGGTTTAATGTGAACCCTCCACACTCTGATAATGTGTATGAGGACTGGAACCACGATTTTGCACCTACTAAGACTATGTTTACGCGTGCATTGCAATACTGGTTGACCGAGTATAAGGTAGATGGTTTCCGTATGGACTTGAGTCATGGTCTTTGCGGTACAACCAACAATGCGATGAAGCATATTGCTGATTACTATAAGTATGGTGTGAAAGCAGTTTCGGAAGATGCATATTTCATCCTTGAGCATTGGGGAAGTAATATGGGTTCTGACCGACCAGAGTTGATTAAACAAGGTATGATGTGCTGGCAAAATACCAACGAGGATTATCGTGCCACAGCTGCTGGATATACCAATCGTGGTTTCAGCAATGCTAACCAATTGGGTTATGTGAGCTACTGTGAGAGCCATGACGAGGAGCGTATGCAGTATTATGCTATGAAGAGTGGTATGGGTGATCTGAAGACCAATACCAATGCACGTTTGAATCGTATAGCGGTGAATGTGGTATTCAACGTGTTGCTGGCTGGCCCACATATGATTTGGCAGTTCGAGGAGATTGGTTATGACTTCTCAATTAACTCAAGCGAGAGTAGCCCTAATGGAACTTCTAGCGATAACCGCTGTGCTAAGAAACCTCGTCCTGAGTCCAAAGGTTACTTCTTGGATGATGTGCGTCGTAAGCAATTCGTGAAGATTGCTCAAGCTATTCATCTGCGCACAAAATTGTTGTCAGACCAGTTTATACAAATGAGCAAACCTACTAAGGTGGATATAGGCGCAAAGGCATTGCGTACTATCCAATGGGGTAGTGATGTGTTTGTAGCTGGTAACTTCAGTGCTACACAAAATCAAACAGTCACTATTCCTAGTGGTACATGGCATAACTACTATGCGCAAACTCCACAGACTGCTACTACCCTCACGTTGGCTCCTGGCGAATTGGTGATTCTGACAGGCACACCTATTGAAAAACCAATGATTGAGAACGAATTGACTACCATTGAAGATGTGATGATCGATTCTTCATTGGAAATATTGCCTCCATATAATGTGAATGTATATAGCATTAATGGTCAGCTGATTAATATCCAAAAGAATGTGATGGATGTTGATCTCACAGGTATGCGCGAAGGCGCGTACATCGTGGAATACGAGAAGAACGGACAACGCGTATCAAAGAAAGTGATTAGATAAAAAAAGCGGGCAATTTTGCCCGCTTTTTTTATTGAGTGAAGGCGCATGTGGTGGCGCTACTGTTTAGAGATTAGAGACGCAGGATAGCGGCGCAGCCGCCAATACCCTGCCATTAACTTTACACTTTACATTTTCAACGTTGAACTATATCGGAAAGCCGCATTCACTAAACATTAAATAGTAGCGAAGCGTTCACTAAACAAAAAAGACTCATCGATTAACTGCTTTAACACGGAAACCCGCTTCGCGCAGTTGCTCTAACAAACCATCCTCGCCACCTATATATATAGCATTTAGCGTGATAAACGTTTTACCTTCTCTCAGGTAAGGCATTAAGCGTTTAGCCCATACCTTATTGCGCTTGGCATACACTTGATAGTCTGAATAGGATAGTGATGTCTGATTATCAGGTGCTTTGACGAAGTATGCCATATCGGTTAACCGACCATATCGATACATCTCTAGTAATGAGCGCTCAAAACGAACTTCTTTTTCGGGGTATTCCACCACTTTGCGGAGTTCTTCGCATTGCCAATGAAATGGCTCTCGGTCGAAGAGCATATACATTGTCTCGCCTATATCATCCAATCCATATACGGGTATATTTGATTGCGCTGCTATCTTCTCAAAGAAGGTTTCCATAGAGCGATCTTCATCGTAGTTGAGCCATCGCTTCATCAGTTCGTTGCGGAACATCTCGGCCAAATAGGATGGTTTCATTCGTCCTAGTTTATCCAGTCCCATACTTAAGTTGATGGTAAGTGCTTCGTCAATCTCCTTGTATTGTTCGTCGGTGTAGAAGTTACTTAAGCGAATGGAGTCTGGCAGTAGGGCTGCTTGTCTTAAAGCTGCAATGGCCTCGTAGTCTTGCATGGCAAATTCGGTAATAACCTTATCGCAGGAGCTATAGCATTTGAATACGTTGGGAATTGTATCTAAAAATGTCATATCCACTATGCGGTTGGTAGCAAGGATATAGGATGGTGCTGCAGCTGAATTGCCCGTGATGCGGTATAGCACCTGAGCCGATGCGCTCAAGTTTAGCAGGAATAGAAATAGACTGGATAATAGAATCTTCTTGTGCATAATCGGGGTAGAATGGTGTAGAGTAGTGTAGATTTGTTTAGAATGGTTTTCTTTGAGCGCTCGAGGAAGTTTTTATCTCCCTTCGTTCGAATGATCAGCTCCGCTGTATGACTCGAACGCAATATTGTCGATATTGTCTTTATTAGTAGTTATTCCTCGTCGTAATTGTCTTTTTTTTGTCTCCTTTGTTCTCCTAAGTATATCCCTCGCTGTCTTCCCCCTACTGGAACCGCGAGATGAGGTTGTATGCTTGGTATATGCCCAATTCGCCAGCCTTGCTTAAATCGGCAAGTCCTTTGTCTATCTGATTGATATAGATATATGTCAAGCCTCGATTGAAATATGCTTCGGCAAAGTCGCTATCTGCAGCAATAGCTTGGGTATAGTATGAGATAGCCGCTTTGAAGTCTTGTTGTATGCAGAGCATGTTAGCTTTGTTGTAATAGGCGAACGAGAAGTCTGGCAAGTGCGTGATGACATAGTCATAATCGCGCATCATCAACTCAAAGTCGGCAGTTTCGATTGCTTCGCCTATTGCACGTTTGTATTCAATGAGTTTGTATCGCCAGTTAGCACGGCAGAAATATGTGAAGTATAGTTCTCCATCAATGAGTGTAGCGCGTGTGATATCGTCAATGGCTGATGAATAGTCTTGTACCAAAGCAAACTCTATTGCACGTGCAATATATGCAGCACAAAGCTGCTGATTATAATTGGATTGTGGCATAGCCATTTGCTCAATCAAATCGATTTGGTACGAGATATGATTAATCTGAGCAAAATGCTGATTGACCATATCAGCCGTGAGCGTGACCTCTTTGGTGGTGAATCGCAACGGCGCGGGTAGGTGCTGCATGCGGTTGTACTCGTCAATAACCATGTGAGAGTAGTTGGTCTGGCGTAGTGCATCAGCATTGCTATTGAGGGCGTAATATGATAGGAATATATTTGGTTCGTTCACAACGTCCGTAAAGTGCTTTTGCACTGCTCCACGGGTGTCACTATCGTATTTATTCTCTTCATCATTGCTCTCTTGGTTTTGTGCAGCTAGTGCAGAGAACTCTTTGCGTCGGTCGCGCTGCTGTGGTTGAGAACTCGCCACTTGCATAGTGGTTTGCAAAGATTGTATGCTATCTTTCTTTTGCTCCAATTGGTATGCTTGTTGGCGTAGGTCAAAGGCTGCCTTACCATGTCCAAGCGATGTTTCTGCTTGTGCTGCAAGGTAATATGCTGGCAAGAAATAAGGATATCGCTGCATGATAGTTTGGAAATCATTCAGGGCTTCTTGCCATTGGCGTAGTTGCAATTGTACCATACCGCGTTGATAGTAAATCTCTATGCGGTCAGGGGCATGGTTGATGGCTTGTGTAAAATCTTCTAGAGCACGATTGTAGTCGCCTAGCTCTTGTCGTAGCATACCTCTATTGTAGTAGCATTGTGCATCTTTGGGCGATAGCGTAATGGCTTTGTCGTAGTCTGCTAAAGCGCCTCGGTAATTATGCATGCGGTAATAGATAATGCCGCGGTTGATATAGTCGCCAGCCCACTTGCTACCGTATTCAATAGACTTGCAAAGCGATTGTAAGGCATCGTCTTGCTCTTCTTGCATGAGTTGTACCAAACCGAGTGCTGACCAGTTGGCAGGATTCTGCGAGTCGTATTCGGTGGCTTTGCTGAAAGATTGTTCTGCGCAAATAGTATCTCCGCTGCGTAGGCATATGCTACCTTTTTCGTAATGCAGCGATGCAGATAGTGGGTCGCGGTGGAGTAGGTGGTTGATGTCTTGTAAGGCTAGATCGTATTGCTCCATGCCTGCTAATACGTCTGCGCGCATGGCTATATACGTTCTGTTTTCAGGAGCAAACACAAGCGCGTGACTGAAGTCTTTTTCGGCTCGCTCCAATTGGTCTGTAATGCGATAGATGTACCCGCGTGTATAGTAAGCACCAGGCTGAAAAGGATTGCGCTCAATAGCGGCATTACAATCCAATTCGGCGCCGGTGTAGTCACCTAACTCTATTTTGGCTATGGCGCGGAGTAGATAGGGCTCGCTTAGGTATGGCTTGAGTCTAATGACCTGATTAAAGTATTGGATACTCAGCACATAGTCATCAAAGTACAACGCATTGCGTCCGATCGCAGTAATACGATCGGTGTTCAACTGCGCTTGTACGGAACCAAGAGTAAGGAACCAAGCTCCAAGACAGATCAGTATGTACCGAATTTTTATCATTTTTCCAGACTCTAAACTCTCAACAGTAGGCGCTATGCGCCGTTCACTAAACACTAAACCCTACTTACACCCTGCTTCAGGGTCAAACCATTCGGGTATATCAAATTGCTCATCGTTGCTATATCCCAATTCCTCATCGGCATATACTTTTTGCATGTATATCGACCATATTGGCAAGGCCATATTCGCGCCCTGACCTGCAGACATATTGTCAAAGTGTATTGAGCGGTCTTCGCCACCTACCCATACACCACTTACTAGCGATGGCGAGAAACCAACAAACCAACCGTCGGAGTGGTTTTGCGATGTACCTGTTTTGCCGCCAATAGGCACTTTCAGTCCGTATCGGAAGCGTGCACGCACGCCAGTACCATGATCCATCACGTTGCGTAGCATGTATATCATCTTGTAGGATGTAGTTTCGCTGATAATCTCGTAAGTTTTTGGAGTAAAGGTGGCAAGAATATTGCCATTATTATCCTCAATGCGAGTTACGTATATTGGTTCTACGCGAATACCTTTGTTAGGGAATGTGGTGTATGCATCTACCATCTCCTTGACGCTTACTTCGCATGGACCCAGACACAAACTGACTACGGGATCTAATTGTCCTTCTACACCAAACGAACGCATCATGCGTACTAGTTGTTCTGGTGTATATAAAGACATTAGGTAAGCAGTAATCCAGTTGCTAGATTTCTCTAGACCCCAGTTGAGAGTCACCATCTCGCCTTGGTTGCTGGTGTGCTCGTCGCGTGGTGTCCATCTCACTCCATTGCCATCAATGAGGGTGATGGAGTCGTTCACGGTGCTATCGCATGGCCACATACCTTCATCCATAGCTAGGGTAAAAAGATATGGTTTGATGGTAGAACCCACCTGACGGCGACCTGTAGTGACCATGTCATATTGGAAATGCGCAAAATTAGGGCCACCTACATAGGCTTTGACAGCGCCAGAGTGTGCGTCCATAGACATGAATCCGCAACGTAGGAAATGTTTGTTCCATCGGATCGAATCCATAGGTGTCATTGTGGTGTCAATCATGCCATTGTATGAGAATACGTGCATATTAACAGGCGTATTGAATATCTTGCGTATATCGCTCTCGCTCAGTCCTTGTTTCTTGAGTTCGCGGTAGCGATCAGTCTGGCGCATGGAGCGATTCATTATGCCGTCAATCTCTTCGTTGGTAAGGTCCTTAGAGAATGGTGCGTAGCTCTTTTTTCGTTTCTCGCGGAAGAAACTTTTCTGCAGTGACTGCATGTGTTCGCTCACGGCTTCTTCTGCGTATTGTTGCATGCGCGAATCAATGGTGGTGTAAATGCGCAGACCATCTTGATATAGGTCGTAAGGCGTACCATCAGGTTTGTGGTTCTTATTGCAGAAGCCATAAAGAGGATTTTCTTCCCATTGACGTTTGTCGATTTCGTATTGCAGCATATTCCATTCCGAATAATGGCTTTTTTTAGGTTCTTTGGCTGTCAATACCTGACGCATATATTCGCGAAAATAGGGTGCAATACCTTGTTTGTGATCCACGGATTGGTATTTGAGTTCGATGGGCAAAGCCTGTAGTGAGTCACACACTTGCGCTGTGATGTAGTCATATTTTTGCATCTGATCAAGTACGGTGTTGCGGCGGTTGAGTGCCCGCTCTGGACGGCGACGAGGGTTGTACATCGATGGGTTTTTACACATACCTACCAGCATGGCCGCTTCTTCCAACTTGAGTTCCGCAGGTGTGGTACTAAAATATACTTGTGCAGCAGACTTAATACCTACAGCGTTGTATAGGAAGTCAAACTGGTTAAGATACATGGTCAGAATCTCCTCTTTGGAATACAGACGTTCCAATTTGGTAGCAATTACCCATTCGATGGGCTTTTGCAGAGCGCGTTCGAAGATGTTGTTGGCGCGAGGCGACCATAATTGTTTTGCCAATTGCTGGGTAATAGTGCTACCACCACCCGCTTTGCCGAGCATGATTACAGCACGCATGAGCGACTTGAGATCTACGCCCGTATGGTCGTAGTAACGGATGTCCTCAGTAGCAATGAGGGCATTGATCATATTGGGGGATATCTCGTTATAGGTCACGCCCACTCGGTTCTCGTTGCGGTAGTAGCGTCCAAGGAGTTGTAGATCGGAAGATATAATCTCAGTGGCGAATTTATTTTTTGGGTTTTGTAGTTCATCCAATGGTGGTAAATAGCCCAACCAACCTTTGGTAACAAACCAAAAGACAAGTATGATTGCCAGCACGCCCGCGCCGAATAGACTCCAAAAACAAATGAGAAATCGCTTAATGAATGTGGAATTGCCTGTTTTCTTATCCATAGTTATTGATGTTTTTGATGCTTTTAACTCAAATTGCTGCAAAATTACACAAAATATTGCATATATGCAAGAAAAAATCTGTTTAATTTGTGTATTTGCAATAATTGTCGTATCTTTGCACACAAAATGGCATGGTTTTTGCCGTGATTGTTAAAAAGCATTAACTCGATTATTAATCATTTTTTTTACTAATAGCGTATGAAAAAGTATGTATGCGATGTCTGTGGTTGGGAGTATGATCCAGCTGTAGGTGTAGAGGACGCAGGTATTGCTCCAGGTACTGCTTGGGCTGATGTTCCTGCAGATTTTGTTTGTCCACTTTGTGGTGTAGGAAAAGACGAATTTTCAGAGCTTGAGTAAGCATTTACGCTCTCGCGCAGCGAGAAGGAAGTCGAATTACAATAAATAATGAAAGTTCGTTTTACTACATTAGGTTGTAAACTCAACTTTGCCGAGAGTAGCGCTCTCGGCAAAGAACTGTTATCGCGTGGTCATCAGCGTGCTTCGTTGAACGAGGAGCCTGATGTCTGCGTGGTAAATACATGTTCTGTTACCGATGCTGCAGACCATAAAGATCGCCAGGCAATCAATCAGTTGCATCGAAAATATCCCAATGCGATTATCGTGGTTACGGGTTGTTATGCGCAACTCCAACCCCAGCAGATTGCTCAGATTCCTGGTGTGGATTACGTACTCGGACAGAACGAGAAATACGATATCCCTGCCCTGGTTGATACCCTCGAATCACAACTGCTACACCATTCTACACCACTGCTACACCATTCTATACCCCACATTCACGTTTGCGCCATACGCGATGTGGATGAGTTTCATGGCGTTCATTCGGGTGATGATCGCACACGTTGTTTTATCAAGGTGCAAGATGGTTGCAACTATTTCTGCACCTATTGTACTATTCCATATGCGCGCGGCAAGTCGCGCAATCCGCTTATCAGCGAAGTTGTATCCGATGCACAACAAGCTATACAAAATGGCGCTAAAGAGTTGATTATCACAGGTGTGAATATCGGCGATTTTGGACGAAGTACAGGTGAGAGTTTCCTTGATCTTCTCCATGCATTGGATAATCTCTCGCCTCTCGCTTCATCGCCTCATCGCCTCGTCGCCTCATCGCCTCATCGCCTCATCGCCTCGTCGCCTTACCGCATTCGCATTTCGTCATGCGAGCCTAATCTGTTGACGGACGAGGTGATAGATTTCGTAGCGCAATCCAAGCATTTTGCTCCGCATTTCCATATTCCATTGCAATCGGGTAGTAATGAGGTGCTTAAGATTATGAAGCGCCGTTATACCCGCGAACTTTTTGCCGAACGTGTGCAGCATATCCGCCAAGTGATTCCTCATGCTTTTATTGGTGTGGATTGTATGGTGGGTGTTCGTGGAGAGACTCAGGAGTGTTGGGAGGATTATCTATCTTTTGTTAAGGGACTAGATGTGAGTCAGTTGCACGTATTTACCTATTCGGAGCGTGCTAATACGCGCATGCTAGAAATGGACTTGTATGTAGTGCCGAAGGCAGAGCGTCAGCGCCGTAGTAAGATTTTGCACGAAGTGTCTGAAGAGAAGACGCGTGCGTTCTACGCTAAACACGCAGATAGACATGCAGTTGTGTTGTGGGAATCGAAGAAAGAAGGCGATCAGATGTCAGGTTTCACAGATAACTATATTAAAGTTTATCGTCCTTATGACAAAAGCAAAATCAATACCTTCGAATTGATTTGATGTTTGCTGATTCTTCTCTAAGTTTTTTACTTGTGTTTTGTGTACCCTTAATATACCTTTGGTGTATGGGGCGATTCCCTGTCAGTTACGGGTTCATAACGGGTTCATAATAGCACATCCATAACTCATCGGTGTCTTATCTGTAACAAATTCTAGACACTAAACTGTAGGCAAAGAACTGTGCGTCGTATATGACTCGTTGTTACTCATCACTTATCACTCATAGTTCATACTTCTTTACGGACTTTCCACGGATACAGCCGCGGACATTCCCAAAAAGTCCGTAGAAATCCATTTCAAAACTCTTTTCCCTTGAAAATCAATACTCCTTTCCTCATTACGCAAAATGTCGGTATTGTCGTTTCTGTCGGTTGAACCGACAACACCGACAAAAACGACACTTTACGCACATGTCGTTTGCGTTCTTCGCTTGTTGTCTTTTTTTAGAAAAAAGTTTTCGTGTGCCGAAAGTTGTGCCGAAGAAAATTACCTATAAATGTCGGTTTTGGACGATATACTATAACAAACTAGTGAAATAGATAGGCAAACATATGGTTGCTCCATCCTTTTGGTAGTCCTTGGTATAGAGCAAGATGCGGTCGCCAATACGAGAGGAATGTTTCTCGCAAAAAGCATCCAAAGACTTATGTGTTTTATATCCTGATGATTTTACTTCAATTGGAACTATCTTATTTCCGCGTGATAGCAAGAAGTCAATTTTGTAGTTAGTATTGCCTTTCTCTGTAGGGAAAGTGTAATAGTACAACTCATTTCCGCTTGCACGCAACATTTGAGCTACGAGGTTTTCATATACATAACCAAGATTAGCACTCAACTTATCGGACAATAGTTGATTATAGATG
>JAEIGA010006404.1_pt1 | contig 17928 bp, 25 predicted proteins | sample 9270691 | NCBI WGS metagenome assembly JAEIGA01 (sample SAMN17057246, study PRJNA624740) | gut metagenome | biome: biome; isolation source: fecal sample | host: Bos grunniens | place: China: Xizang | collected 2019
CGCTTAATAAATATTTTGCTGGTAGAGCTAAGCCTGCCTTTGGTATTGGTACGTATATCTCTAATGACACTGATATGCCTGCGCTTAATATCGTAATGAAAACTACGAAGTGCAACGGTACTGACGTAGCAAAGATTTCTGACGTAGAAGGTAAGGGCATGTGCAAGAATCAAGACTATGTAGACTACCTTAAGAGAACGATTAATTGGAGAATGGAACACTGATGAAGCTTTATAATTTAGGAATGGTTATTGGCAGATTTCAAGTACTTCATAAAGGTCATGTGTCAATGATAAAACATGCACTTGAATTCTGCGACCAGGTTGTTGTTTACATCGGCTCAAGTCAGGAAGAGCGTACTGAACTCAATCCTTTTAGTTTCTATGAAAGAGTTGAGATGTTTAAAGACGTATTTATAATGGAGGTTGCTTGTAAAAAGCTTATCATTAAACCATTGCCAGATATTGGTATTGGTAATAATGACTCTTGGGGTAAATACGTATTAGATACTTTTGAAAAAGCATTCCATCGTCTTCCTGATTTATATGTAACTGGCTGTGAAAAAGAACGTGCTTCCTGGTTTACTAATGAACTTGCTCCAAACACAGATGAATTAAGATTAACAAGAAAAAATATCAATGTATCTGGCACTTGGTGCAGACAGGCATTGCTTGCAAATGACTACGAGCAGTGGTGCAAAATGGTTCCCTATGAACTATTTGATAAATTTGAAGAATATAAAAATATATTAAAAGAGGTATATAATGGATAAATTACTTATTATTATCGATATGCAGAATGACTTTATTGACGGAGCACTCGCAAATCCAGCAGCACAGGCAATCGTTCCCGGAATTGTTGATTTTGCTAAGAATTGGACCGGAAAAATCGGAGTAACCTACGACACTCACTTTGAAAATTATATGGAAACTCAGGAAGGTAAACATCTTCCTTATCCTCACTGCATTGTGAATACCGAAGGTCATAAGCTAAATGCTGCTATCGAGGAAGCAATTCACAACAGAGTAAGCTATACCGTTACAAAGCCTACTTTTGGTTTTGCAAACTGGGGCCAATATGGTCTTGATTTGCATTTTGATGAAGTTGTAGTTGTTGGTACTTGCACGGATATTTGTGTAATTAGTAATGTACTAGCAATCAAAGCCGCTTTTCCAGAGCTTAAGGTTTCTGTAGTTGAAGAGCTTTGTGCTGGGCTTTCTCCTGAAAAGCACGCTGCAGCTATTGAGGTTATGAAGAGCTGCCAAGTAAACATTATTTAAAAGAGGTATAGATATGTCTGAAAAATTAGATAGAATTATTCAGTGGATGTCTGACTTTAAAGTGAAAAACAACGTTAAAGGTGTCGTTTTAGGTCTATCTGGCGGCAAAGATTCTACTGTTGTTGCCATGCTTGCTAAGAAAGTTTTTGGCGGTAATGTACTCGCTGTTTCTATGCCTAACGGCACTCAATCGGATATATCCGATGTGCAGGCAATTATTACTTCTTTGAAGTTAAACGCAACTACCGTAAATATTAAAAATACTTTTGATCAACTTATTTATGATACCCATATGAATATTTCTGACAAAGCAAAAACAAATATTGCGCCGAGAATTAGAATGACAGTACTTTATGGTATTGCGCAGTCTTATGGATATTTGGTTATCGGTACTGGCAATAAATCTGAAGCAATGATTGGTTGGACTACTAAATTCGGCGACTCTGCCTGCGATTTCAACCCAATTGGTCATCTTACCTGCAGAGAAGTTATTGAAATTGGCAAAGAGCTCGCGGCAGAATTTGGTTTAGATGAAGGCTTTATTGTTAAGAAACCTGCTGATGGACTTACTAGTAAAACTGATGAAGATAATTTCGGGTTTACTTATGATGAACTTGATGATTATTTACTGTATAATAAAATAGGCCCTAATAATGAGAAGATTCAGAATATGATCAAGTGGGCAGAGCATAAAAGAAAAATGCCGCCAAAGGTTGTAGAGTAATGGATACTAAACTTAAAGTCATAGATATTGAAGATAAAGATGGTCAAGTGCTAGCAGCATATCAAGCTTTAACTTTACGTGAAGAAGATTTGATTGCTGCTCAAAAAGCTGTTGATGAAGCCGATGAGTTGCTTGGCATTGTTGCAGCAGAAGCCCTAAAAACACAATCTTTAAAGCTATCTTTTGGCGAGCTTATTTATGTGCCTAAATACAACCTTACTTTTATAGGAGATCACGAAGACGATATTAAATACATCGTTAATAAAAAATATGAAAACTTTAATTAAACACCTTAAAACTGTACATAAACACAGAAAATACGTAAGAAAAGCTTGTTTTAAAATGGGACTTATTTGGCAAGGACTCACACATGACCTTAGTAAATATTCCATTACAGAGCTTAGTATCTGTAAATATTACACAGGCAAAGGCAGTCCCCATCAAGTAGCTAGAGAAGAACTTGGATACTCGCCGAGCTGGATTCATCACTATCATATTAATAAACATCATTTTCAGTTCTGGTGGGATGAAGATGAAGATGGTAAAATTATTCCCATGAAAATGCCGTATAAGTATCTAATTGAGAGCTTCTGCGATATGCTCGGCGCTTCTAAAGCTTATAATCCAGAAAATTGGAAGCCGCAGATGCTACTTGATTATTGGAATAATAGATGTGTAGGTAAACGTATTATGCACGAGCACTCTGTGTTAATATTAGACTACTTAATTCACCAGCTAGTTTTAGACGGAGAGAAAAATTTCTTCGAGTGGTATGCTGGTATTAAAGGTTGGCTTAAAGCTGAGTACGAATCTACAGAAATGGAACTATTTAAAAATATAGTATATTAAAATGTTATAAGGAAATAAAGTTATGTTACAAGAACAAATTAATTTAAAATGGAAAGAACTTTTTAAAGCTCGCGACGCTATTGGCAAATCAGCCTTTGAATGTGTTAAATCAAAAATTTTAGTAGCTGAAAAATCAGGTACATATGAGCTTCCTTTAGCAGATAGCGTAGTAGAAGGCATTATTGTAAAAGAAGTTAAAGAACTTCAAGAAACGAAATCTTATTACAAGCCAGAAGATCAACAATATAAAGATCTTGACTATAAGATTTCTTTGTTAAACGAATACTTGCCTAAGCAAATGTCAGCAGAAGAAGTAAAAGCTGTTATTAATAAGCTTTGTGTAACTGAAACAAATAAAGGTAAGCTTATTGGGCTTACCGTTAAAGAGGTGGGTAGTAAATTTGACAAATCAAAAATTGCTCAACTTGTTACAGAAGTTTTGAGCTCTTATGGAATGTGAGGCTAACTATGGAAAAAGGCTATACTAGCATTTTGACTAAACCTGCTCTTGCCTACAACTTAGCTTATCATCTCAAAGCTGCTAAAACTGAGCAAGAAATTTCGGACATTATCCATAATGTTTTGAATTCTTTTGAACACAAAGAAGATAAAAAGGATAAAGAATAAATGAAAGATTTTGTTGAAAGAAATAAAAATATAGTTTTTAGATATTGGCACAGAAAACGTATGTGGACGCCTTACGAAATGGAATTAAAAGATCCTCTACAGTCTGACCTTGAGCTAGAGGAATGTAGTTATGGTTATATCACAGAAGCTATTGACCTTGGACATGACTGGCTTATCGGTGTCTCTGAAGACAAAAATGCTGATTATATATCGTATTATAGATTAAGTGAAATTGACCTTGCTATTAGCAATAATGACCAAGAATAAATAAAGGAGCTGTGCTATGACGAAAGTATATAAATATTATAAAGAATTACCTGATGGTAAATATGAGTTGGCTTTTATGACGCGCAGCTCTAAATTTTTTAAACGTGAGATGATTTTACGTTTGGTTAAAGATGAGGAAACTTACGACCCTTGTGCAAACTATCCGAGCTTAGCAATGTCCATCGAAATGTTTGTAAAAGATGTAGATAATGGACAAGAATATTTCCAGCATTTCTCTAATGGCTATGCAGAAAGGGTTCCTTTGGAAATTAAGACTGAACGTGAGCGTGAATTGTATCTTAAAGGCTGTTTACAAGAACATTACGAAGAGGCATGTGATTTAGGTCATGAGGTTTTTGCTGTTGTATTGCAAGGTTCACAAAATTATGATATGGATATGTACACTGAAGAGTATTGCTCTGACGTAGATACTAAGTGTATTGTTTTGCCTACTCCTGAACAGTTGATTCGTGGTACTAAGCCTATTAGCGAAACTTATGAAAGAGAAAATAAAGAACACATTGACTTAAAAGACATTAGACTTATGTTCGATTGCTTTAAAAAGCAAAATGTAAATTATGTAGAAATTTTGTTTTCAGACTTTTATTATGTTCCAGAGGAGTATCAGGTTTATTGGGAAGCACTCCGAGATATGGCAGAAGACATTACCAAGGCTTACCCTGCACAGTTGTTAAAAACTATGTCTGGTATGAGTATGGAAAAACTTAAAGCTCTTAAACACCCTTATCCTTCTTTGCTTGATAAAATCGAGAAATATGGGTATGACCCGAAACAAGCTCACACTATCGTACGTATGAATGATTTTGTACATAGGTATTTAATAGGACTTAGCTTTAAAGACTCTATGCACCCAAGCCCATATATTCGTAAAAAGTTATTTGACTTAAAGTTGGGTAAGTATTCCTTGGTAGACGTTGAGGCGCTTTGTAAAGATATTGACGCAGAAACTAAGATTTTAAAAGATGACTACATCAAAGAAAATGGTGAAGAAATTAAAGATCCAGGCGTATTTGATAAATTAGATGATCTTAAAGTTGAAGTATTAACCTCGTTTTTTAAAGAAGTTTTTAAGGAGAATTAATAGTGAGTCAAGAAATTGAAATGATTGATAGCGGTGGTAAACTGTTTACTGGTAAAGTTGCCCCTGCAACAGTATGTGTAAAATGTCTACTGTGTGGTAGCGTTTTGGAAACTTACATGAGTATGGCTTATGATTGTTATCCTTACGTTTGTGATGAGTGCAAAGAAGCTATTGCCTATCTTAAGGAATTAAAAAATTGTAACGGCAACGGGCTATAAAAACTTATAAATATAAAAGCAGGTTATTAAAATTAACCTGCTTTTATTGTATAATATAGTATTAAGAAATGCGAGGGAAAAATTTTGAAAAGACCGTCTAAAGAAGAATATTATATTGAAATTGCAAAGGCAGTTTCTTTACGCTCTACTTGCCTGCGTAAGCACTATGGTGCTATTATTGTAAAAAATGACCAGATTATTGCAACTGGCTATAATGGACCAGTACGAGGCGAAGGTCATTGTTTAGAGTGTACTAAAATACCCGGTAATAAAGATGAACTTGAGTACCTTACTTGCCCGGCTTGTCATGCAGAGCAGAATGCTCTATTATCCGTATCAAGAAACGATATGCTTGGTGCAGATCTTTATTTGGCGGGTTTTGATGTAAAATCAGGTGAAGCTATTGAGTGTGAAGCTTGGCCGTGTGAAATTTGCTTAAGACTTATAAAAAATGCAGGAATAGCCCGTATTATAAATAATAAAGGCGCTATTTACGTGCGTAGTGACGACGGTATTTTACGACAGATTAGCAAAAAGGAGATTAAAAAATGATTGTTGGTATTGTTTGTGTTGATGAAAAATGGGGCATTGGTAAAAAGAACGACTTACTTTTTAAATTAAAAAAAGACATGGAATTCTTTAAAGCTACGACTCGTCAAAGTGTTGTTTTTTGTGGGTATAATACTTTGCTTAGTTTTCCAGGAAGTAAGCCGCTTAAAGGTCGCTCGACTATTTGTCTTTGTCCTGAAGAGATTGAAAGGGACGATTGCTATTGCGTACACAATTTCGAAGATGCGGTTAAGCTTGTAAAAGAAATTGCAAAAACTCAAAATGTTTATGTAATCGGCGGTGCAATGCTCTATGAGTCTATGCTTCCTTATTATGACGAAGTGTTTGTAAATAAGGTGTATGCGGACGGTGTCGCAGAAGTATTTTTCCCTAACTTGGATAAAAATTCTGCTTTTACTATTCTTTATGCTGACGACGTTGAAATCGATAATGGCTACGAGACGCAACTTGTAGTTTATGCTAGAAAACATTTGGAGAGCTAATAATGAATAAAACTAAGTCTAAATGTGATTTTTGTCACTATTGGTCCGGCCGTAGTTGTATGGTAACGCCAAATTCTGCCTACTGTAGAGAAGCGACTGACGAGTATTATCGATACATACAAAATAAGAAGACAAGTCAGCCAGCAGTAAAATCTTTAAGATCTTGGGATAAAAAATAAGCTAAATTAAGTAGATAGATAAATTTACTTAATACCTATATAAATACCTAAACGATACCTTTAAACAATACAAAAACGATACTTAAATAATCAAATTATTTTTATATGTTTTTAGTTACCGCTTAGGAATTTTTCTAGGCGGTAATTTTTTATTTACTGCGATTTTTGACTGATCTTTACTGTATTATATTTTGTAGAAAATTATTAAGGAGACCTAAAATGACTAAATTTTTTATTGAACCTGGTTATGAGGTAAAAGCACCTGCAAGAGACTATGGTAACGCTGGTGTAGATTTCTTTATTCCAAACGCTACCGTAGATTTTATCAATGCATTTAATGCTAAGAACAACCCTGAAAATGCCTATATGGCAGTAGAAAGTAATAAGATTTTCATTATGCCTCATGGTCGTGTAAATATTCCTTCAGGTATTCGCAGTTTTATTAGTTCTAATGTTGCTCTTGAAGCACAGAATAAATCAGGCATCGCAACTAAATATGGCCTTGTTTATGGAGCTACCACCGTAGACGCAAACTATCAAGGGATTATTCATATTTCGCTTATTAACACCACTGATAAAGTAGTAGAGCTTCCCCTTGGAATGAAAGTTATACAATTTATTCCTCGTCTTATTGATGCTTCACCAATTGAAGTATACGACAATATTTCTTTTGAAGAATTCTACAAAGATTTTGAATTTACCAACCGTGGTGAAGGTGCTTTTGGCTCTACTGGTGTTTAATTAAGTATTTGGAGGAAATAATGCAAAATTGTTTTTTATTTGATAATTGCAGTAGAAAAGACTGCAATAAAGATTTCTGCATTAGAAAATACAAAATGGATTCGCTTTATTCTGCAGCTCTTATGACAGAAGCTCAGAAAAAGCACATTATTTTGCGAGTAGATGAAGATGGCACAGACCTTGAACAGTTTAAGCAGCTTGCAGCTATTGAGCAAAATATTGTTTCTTTTGTAAGCGAAGGTAAAAATCTTTATCTTCACTCTGCTAACTGCGGTAATGGTAAATCTTCTTGGAGCCTTAGATTAGTCGAAGCTTATTTTAATAAAATTTGGGCGCGTACTGAGGTAAAATGCCGAGTGCTTTTTATTAGCGTACCTAGATTTTTGTTGGCGTTAAAAGATAATATTACAGCTAAAAACGCTTACGTAGAGTATATTAAGGAAAATGTGTTAGAAGCTGATCTTGTCGTTTGGGATGATATTGCAGCAAAAATGGGCAGTGAATTTGAACTGACACATCTACTTAATATTATTGATAATAGACTTGCTTTGAACAAATCTAATATCTATACTTCCAATTTAAATAGACAGCAGCTTTACACAGCATTAGGCGAAAGACTTACCAGCAGAATTGCAAATATGTCTGTTGACATTGAATTATTCGGAGCGGATAAAAGAATTTTAAACTTAGGAGAGAATAAATGATTGCACAATTTCAGATTATCAACAAAGTTCTTCAGAATAAAGACTATTCTTTTATCACATTAAACAATCTTACGGCAGAGCACTTTTACGGTTATCAAGCAGAGTACGAATTTATTAAAGCTCACTATAATACTTATCATACCGTACCTGACCGTCTTACGTTTTTACAGCACTTCCCTGAGTTTGTTATTCAAGACGTCAATGAACCTGATAATTACTTGATTGAGCAGCTCTACAACGACTATAACCAAAGTTACCTCGCGACGCGACTTAATAACTTAAAAAAGCTGCTAGAAGCCGACGACACTGCTGGTGCATTGAAGTATTTCAAAGAGTCGCTTGAGAAGCTTCATATTGGGTCAGCTCTTCAATGTACTGATATTATGACTGACACCTCAAGATACGACCGTTATCTTGACATGATTGCAAATCAGTCTAAATATTTTATTTCAACAGGCTTTCCTGAGCTAGATAAAATTATTACTGGCATTGACCGCAGAAACGAAAACATGGTTATTGCCGCTCGTTCTGGTGTTGGTAAGTCTTGGGTAATGTTAACTATCGCAGCGGCGGTTGCAAAGCAAGGTCTTACGGTAGGTATCTACTCAGGTGAAATGTCTGTCGATAAAGTTGCTTATCGTCTAGATACTTTACTTGGTAAGATTGATAATAGAAAAATTTCTAGAGGTGATCTCTATTATAAGGATCATTATAAAAATTACTTAGAAAGTCTTAGATGTTCCGGTTGGGGCGCTATCAAAGTATTGACACCTAATGATATTGCAGGCCCTGCTACGGTAGACGCGCTTCAAGCTTTTATTGAAAAAGAAAATCTTGATATTTTGTTTGTAGACCAATATTCGTTACTAGAAGATAATAGCAGAGCTAAGGTTGCACACGAAAAAGTTGCAAATATTTCTAAGTCTATTAAAAACCTTCAGGTTCTTAAGCAGATTCCTATTATTGCAGTATCGCAGATGAACAGAACGAAAAACGAAGATAAGTCACAAGATACTTCTCAGATTGCTTTGTCTGACCGTATTGGTCAAGACGCTACTGTAATTATTATGCTAGAAAAGCAAGATGCAGAAGATCCAAATCACCCCGGCGCACATAAAGTTACTTTGAACTTAGTCAAGTCTCGTGACGGCGGCGACGGTAGAAAATTAGATTATCTCTGGAACTTCAACACTGGTGATTATAGATATATTTCTAACGGTGAAGACGGCGTCACTTCAGATGCAGATTTTGAAGAGCTTGAAAATAGCTACAGCCCTGGTTACGCTGTCGAAGATGATGATGTCGAATATGAATATAGCGACAGCGGTGCGTACGACGAAAACGATATTCCATTTTAATGAGGTAGACTATGCCAGTTCTTAAAGTTGACAATTATATAATTGATACTCCGCTCTATGAGGTAGTGTTACAGCTTAAGATGGCTTTAACTAATGGTAAGTTGCGTGAGATAAAGTCTTGGTCGGAAGGTGATGATAATATCGTCGTCACCTGTCCAAACAGACACCATAAAGGCGGCAGAGAACATTCAGCAGCTATGAATATTTACGTAGGCAGCAGCTCTAAAATTCCATATGGTTTTTGTAAATGTTGGGCCTGCGACTTTCAATGTAACTTCGTCAGATTCGTGGCAGAGTGTTTTGAGTGCTCAGAAGATTTTGCTAAAAACTGGCTTAAAGACAAATTTGGTAAGCGCGTAGCAAATAATATCATTTTATGTGACGACATTGTAATTAAACAGAATAAGTTGCCAGTTCGTTTACCTACAACTTACCTAAATAACTTTCAAGATTGGCACCCGTACCTTGCAGAAAGAAAACTGTCTAGGGACGTATGTGATCTCTTCAGAGTAAAATATGATCCGCACACTAGTCAAATAGTTTTTCCCTGCTTTGACCTTAACGGCGGAATTATTATGGCTCCTAGACGGTCTATTTATAATAAAACTTTCTATATTGACAAAGACCAAGACAAACCTGTTTACTGTCTAGACTATATTCTAAAAAATAATATTTCAACAGCAATGATTTGTGAAGGACCGTTCGACGTTTTAACTTGTTATACCTATGGCTATCCAGCCATTGGTACCTTTGGAAACCCTTCACCAAGTCAAATAAATGCAATAAATAGATCATCCATTAAAGTACTCTACCTTGCTTTTGATAATGATACTGCAGGCAGACGTATGGCAAATACTATTCGAGCAGGACTCGACCCTCGAATTATTGTAAAAGAAGTCAAATGGATCAAAAAGGATCCAAATGAACATTCTTTTGAAGAATTCCAAAAAGTTATGGAAATCGCTAAAAATTCATAATTAACACTGTATTATATTAATGTCGGTTAACCGATTTAAAATAATAAATAAAAAATACCAAACTATACCAAAAGGAGAAAAAAATGTCCACTTTTAACTATCAACAGTATCAACAAATCGCAGCACAAGAACAAGCACAATCTTCAGGCGACGGTACCAAAATTGGTTACTTCCGCCTAAAAGACGACGGCGACATTGCTATCGCACGTATCAATATCAGCTCTACCGACGAATTTATGTTCGCAGCAGTTCATACCATCAATGCCGGCGGCAAATGGATTAAGGTAAGCTGTCATAACCCTCTTGGCATGAATGCAGCAGGCTGTGCTCTTTGCTCAGCTAATCAAGCTAACCCTAAGGGCTCTGTAAGTAAATCTACTAAGAAAATGTATATTCCTATGGTTGTATCTTACCGCGATCCTCAATCTGCTACTGGTTATACACCTCCTGCACCAGTTATTTGGGAACGTCCCGCAGGCTTCTCTCGTGAACTTGCTAATAAGCTTATGGTAGCAGGTGACCTTAAAAACGCACTTGTTTTGATCACTCGTAACGGTAAGGCAGGCGATATGCAAACGACTTACTCTGTAGACGTTCTTCCTGCAGCTCACCCAGTATTTAAGCCTGAAATGATTCCTGCAGACTTCAGTGCATTTAATAACTTCAATATTGCAAAGCATTCTTATTGGGAAAAGAGCGCTGAAGAAATTAACACTTTCTTGACGACTGGTCAATTCCCTGAAAGACAAGCAGCTAATACGCAACAAGCTGTAAATAACGTAGCTGCTGTGGCTAGTGCTTATACGGCTCCTGCAACTGCTACTCCTACTTATGCTGCACCAGTACAACCTGCAACGCCTGCTTATGTTGCACCTGCTGCTCCTCAACAAGCACCTGCTGCTCCTGCTTATACTGCACCTAGCTATACGCAGCCAGCAGTTCCTACCGCTCCAGTAAGTGCTCCTGGTAGTGCAACGACTGCACCTGGAACTCCAGTAAGAAACTTCTCTGGTTTTAGCTTCTAAAAATAAATGAATAAATTTAAAAGCGTGCTTATTTTAGGCACGCTTTTATTGTATTATATTAATGAAATAATTTAAGCGAGGTTATACATGAACAGTTTATTTAGCGGTTTTGATTTATCTGGACCTAAGAAAAAAGTAGACCCAGAAACGTTAATTAAAAAGGCCGTGCCTACGCAAGCTCCAGTAGTGGTTAATACACAAAACATTACTAACCAAAATCTTTTGGACGGTGAAGAGTTTGCAGTAAATCTTAATAAACCAAAGCCTGAGAAGCTTGCTAAAAAGGCAGCCAATCCAGAAGATGGCGAAGTTGACGCTGCAAAAATCCTTAAATCTAAAAAAGTATCATTGGCAGAAAAACTTGCATTAATTAAAATTAAAGTTCTTGAAGTTTTAGGTAAACAAAAGAAAAATGTCATAGTAATCAAAACTAAAGAAGCTTTTGAAGACTATATTTCTAAGGCTATTGAGTTTGGCCGTATTGCAGTCGACACGGAAACTAACAACTCTACTGACCCTATGACTTGTCAGCTTATGGGTCTTTGTTTGTATTACGAAGGTGGCAAGCAAGCTTATATTCCTGTTAACCACGTAGATCCTGAAACAGGTATTCGTCTTGAGTGGCAGCTTACTGAAGCAGACTGTCGAGAACAGCTCCAGAGAATTAAAGACGCAGGCACTTTCGTAGTAATGCACAACGGTAAGTTCGACTATGAAGTTATTAAGTGTACCTGTGATATCGAAATCGAGCCTGACTGGGATACGATGATTGGTGCGCACACTATCAATGAAAATGAACTTATGGGTCTTAAAATTCAGTACACCACTAAAATTGACCCTACCCAGGAAAAGTATGATATCGAGCACTTGTTTACCGTTCCGTATAAATATGTAGACCCTGAAATCTTTGCTCTTTACGCCGCAACAGACTCTATGATGACTGATAAGTTGTACATATACCAAGCAGCTATTTTAGAAGCTCCTGGTAATGAACGACTTCTTTGGCTCTTTAAGACTATTGAAATGCCGATTGTAAAAGTTGCAGGCGATATTGAGCTTATCGGCGTTTGTATTGACCAAGACTTTGGTGAGCGACTTCGTCTAAAGTTTAATCAAAACTTAGAAGAAATTGATGAAAGAATTAATCAAGAATTAGAAGCCCTTAAGCCTACCATAAATAAATGGAAAACTAGCACTGATGCTACATCTCAAACAAAACAATTTGAGCCTAAGAAAACTAAATTATCTCTTGCTAAAATTGAAGAAAAATATCCTTATACTGATGCTAAGACAGGCAAAAGGTATAAAGTTGGTAAGGCTAAAATTGAGCAGCTCGCAGATCCTATTAACCTTGCTTCACCAACACAGCTTGCGATACTCTTCTATGACATCTTAAAATGCCCTACGGTCAGCAAAAAGTCGCCCAGAGGCACAGGAAAAGATGAGCTTGAGGCTTTGGCTGAGAGAACCGATATCGCGCTTTGTAAGCTGATTTTGGAGCGTCGTGGCGTAGTTAAACTTATCTCTACGTATATCGACGTTTTGCCTGCTTTGGCAAGACATTGGCCTGATGGACGTATTCGTTATAAACTTAATTCTGTCGGTACTGATACAGGTCGTTTCTCTTCTGGTGGCGAGTTTAAGTTCCTTGATGGCGATGAGCCTGTAGAAATTTCTGGCTTCAACTCTCAGAATATTCCTTCTCGTGGTGATGGTAAAATTACTAGACTTTTGTTTGAAGCTAAGAAAGAATTCGCAAATGTAGAAATTTCAGACGATTATTATGTATTAAAAGAAATTTCAGAAGTAGAAACAAGTGAAGGCTGGAAGTACGGTAAAGACTTGATAATTGGCGATAAGTTGATTACTGAAGAAGGCTTCGATGTAGTTAAAAATATTGTATATAACAATAAGGAGTATTTTATTTATGTGTAAGATAAATTTCAATAAAAAGGAGGTGATGTCGCATGAGTAAGTCCATAAAAACCAGAACAATGTATAAACTTGTTGGTTCGGACTATTCTTAGCGAAAGTCAGCACAAGAACCTAGAATCACCACATTCCTTTCTGGTGACCCTAATATGCGTCAAGCTTATTTGGAAGGCAAGGACCTTTATTGCGTTATTGCCGCTAATATTTATAATAATAAATATGAAGATAATTTAGAGAATTTTCCTGAAGGCTATGTATTAGAGTTAGATGGTAAAAAAACTGTAGCTGGAAACGATAAAAGTTATAAAAAACAGGTTTCAGATAAATTAGAAGTTCCTTATTATTATCTAGTGCCGACTACGTCTGGCACAAAAGCAGCAGGTGATATACAGGCTGGTGATAGTATTATCGCGGAAGAAGGTGCTTTTACTGTTAGAGCAGCTGAGACCTTAAATGACACTACGACAATTTATTTTATCGATTAAAAATTATTAGCTAAATTAAATAGGGTGCATACCGTAAATAACTGCAAGGAACAATTTAATTTATGTTATATGTAATTTATTTAATAACAAATTTAGTTAACAACAAAAAATATGTTGGCCAAACAAAGCAAGGCAGAGTAGAACGACGCTGGCAAGAACATTTTGTTTACGCTGTAAGCGATAATAAAATTCTTCACAATGCCATCAGAAAGTACGGTGCTGAAAATTTTGAATTTAAGATTATCGAAACTGACATTTTAGAAGAGTTAATTGACGAACGAGAGCAATATTATATTAAATATTATAATACGTTCTACCTAAATGACCAAGGCTATAATATGACTGAAGGTGGTCAAGGTATCCATGGCTATACGCATACAGAAGAAACTAAGCAGCGTATTAAAGAAAGTAACTTAACAGCTTGGCAAAGATTAAAAAAGTACGAACCAGAACGTTACGCGCAGCTTTGTATAAACCGAGGGCTTGCTATTAAAGGAAAGCCAAAATCTGATGAGCATAAAGCAAAATTAAGTATCGCTGCGTCTAAACGCACTGGTGATAAAAATTCTTTTTACGGAAAACATTTTTCAGAAGAATCTAAAGAGCTTTTGCGTGAAACAAAGGCTAAGCATTTAAGTCCTATTAACGCTTATGATTTAAATACCGGTAAGCTGTGGAAAACGTTTCGATTTGCTTCTGAAGCTGTACAAGAGCTTAGCTTACAGGATTCTGCTAATACTAGAATTTTATTAGTATGTAAAGAACAAAAAGGACACGCATATGGCTATATTTGGCGATATAAAACAGACTTTGATTTAGATGAGCTACCGCTTGAAATTCTTCAGCAAGAAAATAAAACGCCTAAAGCGAAAGCTATTTTACAATACGACTTAGAAGATAATTTCATTGCAGAATTTGAAAGTGCCGCGGAAGCTTCTAGATATTTAGAGCATGACCCAGCTAGGCAGCGTAAGGTTGCAAAAAGCATAAGTAGTGTGTGCAATGGCAAAGCTAAAACTTATCATAAATTTATTTGGAAATTTAAAGATTAAAATCATAATTATTGTATTATATATTATTAAAGTTAAAATAAAGGAGGTGGTTCATAAATGAGTACTATTAAAACTATTGAAGTAAAGTCCCCAGCTAAACTTCTTAATAAAGAAGGCAAGGAACGTCGTTCAGTGGCAAAAATGGTACTTCTTTAGGGAAGGCTCGCCTTAACCTATGGAATGGGACCTAGCACACTTGCAAAACGTATTAACAAGACAAATAAGGAAGCACAGGAAATTTTTGATAACTTCTTTAAGAGCTTTCCTAAAGTTGAAGAGCTTATTAACAGCTCGAAAGAATTCCTTAGAGAACATGGTTATGTAGAAGACTGGGCAGGCAGAAGACGTCATTTGACTGATTATTTCTTAAATCCTTATGAAGCAGAATATGCTGACCCTGAAGCTTTGATTGCTAAAACGTTTAATCCAATTCTTGGTTGTGAAAATCGTCCGCTCGTAGACGATAAACTTACTTCTTGGGTATATAAAGCAAGAGCCACTAAAAATAATAAAGAATTTGATGAGCTCGCTAAACTTGCAGCAAAAGAAGGAATTATCCTATCAGCAAATACAGGTAGAATTGCTCAAGCTGAAAGACAGTGCCTTAATGCTAGAATTCAGGGTAGTGCAGCTTCTTTGACTAAGCTTGCTATGATTCAAATTCACAATAGTCAAGAACTTAAAGACCTTGATGCAAAACTAGTTATGACAATCCACGACGAAGTTATGTTAGAATGTCCTGCTCTTTATGCGGAACAGGCTTCAGAAATTCTTCCTAGAATTATGATTGACGCAGCTGCACCTTATATTGACGTACCGATGAAATGCGACCCTGCTATTGAGTCTAGGTGGTACACTTCGGAGTATGCCGTAGCAGTTCAGTCTGAGTTTAAAAAGCTTACTGATAAAGGCCTTGACAGAGATGCGGCTTTTGCTGAATTATATAAAAAGCATCCAGAGCTTCCTGAAGAAGCCGTTTATAAAACTATTACTGAAGGTATTGATTTAGAATTTTAAAATTTAAGGTGAGCTATAAAAATGGCTCACCTTTTATTGTATTATATACTGTACATATTAAACAAGGAGAAATTTATTTAATTTTGAGTACACCAGGATTTTTAAGCAATGGCATAGACTTTAAATTGCTTGTTAAGCATTATTTAGCTAATAACTGTTATGTTGAAATAGCAGACCCGGCAGAAGTTAAATTAGCTATAGCATTAATGGAACATGTTATTGGCACAAGTTATGAGTATAATGAAGAAGGAAGCTTTGCACAGACTATACCAGGAAGATTTCAAATGATTACTAACTCTACACTACAAGAGATGGTTGCTGAAGAAAATGGCGGGCTTATCAAGCGAAGTAACGCCGTATGGCTATTAGAAGGCAGCTATGAGTCTGGTACCGATTTTCGGTCAAGCACTGATAAAAAAATTGAAGCGAAAGTGTATAAAAATGAAGCCAGTATGAAGAAATACGCTAAAAAGGGTTCAGAGGTGTATACCGTATTTCATGGGGCTGAGTATGTCTTATGTTATTTAATTGATAGCTGGGGGCTAAAGCACTGGTATTGGTTGAAAAAAATTAATGGTATTTATGACGTATATAATAATACAGAGCTGAATAATATCACGAGTGAGTGCTTACCGATGTCTATACCAATCTGTTATTGTAAATTTAAAGATAATAAAATTATTATTGGTAAAAATACTTTTTGCACTTAAAATTAAATAAGCGATTTTTAAGGCAGGTTAATAAAAATTACTTGCCTTTATTGTATAATATAATATATTGAAATAAAACTATACAGGAGCAATACCAAATGATTTTGAAAACAAAAAATTTCCAAGAAGCTGCAAATAAAATTTTGGTTGCGGTTGGTCTTGACAAAGCTGCAGCAAATCTCGAACTCGCTGCGAAAGATACAGCGCTTTATTTGCGAGTTACTAATCGTGAGTATTATGTCGCAGTAAAATTCGAGCTTTCTGACCCTACTGATTTCCGTGCAGTAGTTGATGCAAATCTTTTCTTAAACCTTATTTCTGGCATCAATACTGAAGAATTTGAGCTCAAGATTAACGATACTAACGTAGTTGTAAAAGCAGGCAAGAGCTCTTATAAGTTAGCAATGATTTATGAAAATGATAAACTTATGAAGTTGCCTATTATTAAGCTTGACAAAGAACAGGTTACTGTTGATATGTCTATTTCTAATGATATTCTTATGAGTATTTTGAATGTTAACGGTAAAGAAATTCAGAAAGCTAAGAAGCTTGATGTTAATGAATTGCAACGTTATTACTATATCGACGAAACTGGCTGCTTTACTTTCACCACTGGTGCCTGTGTTAATGCTTTCTCACTTGAAAAACCCATTAAACTACTTCTGACAGATAAAGTAGTTAAGCTCTTTAAACTCTTTAGTACAGACGTTTGGATGTCGTATGGCCATAATGTAAATGCGGATAGCTCACTTCAGCCTATCGTAGTATTCCAAACTGAGGACATTTACGTAGCAACTAGACTTCTTAATGACGAAACCTGCATTCAGAAAATTAAGGCACCATGCGACGCAATGAAGAACTTGATTAAAGCAGCTTACGACCATAACCTCGTACTTTCTGCCTCTGACCTTTCTGCTGCAATCGCAAGACTTCTTATGTTCCACAAAAATAGCAGCGCAAGAGCTGACCTTTCGTTTGTACCCGCGACTGTTAGCTTTGATGATGTAGAACTTACCATCTCTGACCTGTCTGGTGATAATACGGAAGCGATTACTATCGAAAACGGTAGTATTACTCCTGGCAGCTATTCTATGGGCGTAAACTTGATTGACCTCAAGTCAGTTCTTGATTCTTGCAAAAACGAACATATTACGATGAATTGCGGCAATAAAAAGTCTATTATTATTAACCGTGGCACGATCAGCAACGTTATAGCAGAAACGAGGACTAAGGAATAATGGCAAACACAACGATAGGAAAGAAGTGGGAAGCTAAATTTGCAAGTACCTATGCGAAACAATTTCCTGATACACTTATTTATAGAGTCCCTGACCAACAGGGTGGTTACGCTGGTGAAGGTGGTTCAAACCCTTGCGACTTTGTATGTTATCCAGAAAACTGTGTTTTGATGGTTGAGTGCAAAGCACATAAGGGCGTTTCAATAAGTTTTAATGATATTCGTCAATATGAGCCACAGCTTAAATATAAAGGAAAATATAAAACATTTCCTGGTGTATTAGTTTGGTTTTATGAAAAAGATACTATTATTTGGGTATCTATTGAAGAAATGGAAAAGATGGTTAATGATGGTGAAAAATCTATCGGCCTTCGAATGATGAAAGAAAATTA
>JAEIGA010006405.1_pt1 | contig 17925 bp, 16 predicted proteins | sample 9270691 | NCBI WGS metagenome assembly JAEIGA01 (sample SAMN17057246, study PRJNA624740) | gut metagenome | biome: biome; isolation source: fecal sample | host: Bos grunniens | place: China: Xizang | collected 2019
TAGCAACGAGGATCCACCTCTTCCCATTCCGAACAGAGAAGTTAAGCTCGTTCACGCCGATGGTACTGCCTCACAAGGGTGGGAGAGTAGGTAGCCGCCATTTTTCCAGAGGGTTAGACATTTGTCTGACCCTCTTTTTTTGTTTGTAACGGTTCTTTGTAATATCTTGCACTAAAATTGCAAGTACTTTACAAAATTCAGTGCTTATAAAACATAGAATCTCCCTCTGCGCTTTTCTCCATGTTCTTTGCTTCCTACTATTTTCTTGCACAGAAAAGGGGGGCTTTGTAGGGCGCAGACGGTGGCAGTTGATTTTGATATGATTAATTTGTAATTGTTATGAAGAAGAACATCATTTGGATCATTTCGTTGTTGGCGTTGTTGGCTGCGTTGATTGTACAGGAGGAGTTGATCATCATTTGTCTCCTTTTGTTCTGTGGAATTTTATGGCTGGTTTCTGGCGTTTATAATAAGGACAAGCGTATGTGGATACCAGGTATTATTCTAACCGTTGTTTCGGTGTTTATGTACTTTGTTTCCCGTGTACTGGCGATGTTGTCCTAGATATCATTGGAGAGATAGATGCCGATCGAGTTCTGCCGGAGGTTCTATTTACGCTCCTGCGGACCGATGGATAGTAACAAAAAAAGAGTTGGCGCATTGCGTCAACTCTTTTTGCTTTGTATCGAGCGTAGCTTTCGCAGGGATTATTTTGCGTAGGCTACGGAGCGGGTTTCGCGAATAACGGTAATCTTAACTTGACCCGGATAGACCATTTCGTCTTGGATCTTCTTCGCAATGCTGTTGGACAAGGTTTCTGCCTCTGCATCGCTGACTTGATCGGCACCTACAATCACGCGGAGTTCGCGACCGGCCTGAATCGCGTAGGTCTTGGTCACACCTTGATGTGAGAGTGCGATTTCTTCCATGTCTTTGAGACGTTTGATGTAGGATTCGATGACCTCACGGCGTGCACCCGGTCTTGCACCAGAGATGGCGTCGCTGACCAATACAAGGGGAGCATACAAAGAACTCATTTCTACTTCTTCGTGGTGAGAACCGATTGCATTGCAAACTTCGGGTTTTTCTTTGTATTTTTCAGCCAACTTCATACCCAAGATTGCGTGCGGCAATTCCGGATCTTCGTCGGAAACTTTACCGATATCGTGGAGCAAACCGGCACGTTTGGCTACTTTCGGGTTCAAACCCAATTCTGATGCCATGGTAGCACAGATGTTTGCGACTTCGCGGGAGTGTTGCAAGAGGTTTTGTCCGTAAGAAGAACGGTACTTCATGCGACCGATCAATTTGATGAGTTCGCTGTTCAAACCGTGGATACCCAAGTCGATGCAGGTGCGTTTACCGGTTTCCATGATCTCGTCTTCCAGTTGCTTTTGAACTTTGGCAACAACTTCTTCGATGCGGGCAGGGTGGATACGGCCGTCGGTTACCAATTGGTGGAGAGCCAGACGGGCCACTTCGCGGCGAACCGGGTCGAAGGCAGAGAGCAGGATGGCTTCCGGGGTATCGTCTACAACGATTTCTACGCCGGTTGCAGCTTCCAGCGCGCGGATGTTACGACCTTCACGTCCAATGATACGTCCTTTGATTTCATCGCTGTCGATATGGAATACGGTGACGGCATTTTCAATGGCGGTTTCCGGAGCAACGCGTTGGATCGTGTTGATTACGATACGTTTGGCTTCTTTTGAAGCAGTCATACGGGCTTCATCCATGACGTCGTTGATGTACGACATCGCTTGGCTCTTGGCTTCTTCGCGCATGCTTTCGATCAATTGGTTCTTGGCTTCAGCGGCGGTCATACCGGCGATGCTTTCGATTTGATCAAGGGCTTGTTTTTTGAGTTTTTCGTATTCTTCGCTCTTGCGGTTTACCAAGTCCAATTGGTTTTTCAAGTTCTCCTTGATGGACTCAGCTTCTTTGTTTTTGCGTTGAACGTCAGAGGCTTGTTGGTTGATTTGGATCTCCCGTTGTTTGAGTTTGTTTTCTTGTTGTTGAATCTGAGCGTTCTTTTCGTTGATGTACTGTTCGTGTTCGCTCTTCAGCTGCAAGAATTTCTCTTTGGCTTGGAAGATTTTTTCTTTTTTGATGTTTTCGCCTTCTTGCTCTGCGGCTTTGCGTGCTTGTTCCCGTTTCTTTTTGAGTAGGGTATTTTGCACGAGAATGTATGCGCTGATGGCTACAATTGCAGAGATGGCTGCTGTTATAATGATGGTTGCCATGATTGTTATGTATAATAAATTAAGTTGCTTGCTTCCTGAATTAGGGCAAGGGGCGAAGATTATAGAAAAAAGCCGTCGTGAGCTGTTTAGACAAAAAATCTTAAAGGATAAGATTTGAGTGCTGGTTAGACGCAGACTTCCAACGTCTGTGGGCGTGAGCCCTACAAATCCCCCGAAGGGTCACCTAGGCCTGTCTTTGTCTATAAAGTTTACTCGGTAAAATAATTTCGTTGATTTTAGCAAAGAGCGTCACGGCGGCTCGGCTTATATGCTTTCTAAATAAGCTTCCATCAATTTGTCCAGCTCCTTGACGTCCTCCAAGAAGCGTCCGGAACGATCGTTCTGTTTTTCAAGCAGCGTCTGGGTCATCAAATGCAGCAGAATGATGCTCAAGGCATCTTGATCGTCTTTGAAATTGTAACGTTGTTTGTATTCCATCAACCGGTCGTTGATGGTTTTTACTGCCAAACGAACCACCTCTTCGTCCGACGCCTTGATGTTCAGCGGGTACGGATTGTTCGCAATTCTGATTTGAATGGATATTGTTTTCTCTTCCATCGTTCTATTCGTTCAGCAGGGCTATGCATTTGTCAATTTCTCGGACCAATTTTGAGATTTGCCGTCTGGCTTCGTCCACTTCGGTGGTGTTTGCCACAAAGGCTTCCGTCAATTGGAGTTGGTTGATTCTTGCTTCTAATTCGTTTATCGTTTCTTTGTTATGCTGTATATCTGTTTTTTGTTTTTCAATAATTCGTTTGAGTTGGGTGTTTTCTGCTGACACAGACTCATATTTAGCGATGAGGGCTTCGATCCTCAAACGCAAACTTTCAATTACGGGTTGGTATGAATTGTCCATGTCTCAGAAAACAACTATTGACAAAATTAATAAATGTTTTGGTAACTAAAAAATAAATCTCCAGTGGCCGATTTTCTCTGTAGGAAGGGTCTCCGGGCCAATTTTTCCTTGTTCGTTGACATACTGGTCAATGAGCTCCCGAATTTCCGGAAGGCGTTGCGAAACGCGGCTTTCCAGGTCTCCGGTTCCGCTGGCACGGTAGGAGTTGATTGCCACGCGGTATTGGGCTTTGGGGTTGAATTTGTCCCCGTTTGCGAGGCTCTTGATGCGGATGCGTTTGCCGGTGGCTGCTTTGCAGTCCACTTCGTAAATCAAGCCCGCAACAGAATCAAAGTTGTACGAAGGACCGCGTTCTGCAACCCAAGCGTCGTAAGAATGTTCCAGGAAGTCTTTGACTTCTTCTCCCGTCATCCAAACTTCGTAGAGTTGGTTTTCGAAGGGGTAGATTTGGAAGAGGTGGTTGTAATTGAGGGTGCCAGGTTCCAAACGGATGCGGGTGTTCAGCGGGGCTGCGATGGAGAGTTGCGCTCCGGTGGATTCCAGTTGGACGGTGTGGATGAAGTCTAGGTAGAACGATTGGCCGGTGAGGGATTCCGAGAAATCCATGGCTTGGGACATTGTTCCCACGGGCCGAAGGGTGAAATCCTGGACTTTGCGGTAGTCCGCGGCAAAACGTTCGTTGTAGTTCGGATCCGAGGGGCAGGTGTCCATTTTGATCAGGGATGCCTTTTGGGTCAGGTCTGAAATCTTGCCCAAGCTGGAGTTGTATTGGATTTCGAGTTGGGCAACGTGACTGGCGCGGGAACCACCTTCTAGGACCCAAATAGAGTCCGGACCAGCTTTGGAACAGAAGCGTCTGTGGTCGTGTGCGGCAAAGATGGCGTCAATGCCGTGGAAGGATTCAGCCAATTGGAGGGCCGGGTTCTCAAGGTCGTTAGAACTGTTACCGATACCTGCGTGGATGGCCAAGAAGAGCAGGTCCACCTTTTCGTTTGAACGGATGGCATCAATTTGTTCCTGCAACTTCTCCTGGATGGGGCGGAAGGTCATTCCGGACCAGAGTGACGGGGTTAACCAGTTGGGGATATTTGGGTTGGTCATACCGATGACCGCAATCTTCAAACCGCCTTTTTTGAGGAGGGTGTAGGGAAGAAAATAGGGCTCGTCGGCTTCGTTGCGGACGTTGCCGGCAAGGTAGGGCATATCCAATTCGGTGCGGATCTTGTCGTAAACGGGATGGCCGGTTTCGATGTCGTGGTTGCCCACCACTACGGCGTCGTATTGCATGTAATTGAAGATACGGCTCATCAAATGGGCCTGTCCGCTGGTGTCTTTGTAGTTGTAGTAATATACGGCATTGTCTCCTTGGAGAACGTCTCCGATGTCCAGCAGGATGACGTGGTTTTTGCCCAGGTCGTTGCGGAGGTTGTTGACGTATTGTGAAATTTTCGAGAGGGAACTGGGGTTGGTTTTGTCCGCTACATAGGCGGAGTCAAAGAAGCGTCCGTGCAGGTCGTTGGTTGCAACAACAGTGATGTTGTGCTGTTTGGGAACTACGCAGTAGGCGACAACAGCAATGACAAGTGTCAGGAGACCGCGGATGGTTTTTTTCATGGTATTGGTTCTAGTGTATTTGTAAGGTGTATGAGTACTGGGTTTAGCGGAGCAAGAAATCGTCCTGGTCCTTCCAGACCGGGAATTTTTCACGGAAGGCGTGGAGTTTGTCCAGTTCCAGGGATGTGGCCAGGAGCATCTGTGCACCGAAATTGGGCCTTAGGATGGATTCTCCTTTGAAATCAATCACGCTGCTGCCTCCGTTGTAGGCCAGGGTGGGCTCGTTTCCGGTGCGGTTGCAGAAAATGGCGTAGCATTGATTTTCAATGGCACGGGCACGGATGAGCACATCGGTGACTCCGATGCGGGTGCTGGGCCAGGCTGCCACGTTCAGCAATAGGTCGTATTCGAGTGCTTTGTTGCGGAGCCAGACGGGGAAGCGCAGGTCGTAGCAGGTACTCAGGCGGATGCGCCAACCGCGCCAGGTGACGATTTTAATTTCACAGCCGGGTGCGTAAGTTTTGCTTTCCTCCCCGATGGTGAAGATGTGTTTTTTGTCGTAATGTTCCCACGAGCCATCCGGTTTGCAGAAATAGAAACGGTTGTAGTGATGGCCATTTTCAATTACAGGCAGGGAACCGGCAACGGCTCCTCCGATGGCAGCCGATGTTTTCATCATCCATTGAAATGTGGGTCCTTCGGCCGATTCTGAACAGGCTGGATTCATGGAAAAGCCGGTAGAGAAGAACTCGGGAAGGATTAACAAATCTGTTTCAATGCCTGATATTAAGTTTTCTATGTAGTCAAGACTGCCGGAGGGGTTTTCCCAGCAGGGTGCTGTCTGACAGACATGGATTCGGAGGGTATTGCTCATTGTGGGCGTGGGTTACTTGTTGCGTTTGCCTCGTTTTTGGTTGATGCGGTTGACCACGAGGGCAATTGCTCCGTCGCCAGTGACGTTGCACGCTGTACCGAAACTGTCCATGGCAATGTACAAAGCAATCATCAGCCCTTGGGTGTTTTCGTCAAAGCCCAAGAACGTTGCCAGGACGCCCAACGCGGCCATGATTGCACCACCGGGCACACCGGGTGCAGCCACCATGGTGATGCCGAGCATCAGGATGAAACCGCCGTAGGTGGAAATGTCGATGGGCAAGCCGTTGATCAGGGAAATGGCGTAGGCACAGGCTGTGATTTTAAGGGTACTTCCGGCCAAGTGGATGGTGGCACAGAGGGGAATGACAAAACCGGCCAAGTCTTCGTTTACGCCGTTCTTGATCGCTTGTTTTAAGGTGACAGGAATGGTCGAGGCAGAGGATTGGGTACCCAATGCAGTTGCGTAGGCCGGGAGCATGGTCATCAAGGCTTTGATAGGGTTCTTGCCGGCTACAGCACCCGCAATGCAGAATTGGATGAGCAACAGCAGGATGTGGAGGGCAAAAATCACGACAATGACTTTGATGAACGTACCCATTACCGAAGCAATTTGGCCTTCTGCGCCGATTTTCAAGAAGATGCCAAAGATGTACAGGGGCAGCAACGGGATGATGACTTTTTCAATCACCAGTACCGTGAGGTCGCGGAATTCGCACATGCCGTTGCGGAGGGTATTGCCTTGGATCGCCGCCAATCCCAAGCCCAGAACAAAGGCAAGGATCAAGGCAGACATGACGCCCATTACCGGGGGCATTTCGATGGTGAAATACGGCAGGATCTGGGTACTGGTTTCTTGCAGGGCTGTTGCATCCATCGAACCGGCAGACAGCAGCGACGGATAAGTCCAGCGGCAGGTGAAATAGGCCAGGAAACCGGCAAAGACGGTGGATCCGTAAGCAATCAAGGCTGTGATTCCCAATAAGTTTCCGGCACTTTTTCCCAAGTCGGCGATGCCGGGGACAATGAGAGCCACAATGATGAGGGGAATGATGAACGACAGGAAGTTGCCGAAAATACCGTTGATGGTCACGAAGATGCGGGTCACTCCCATCGGGAAAACGAAGGAGCAGCCGATGCCCAACACAATGGCAATGGCAATCTTGAGCAACAAAGGAAGACGCGGAATCTTAAAGGATTTCATGAGTTCTGTATGGGTTGATTTTTATTTTCGGGTAGGAGAAGAGAGTTGAATGGTCAGGGAAACGAGCTGTTGCCAGCCACTTTCCTTGCCGGTAAAATGATGGACGCTACGCAGGGCCAATTGCATCTTTTCGGTGTGCACCGGTTCCCATCTGATTTCAAGCTGGTCGTAAAAGCCGGTTGTCGTCCGGTAGAAGGGGTTGCCCAGGTACAGGTCGGAAGCATAGGGTTGTCCGCTGGCGTCCGAGGTGGTGTAATAGGGCAGGAGGTTCTTGCCCAAATACAAGGTATTCAGTAATTTCAAACTCTTGTACGATACTGCGACTTCGGCTTGGAATCCACCGGGGTTCGTGTAACCACGGCCTTGACGACGGTCGTTTTGGAAGGTTTTTAGCCAGCCGAGTTTGGTGTCCCATTCCCAATCTTCGTAGGCATTGTTCCAGCCAAGGTGAGGGTACAGCCACAAGTTGTCCACCACACCGCGTACGTAGTCGCTGTTGGCGTAATGGTGCAACAGGAAGGGAACCGCTACATAAAAGGCTCCAAAGGATTGTTTGCCGTAGATCTGGATGCGGAACCGTTCGCGGCTGTGTTCGTATTTGCAGCCGTTCCAGTCGGTGATGAATTCAAGCAAACCTCCGGGTCCGTAGGCATAATGCAGGCGAAGACCTTCCAAGGTGGTGTCAAAGAATTGGGCTTCGTCGAAGAAAGCGTGCGGATAGTCGCCCGTCATTTTGTTGCGGGGAAAGATTCCGGCTTGTGCTTCAAGGCGTTCGTTTTTGTACTGGTAGTACAGCAATACGCCGGCTTCCAAGGCTGGTACGGGCATGCCGAACTGTTGTTGCAAATCAACGCCGGCAAAGAGGGTGCTTCCTTCGTCCCAGGAATAACCGATGCGCGGAGCCGCGATGACGCCAAAGTGGGTCAGGGACGGGGCCAGGGTGGAATTGGCGTACTCCCGGTTGTCAAAACGGAAGCCAAAGTCCATCTCCCAAAGAAATCCTTGGCTCCAGGCGGTGGAACTGAGCAGCAGAAGTAGCAGGCAGAAGAACTTTTTCATGGGCTAGCGGGTACGGTTTCGGTGTTGTTGTTTGAGGTGTTCAAACTCCAGGTCAAACTTGATCTTGTCGATGATGGTGGTGACCACTTTGTGGATTTCACTGCCTTCCGAGTAGTCGGCCGGGCAGGCAAAGTTGACCCGGTTTTCTTTGATGAGGCGTTCCGCTGTGGCCTTGGATTGGACTTTGTTCTTGCCATTGGGTTTGTACACTGCAATGGAGTTGCCGCCGAACTGTTTGACCAGACGCATGCAGGGGATGTCGGTCGAACCGTCTCCGAAATAAATCATTTGGGAGAAAGGAACCGGACGGTCTTCTTCCGGCAGGTATTCGTTGACGAGTTTGTTGTCCCGGATGCTGCTGACGCCTTTGTTGATCTTGAAGAGGAACTGGGTCTTGGCGGTGTAGTCGATGGCAACGGCCGGCCAAACGGCAACCCCGTTGACGTCGTAAAGGAACGAGCAGGCGTAGATATTTTTGAATTCTTTTGCAATGGGAGTGCCTTCGATCATCTCAATCAATCCGGAGGAGTTGATGTAGTGTTCGATGTTGATACCTCGCGCTTTGCCGTACTGGTTGATGAGGTCAAACCATTCGAGGACGCCTTTGTAGAGTTCGATTTGGGATCCGAAAGTACGGAACGAGTCGCGTTTGAGTTTGACGTCGGCCGCGCGGGCTTCGTCGATCATCAGTTTCATGTAGCAAAGGATTTCACTGGCATCTTGTCCTCGAGAGATAGCGGCACTTTTTTGCCAGAATTCATCGGGGGTTTTGCCAATGGCTTGGATGAAACCGAACTCCTGCATGTTGCCCGGAGAAAGGGTGCCGTCAAAGTCGTAAATCAGTGCTACGGTCGGGTTCTTGCGATTGTTTGCCATGTTTTCGTTGCTTTACACATTAATATGCAAAGATAACGAAAAATGGTGGAAATGCGGTGGTTGGTTGAGGGGTTGCAACGGATTTATTGCTTGGAATGACGGGTCGGGACCACAAAGGCTACCACGACAAAACCAATGCCTCCGGCAATGCCGACCACCCATTTAACCACAGGATTGGAAATGAACAGGGTGATGGAGAGAATGACCATGGTCGTCATCATGAGGATTGCAACTATTTTGCTCCGGAGTCGAAGGCTTCGGTGGGTCTCATAGTCCTGGATGTATTTCCCCAAGAAGGACTTGTGCAGGGCATCGTGCAACTTTCGGGAGCTGCGGTAGAAAAGCCACGAACTCAAAAGCAGCAGGGGAGTCGTCGGAAGTCCGGGTACGACAATGCCTACAATCCCCAGGGTTGTGGTCAGACACCCGAGAACAATGAAAATGGGCTTCCAAGGGGTAGGCTTGTATGGTTTCATCCGGTTTCGTTGTTTTTGCAAAGATAAATGAAAATTTTGGAAGAAAAATCAAAATTCAGGAGGGCTATACAGGCAGAGTGGCTGTTGTGTTGCGGGATGCAGCAGCGCGATGCGGCAGGCATGCAGGTACAACCGACTATTCGGCTCCTGGTGGCTTCCATACAAAGAATCGCTCAAGATGGGGCGGTTTAGCCCGAGGTGATGGGCAGCGTGAACCCGAAGCTGGTGCGTACGACCGGTGATCGGGAAAAAGCGGATGCGTGCGTGGTCTACAAACTCATAATGTGTTAGCGATGGTTTTCCATTCTGAAAATCAATACGTTGTCTAGGTCTGTTGACCCAGTCCGGAGCCAGAGGCAGGGAGAGGGAACCACATTGTTGTTGTGCAGTACGGTTGAGCAGGGCGGTGCTTTCTTCTTTTGCTGGCTCCAATATCGCGATGTACTCTTTGGCTACTTGTTGTTCTTCGAATTGGCGTTGCAAGTGGCGTTGTGCTTCGGGCGTTTTGGCAAAAACAAGCAGACCGGAGGTGTCGCGATCCAGCCGGTGTACTGGATACAACGGAGTCGGACGGCTATCGTTGAGGTGTTCCAGCAAGGACCGGCTTCCGTCTTTCCCTGGAAGGGATAGCATGCCGGACGGTTTGTTGACGACCAGCAGGCATTCATCCTCCCAGAGCACTGTCTTGGGTTGTAGAACAGTGGTTTGCTGCAGCGGGAGGATCGCATTGGGCGCTAGAGCGGATCCCGAATCTTGAGGGAGCAATCCACGGGTCATGAACGGAAGAATAAAACCACATTTGCCACGACAAGCTCCGTAATAGTGTTTGTGGTAGCGAAGTTCGTTGTTGGAGGTCCTTCCCCACCAGAATTCGGCGAGGGCAATGGGCTGATATCCATGGATCCAGGCGTATTGGAGCAACTTGGGGGCCGCACATTCTCCCGTGCCACCGGGAGCCTGTTGGGAAAGGTCCCAGACACTTTGCCATTCGTGCAGACCGTTGGTGAGCCGGAACGTTTTGAAAATTTTTTGTTCCAAGGTTTGGGAGCGCAATGCCCGTTCCTGGCGGATCTCCTCGCATTGCTGGTGGTGTGATTCCAGGCCTTGTTTCAGGTTGGAGAGGGCTTCCTGCTGGGCTTTTTCCCAACGTCGGAATTCGGCTTTTGCAAACTGACTGGCGCGGATGAGGTGTGCTTTTTCTGTCTCGGAAAGCGGTTGCCCGCATCGCAGACGGTCCCTTTCCGCTTTGTCTGCTTTGAGTTGTTCCTTCCGCCAGGTTCGTTCGTGTTGGAAGCGGAGTTCGGCCTCTTCCCAGGTTGTAGCGGCTGCCCGATGGACTGGATCGTTGAGCAACCCCTCCAGCGTTTGGTTCAGTTCCGAAATTTTGGCTTCTTCCTGTTTGAAGAAGCCATCGGGATCCAACAGGTCAACGATGGGCGGGACAAAGCCGGGTAACCGGTTGGTCAACCGGGCATCGGGCAAGGTCAGGTTGCCGGAGAAGGCAGCCAGGTAACCCAGTTCCTGGGAAGCGGGGTGTCGTACCACCAGAACCCCCATCATCTTGCCTTCGAATCCGGGCTGACCGAAGAGCGGGTCCTTTTCCAAAGAAAGCATCAGATCTTCAGCTGCCGCGCAGGCAACGGGGTGGGGGATATCCAGGAACGGGTCCGGAAATCCTTCAGGCAAATGAAAATCCCCCTTTTTCAGAGGGTGAAAAAGGGGAAACTTCATGATTTATTGACGACGGATGTTTCGGTTGTCTACATTCAGGGAAGCTACCGGAATCAGGATCAATTCTTCCACCGGTTCCATCATTTGGGAGGCATCTTCTGTTTTGCGTGTCAAGGTAATGGTGCCGTCACCGCCTTGTGCATAGAAGGGGGAGTCTCCGCCGTAAGCCCAGTCTTCGCCACGGTAAACACCGGGATAGTAGGTGTATTCCTTTTCTGACCAGGGGTTGTATTTCTTGCAGGGCTTGATGATCAGGGTGTTGCCGTTGTCCACTACTTCGATGGGGTGTGCGAACGGGCTCCGGTAGATGTAATCATCGCCCGGATCGGTGTACAGCCCTTCAAACCAGAGGGTGGTTCCGTTGAAGCTGGCCATCGGTTCGTCCAGGTAACTGTCGCCATTGTCGTAGGTAGGAGGGACACCGGTGGTGATGCTTCCATCCTGATTGAATTCGATGTAGAACTTCGGTCCGTAGTTTTGGTTGGCTTCATCGATGTTGCTTGCCCAGCCTTTTTCGAGCAGGTCTTCCGGGGAGTTGTATTCAACGCCGGTAGGAGCAAAACCTAAGCATACCAAACGGTTGAGGGCTTGATAGCGTTGGGTGGTCGCCTCATTGACTCCCTTGGCGATGGTAACGTCGAAGCTGACTTCTTCGCCATATTGGTTCACTGCTGTCGCGGTGTATTCACCCGGGAGGAGGTCTTTGTATTCGCTGTCCACACTCGGTGCTTTGTCCGTTGTAAAGAAGAAGACTTCGTAGCCGCTCATGCTTTCTTCGTTGGTCGCCATGACGCCGAACACATATTCTGTCATCGGGCTGAGGTTGGTGTATGTGAGGTCAATACCATTTTTGGTGGCATTGTACATCTGGCTTTCGGTGAAGGGAACACCGTTGGCATAGATGATACTTTCCATCGTCACTCCCTCACGTCCCAATGCCTCTTCGTACGCAGAACGGGTCGCGACAAAGCATTTGGCGCTGACGGCAGAGTTGATGATCTTTACGCCGAGAACGACTTTATTCCAGGGAGTTGCATTGTCTTTGACTTCGATTTCGAATTCCGGGAGCGGAAGAACCGGATCCGATGTTTCAAACACATAGTCCATTACTTTTTCGTTCATGGCTTCATCGAATGCAATCAGGCCCACGTGGTAACGGGTATTCGGGACAAGACCGTTGACGTCGAAACTCATGGATTCGTGGTATTCATTGGAGGTGTCGGACCAATTGCCGAGGATGTAACGTCGCACCATTTCTTCACCTTCCAACAAGGCGCTTTGGTAGTCTTTTTCGCTGATGACGTAAACACGGTAACGATCGACACCGGTTTCCGGCAAGTTGATGATGACTTCGGCGGTAGTAGACTGGATGTTCTGTGCGTCAATTTGAATGTCAACGTCCAATTGGCCGGCTTCCGGAGTCCGGAAGACGAGGTGTTCCGTGTTCGCTTCTGTCATCTTTTCTTCGTTTCCCCAACCGGCAATGATGACATAGCCCATATCGGAGAAGATGTTGGTCACATATCCGTACAAGTCCACGAAGTATTCGTCAACGAGGATGTCTTTGCTGGCTTTCTCGGTAATACCGAAGGAATCCAGGTAAGAAGTGTGGGTTGCTCCAACGACGTTTTCAAAGAAGATGAAGTCCAGTTCGTCCACGATCAAGTGGCGGTAGAGAGTGGCATCTTCCGGTTTTTCGATGTGGTATTGTACTGAATTGACGGTGTTGCCGTCCAGGGTGATGAAATCGGTGTAAGGGATGGCAGTAGAGAACAGAATCTCTTTGACAGGGCTGTAGAGCAGGGTGTCGCGGGTACGACGGGAAGCTACATACAAGCGGTAGTCGGTGTCTTTTTCCAAACCTTCCAAGGTGATGGTTTGGCTGCGGCTTTGGTCAAAGTCGCCGGAGATACTCTCCGGAGAAAAGAACAAATCTTCAGCGCTACCGGTGTAGCGGTATTCGCGGAGGCGGTAAACATAGCCGTCTGCACTGTCGGATGACAGTTGGAAGGTGGCCGAGTAACGGTTGACTTCAACGGTATCCACTTCAATGCTCGGGGCTTGAATGGTCTCCGGTTCCGGATCCGGGGTGATGGTCGGTTGTTCCGGATCTTCACAACTGGTTAACAAACAAGATAACACAACGCTCATCAGGGCTGTTGTGATGGAAATAAAACGAAATTTTCTCTTCATAATGTATTTGGTATGGGACCCAAAAGTAGATAATTTTTAAGAATCTTGCAGATTATTCTCTTTAATTGTGTAAATTTGTTGCCATTGACTGAAATTTTGAGACAACATGAAGAATAAACAACTACTCTTAGGGGATGAGGCCATTGCGTTGGCTGCCATCCATGCAGGTATTGCGGGTGTTTATGCATATCCCGGAACACCTTCAACCGAGATTACAGAATTCATTCAAGGCAATCGCATTGCCCAAGAACGTGGCGTCCACAGCCGTTGGTGCACCAACGAAAAAACTGCCATGGAAGCTGCTTTGGGGGTTTCTTATGTAGGCCGTCGTGCCATCGTATGTATGAAACACGTGGGTATGAACGTGGCTGCAGATGCCTTCGTGAACTCTGGTATCACCGGGGCCAATGGCGGTTTGCTGGTCATTGCTGCTGATGACCCGTCAATGCACTCTTCCCAAAACGAACAAGACTCCCGTTTCTACGGAAAATTCTCGTTCATTCCGGTGTTGGAACCCTCCAACCAACAAGAAGCTTATGACATGACCCGTTTCGGTCTGGAATTGTCTGAAAAGATGAGAACTCCCGTGATGATGCGCGTGACCACTCGTATGGCTCACTCCCGTGCTGTTGTGGAAGTAGACGACCAAATCGAAGAACATACCGAAATCCGTTTCCCGGAAAATGCACGCAGTTGGATCTTGTTGCCGGCAATTTCCCGCAGACGTTATGTGGAAGTGTTGGCCAACTACCAACAATTGGAAGAAATGGCAAATGAAAGCCAATACAATGCTTACATCGACGGTCCTGACCATTCTATGGGTGTGATCGCTTGTGGTATCGCATACAACTACCTGATGGAAAACATGCCGGAAGGCAATCGTTTCCCGGTATTGAAAATCTCCCAATATCCTTTCCCGAAAGGCTTGATCCGCAAAATGAGCGAAACTTGCGAATCCATTTTGGTATTGGAAGAAGGCCAACCGCTCTTGGAAGAATACTTGCGTGGTATTTTGGATAATGGCAAACGTGTGTTGGGTCGTCTTTCCGGTGAACTTCCGAGAACCGGTGAATTGACCGCCGACAACATCAAACCCGCTTTGGGCTTGGGCGAAGTTCCGTCCGAAGAAATTCCCAGCGTGGTTACAGCACGTCCCCCGGCCTTGTGTCAAGGTTGCGGACACCGTGATGTGTACACCGCTTTGAACCAAGTGTTGGCCGAATATCCGAACCACCGTGTATTCAGTGACATCGGATGCTATACCTTGGGTGCTTTGCCTCCGTTCCAAGCCATTCACTCGACCGTGGACATGGGCGCTTCCATCACCATGGCGAAAGGTGCGGCAGATGCAGGTCTCTTCCCGGCTGTATCGGTGATTGGAGACTCTACCTTTACCCACTCCGGTATGACCGGTTTGTTGGATGCTGTGAACTCCAAAGCTCCGATCACCGTTGTGATTTCCGACAACTTGACGACCGGTATGACCGGAGGACAAGACTCTGCCGGTACCGGTAAATTGGAACGTATCTGCGAAGCCATCGGTGTTGAGCCGGAGCACATCCGCGTGGTTGTTCCGTTGGCGAAGAACATGCCTGAAATCACCGAAATCATCCGCGAAGAATTGAATTACCAAGGTGTATCCGTCATCATTCCTCGTCGTGAGTGTATCCAAACCTTTGCCCGCAAAGCAAAACAACGTAAAGCAGAAGCTAAGAACTAATTAACGAAGGACACGATATGAAAAAAGATATTATTTTGGCAGGTGTCGGTGGACAAGGTATCCTTTCCATTGCAACCATTATTGGCGATGCGGCCTTGAACCAAGACCTCTTTTTGAAACAGGCAGAAGTGCACGGAATGAGCCAACGCGGCGGTGATGTGCAATCCAACTTGCGTTTGTCTTCCAACCCGATTGCTTCGGATTTGATTCCGTTGCGTGGCGCAGATTTGATCATTTCCTTGGAACCGATGGAAGCATTGCGTTACTTGCCCTTCCTGGCGGAAGACGGATGGATTGTGACCAACTCAGAACCGTTCGTGAACATTCCGAACTATCCGGAAATCGATGCCGTTATGGCGGAATTGAAGAAGGTGAAAAACCTCGTGTTGCTGAACGTGGATGAAATTGCCAAAGAATGTGGCAACCCGCGTGCAGCAAACATGGTGTTGTTGGGTGCTGCTTCTCCGTACTTGGGTATGGAAGCTGAAAAGATCGAAGCAGGTATTGCACGTATCTTCGGTCGCAAAGGCCAAGAAGTGGTGGATTCCAACATCGAAGCTCTCCGTGCCGGTCGCGCGGTGGCTCTGGGTGCTGAGAACTAAGATCCCAGTCGATTTGAAAACAATAAAAAATCCGGTTAGCGTTGCTAGCCGGATTTTTTTGATGACCGAAGGGTCGTGTTATTTCTTTTCAATACCTGCCTTCTTGGCTTCCATTTTTTGTTTTACGTTTGTAGGAACCTCTTTCTTATTTGTAGGAACCTCTTTCTTAGCTTCCAATTTTTGTTGTTGTTTGGCGCTGGTCGGGAGGGGTTTCGCTACTTCTGTGCTTTGGAAGGCACTCTTGGTTTTGGGGTCCATTTGGGGTTTGTTCGCCTTGCGGGTGCGGGGGCCGTAGTTGAAGTTTTTGATGAACTCGGCAGGTTGGCGACCCAAGAAACGACGGAGTTCGTGAGCCGGGAATTCAAATTGTTCGATGTAAGCAACAGCTTCGTCACGTTGTCCCAAGTAACCCATGGTGTTGGCTTTCATGAATACGTCGCGGTAATTGATGGTATCAATGACGCGGAGACGTTTTTCAATCATCTTCAATGCGCTTTCGAAAGCTTTTCTTGAACGGATGGAGTCGCCTACTTCCAAAGCAGACATACCCACTGCGTTTTGCAGACCGATGTAGTAAACGGTGGTGTCTTTGTCGATCAAAGCCAGGCAAGAGTCTGCCATGTGCAATGCACGTTCGTAGTTACGACGAGCCAAGTTCATCACGACTTGGTTGTAGCTTTTCTTGAATGTTTCAGGATCGATCTCCTTTTTCGGAGAGCAGGCCGGTGCCATCATCACGAGGGCAACCAAACCCAAGATTACTTTGCTGAATTTAATTTTCATGGTTATTGATTTTTTTCTTGCTGAGTTTTAATAATAAGGCTTGGATTAGATTGAGGATCAGATAAGTAGCCAGGATGAAGGGCAACCAGCCGGCCAACGGTTCTTGGCTCACGATCCAGACCAAGAGGGCAAGCCCGATGAGCACGAGGAAGGTATAGCGGATCTGGTTGTCTTTCCAACGCAGGGATTTGACCTTCAACGAGAACATCGGCAGTTCGCACAACAGCAGGTAGCAAAGGACCAAGGTGAGGACGGGAATGAAGAGGGGATGCCCCAGTAGGGTTGCCATCCATCCGTTCACCGAGGCGATGCATTCGCTGTAGTACAGACCGGTAGCCACAAACAGGGCTGCAGCAGGGGTCGGCAGGCCGATGAAATTTTCTGTTTGACGTTCGTCCAGGTTGAATTTTGCCAGGCGGACAGCGGAGAAGGCTGCCAACAACAGCGGAAACCATCCCAACACCGGGGGAAGCTGGTGGGCGGCAACGACAGCGGTATAGCGTTGTTGCAGCAACAGGGCCGGAACCAGACCAAAGGAAATGAGGTCGGCCAGCGAATCCAACTCCTTGCCCACGGGCGAATAGGCCTTGAGCAAGCGGGCCGCAAAACCATCCAAGAAATCGAAGGCCGCTCCAATACCCATCAGTAGCAAGGGCAGGTCGTACCGGCCTTGGGAGATGAACAGGATGGAGATGGCTCCCGAAAGGAGGTTGCAGCAGGTCAGTGCGTTGGGAATGTGTTTGACGAGGCGCATGGCAGGCATTACAATCCTAATTTTTTACGAATGTCTTTCGGCAGGGCTTTTTTGTGCACCAGGATGCTGATGGTCTTGCCACGGAAATAACTTTCGGAAATGTTGTGGAAACCGCCCGTTTCGTTGCAATCGGTGTTCCAAGAGTTCTTGGTGATGTAATAACGGGTGCCGTATTGGTCGGTGGCGATGCCCACGATGTGTTCCAAATGGTCGTCGGTGGTAGTGAAGACCTCAAACGTTGCTTGACGGCTTTCTTGGGTCACTTCTTCCTCTTCGATGCGTCCTTCCATCTGACTCAGTGTTTTTGCATCGAGGGATTTGTCCTTGGGGTTCAAGGTGTAACCTTTGCGGTAGAAAGCACTGTAACCGGCTTCGCTCACGTCGCCGTCCCAGCCAACGGTGTAGCCGTTTTCCAGGGCGTGGTTGGTGATGGCCACCAATTCATCGAGGGGCACGTTGTACATGCGTTCGTGGTCCCAGTTGTCCGGAATTTCTACCGGAATTTCTTGGTAGAAGGGGTGGTGGGAGAAGCTGGTGACTTCGATGTAGTCGTTCAGGTCCAGGCCCAATGCGTCCCAGAAGGATTCCGGGGTGTAGGTTTTGCCTTGGTATTCGAATTCTTTCGGAAGTTCTCCTAAATAAATGTCGAACAAGGCTTGTTGAAGGTCGTGGCCGGCTTGGCTGCGGTCCTTCAATTCGATGGCTGTCTCGGCCACCGCACGCAGGTAGGCGGTCATCTGGCCGTGGTTGTGCGATTGTCTGTCGTAGGTCAGTCCGGTGTAGGCTGCCTCGGGTACGATGCCCTTTTGTCCAATGGCTTTGAGGGCCATGTGGAAAATACTGCCTTCGGAAATGTTGCCTTTGCCACGACGCAGGTAGTTGTCTTCAATGCGATTGTTGTAGTTTTGACGAACGACAAACATTTCAGACAAGTCGTGAACTCCTTTGCCGGTGCGGATCAATTCGGATTCCAAGAAGGAAACCGTGGAGAAACACCAGCA
>JAEIGA010006406.1_pt1 | contig 17925 bp, 11 predicted proteins | sample 9270691 | NCBI WGS metagenome assembly JAEIGA01 (sample SAMN17057246, study PRJNA624740) | gut metagenome | biome: biome; isolation source: fecal sample | host: Bos grunniens | place: China: Xizang | collected 2019
GACCGTCTTTACAACAAGTATAACTCACAATTTATTAATATAAAAGACTCAATACAAGATTCTCTTTCTCTCGAATTAGAAAAAATATACAATAAAAAAGATAGTGCTCAAACTCTCAACTCTTATCAGCTTGAGATTGGTCTAGAATCAGACAATATCCAAAATCCAACCGAAGAATATTGTACTACTAACACCGATTGGAAATTTTCAATAATGGGATTATTACCTGAAAATAATTTCAATGGTATCACCTACCACTCTATGGGCGTAAATGGGGCTTCATTACCTTCGTGGCTACGTTGTGAAAAATTTGAACAACAGATGGCTTTCGTCAAACCCGACCTAGCCATAATGGCAGTAGGAGTGAACGATGCAAATGTAACATCAGGAAACTTTAGCAAAGAGATATTCAAAGCTCGATACAACCAACTTCTTCAAAAAATATATGCCGCTAACCCCAATTGCGCAGTAATATTCATAACAAACAACGATTGTGTAGTACGCGTAGGTCGTCGTAGTTATGGACTCAACAAAAACACCGCACTTGTCCAACAAGCAATGCATGAACTTGCAGAAGAACACAACGGTGCTGTATGGGACCTCTACGAAATCATGGGCGGACTCGGCTCTATATCAGTGTGGAACGAAGTCGGACTTGCCAACAAAGACCGAGTTCACTTCCTCATCCCAGGCTACAACCTCCTAGGAGACATGCTCTACAACGCCATCATATACGAATGGCTATACAAAAATTAAAAATTAATAAATTCTCAACTCTAAGCCACAACCTCTAAACTCTCAACTAATAATACGATGGATTTAATACTATCTTTTTTATCAAAGACATTTGCTTTTGACGAAAACTCGCCACTGCTGTTCACCCAATTCTATTTTTGGGCGTTCTTTGCTATTGTCTTTGCTATATTCTCGTTGATACACTCTAAACGCCTGCTACGCAATACTTTCCTATTTATCGTCAGCCTATTCTTCTACTACAAAACAAGCGGACTATTCGTTCTACTACTCATATTTGCCACTATATCCGACTTCTTTATAGCCAAACTCGTCTATCGCTCCGACAAAGAGTTACATCGCAAATTATTTGTAGGACTTAGTATTTGTATCAACCTATTAGTACTTAGCTATTTCAAATACTCCTACTTCTTCATTGACCTAGTTAATTCACTCTTTGGTACTACATTCCAAGTTTACGACTATTTTGCCGCAATAGGTAACGCCATAACAGGCTCAAACCGTTTCAGTGTCGACCAAATCATTCTGCCTGTGGGTATTTCGTTTTATACATTCCAAACTATCAGTTACACAATGGATGTATATCGTCGTCGTATAGCTCCTGTAAAGAATGTTCTAGACTATGGTTTTTATGTCTCTTTCTTCCCTCAACTCGTAGCAGGACCAATAGTACGCGCAGCTGAATTCATACCACAAATCTATAAGCCATACTTCCTCGGTCGTCGCCAATTTGGTATTGCTATATTTTGGATTTTGAATGGTTTAGCTAAAAAAATTATTCTTAGCGACTATCTAGCTGTGAATTTTATCGACCGTGTTTTCGACAATCCAATGCTATTCTCTGGATTTGAAAACCTTATGGCTCTATTTATCTACTCATTACAAGTATATGCCGACTTCTCAGGCTATACCGACATCGCCATTGGCGTAGCTATGATTATGGGATTCTACCTACCTCAAAACTTCAACTCACCATACAAAGCACCAAATGCTAGCAACTTCTGGAAACGCTGGCACATATCCCTATCTCGTTGGTTACAAGATTATCTCTATATCCCTCTCGGCGGTAATCGTAATGCTACGTTCGGCACATTTTTCTGGATTATTGCAATTGCTCTCATCGGTGTTCTGTTATCGGGAAGCATAACCATTGCCATCATCGTACTCTCTATTGCTCTCGGCATAGTGCTTTGGGGCATATTCCGCCCTGAGCGTCGTAACAAAATCATCACTAACCTCAACATGATGGTTACTATGCTTTTAGGTGGTATTTGGCATGGCGCAAGTTTCAACTTCATGATTTGGGGTGGACTCAATGGTGTAGGTATGCTTATCTACAAAATATGGCGTGGATGGTCAATGAACATAAAAATGCTAATGGTGTCATTAGTAGCTGCCCTACTCATTGGATTGACTTATTTAGCCCCAGCGCCAATATGGAATGTGCTCGCCGTTTGGTGTGGAATTATAGCGTTTGGAACATTAATCCGTTGGATATACAACAAATGCACAATGCACAATACACAACCAACGGTCTTGAGCTTCAGCGAAAAATGCACAATTAAATCAGATTCTACTATTGGAAACGTTTGGGGGATATTTCAAACATTTATTTTCATTAGTTTCACACGATTATTCTTCCGTTCGGGTTCGAATCTCGATCCAGACCTAGCCAACGAGCATGCTTGGAACACAGCCAAAAATATGGTGCACCAAATGGGTTCGGCATGGAACTTAGAGGTAGTGCCCGAGATCTGTCTCGGATATTGGAAGGTGTTCGTATTATTCATTATCGGCATGATAATCCATTGGTTGCCTGTGCATTGGAAACGCTGGTACCGCATCAACTTCGCACTACTGCCTCTACCCGTAATGGCTATACTCGTTGTAGCAGTAGTATTTATCGTCTATCAATTCATCACAGCCGACCTACAAGCCTTTATTTATTTTCAATTCTAAATTTAATTTTAACAGAAGTACAAATTTTATATTTCACATATGCAAATTATAATCTGTATTTCATAGTTTTACAAGGATAAATATTGGTTTAAGTACAAACCTTAAAATCATAACGATAATAATAAGTAAAAACGACAACAAGGCATGCACTTAAAAAAAATAATTTAAACCAATATAAATTTTATAACATTCCCAAAAACTATTTATCCTAAAAGATAAAATATGTACTTTTGTTAAAACAAAAAAAATAACAATATATGTCTCATCAATTCACACACTTACACGTACATACTCACTATTCTATCCTCGACGGAATGTCTAAAGTGGGCGACCTTATCGATAAATGCAAGCGTACAGGAATGAATGCCATTGCTATTACCGACCACGGTAATATGTTTGGCATCAAAGAGTTGGTTGATACTGCCACTAAGGTCAATGGAAAGGTTAAAGATGCCATTAAAGCTCTTCAAAAAGAGCTCAAAAAAGCAGAGGAGGAAAATAATATTGATGCCATCGAAGATATAAAATTACAAATCGAAGCCAAAGAGAAGGAGTTTTTTAAACCTATCATTGGTTGCGAGGCATATTGTGCTCGCCGTTCATTGAAGAATAAAGACAAGGATTTTAAAATTATAAATCCCGAAAATGGCAAAGAGCAAATAGTCGATGCATCAGGATATCACTTAGTGCTTTTGGCTAAAAACCCAAAGGGATATGAAAACCTTTGCAAAATAATATCAATGGCTTGGATTGATGGCTATTATCGTCGTCCTCGTATCGACAAAGAAATACTTAAGGCCCATAGCGAGGGACTTATCGTATGCTCGGCTTGCTTAGGTGGCGAAATTCCTCAACATATTATCGCCGGCAATATTGAAGAGGCAGAAAAGAGCATTATGTGGTTTAAAGAGATATTTGGTGACGACTACTATCTCGAAATCCAACGCCACCAAACCGACAAACCTGGTGCCGACCAAAACGTATATCAACGCCAAAAACAGGTAAACAAAAAGATACTTGAACTAGCTGAAAAAACTAATACAAAGGTAATTGCAACAAATGATGTGCACTTTGTAGAAGAAGAACATGCCGAGGCTCACGACCGATTGATCTGTCTTTCTACAGGCAAAGATCTCGATGATCCTAACCGTATGCGCTACACCAAGCAGGAGTGGCTCAAAACACCTGAAGAGATGGCTCAAATATTTGCCGATGTGCCTGAGGCATTAGCTAATACGATGGAGATTGCCGACAAAGTTGAGATATATAGTCTTGACCGTGGTCCTATCATGCCTATGTTTGACATCCCTGCCGAATTTGGCACCGAAGAGGAATATCGCCAAAAATTCAGTCACGAAGACCTTTTCAATGAGTTTACACGCAACGAAAAGGGCGAAGTGGTGATGAGCCAAGAAGATGCTGAGAAAAAGATAAAAGCTATTGGTGGTTACGAGCGATTGTATCGTATTAAATTAGAGGCAGATTATCTTCGCAAATTGGCATTAGATGGTGCAAAAATGCGCTATGGCGACCCTGTGCCTGACGACACAATGGAACGCATTGTGTTCGAACTACATATTATGAAAACTATGGGTTTCCCAGGTTACTTCTTGATTGTGCAAGACTTCATATCTGCCGCTCGTGGTATGGGCGTGTCTGTAGGTCCGGGTCGTGGTTCGGCTGCAGGGTCGGTGGTGGCATACTGCTTGAAAATCACTGACATCGACCCATTAAAATACGACTTGCTGTTTGAGCGTTTCTTAAATCCCGACCGTATCTCTTTGCCCGATATTGATATCGACTTCGACGACGATGGTCGTGGCGAAGTGTTGCGTTGGGTGACTGAAAAATATGGCAAAGAGAAAGTAGCCCACATCATTACATACGGCACAATGGCTACCAAATCTTCAATCAAAGATGTTGGTCGCGTACAAAATGTGCCTCTGCCTGATGTAAACCGCCTTACAGGTTTGATTCCTGACAAATTTGGTGATGATAAAGCCGACCCTAAAACAGGTAAAGTACCGAAGGTAAACATCAAAAACTGCTTAAAATATGTACCTGAATTGGCCGAAGCGCGTAATGGAGATGACCGCAATCTTGCCGATACTCTTAAATACGCCGAAATGCTTGAAGGCACTGTGCGTCAAACTGGTGTACATGCTTGCGGTGTAATTATTGGTGCTGACGATTTAAAGAAGTTCGCTCCTTTATCTACAGCTCAAGACAAGGATACCAATGAAGATATGCTCGTCACTCAATATGAAGGTTCGGTAATTGAGTCAGTTGGGCTTATCAAAATGGACTTCTTAGGACTTAAAACCCTATCTATCATCAAAGAAGCTCTCCGAAATATCAAAAAATCAAAAGGTATTGACATTGATATAGATAAAATACCTATTGACGATGCCGAAACCTATAAATTATATAGTGAGGGTCGCACGATTGGTACGTTCCAGTTTGAGTCGCCAGGTATGCAGAAATATTTGAAAGAGCTGCAACCTTCTGTATTCGAAGACCTTATTGCGATGAATGCCTTGTATCGTCCAGGTCCGATGGATTATATTCCGCAGTTTATTGCGCGCAAGCATGGTCGCGAGCCTATTGAGTATGACTTAGACTGCATGGAAATGTATCTTAAAGATACATACGGCATTACGGTGTATCAAGAGCAGGTGATGCTTTTGTCGCGCTTGTTGGCGAACTTTACACGTGGCGAGTCGGATGCTTTGCGTAAGGCAATGGGTAAAAAATTACGCGACAAACTTGACCAAATGAAGCCTAAATTCATTACACAAGGTCAAGGCAATGGTCACGACCCTGTGAAATTGGAGAAAATATGGGCCGACTGGGAAAAGTTTGCTTCATACGCGTTCAACAAATCGCACGCTACATGCTACTCTTGGGTATCATACCAAACTGCCTATCTCAAAGCTCACTACCCTGCCGAATTTATGGCAGCCAACTTAACGCGCAATAAAGACAACATATCGGACGTAACCAAATTTATGGACGAATGTAAGAACATGGGATTATTAGTCAAAGGTCCTGATGTAAACGAGTCGGAATTAAACTTCACAGTAAATCAAAAAGGCGAAATTCGTTTTGGTCTTGGAGGTGTAAAAGGTGTAGGCGAAGGTGCTGTAGAAAACCTTGTAAATGAACGCAAAACCAATGGGCCATTCAAATCTATATTCGACTTCCTTGAACGCGTAAACCTCACTGCGTGCAATAAAAAAACTATTGAATCTTTAGCATTATCAGGTGCTTTCGATTGCTTCGAAGATGTAACTCGTGAACAATATTTCGCAATAAATCAAAAAGGCGAACAAACCCTTGAACTGCTAATCCGATATGGCAACCGCTATCAACAAGACAAACAGATGAATACTAATTCATTGTTTGGTGGATTTGATGATGAAACACTCGAAATACCTAAGCCTGAAATACCTAAAACTGAACCTTGGTCAACTCTCGAACGTCTTGGCAAAGAGAAAGAGTATGTAGGAATCTTCCTATCATCTCACCCACTCGACCAATATCGCGTACCTATCCAATATGCATGTATCAATTTAAATCAAATTGACGAAATGAAAAAGAATCGCGATGCTAAAACGTTCACCGTAGCTGGTATCGTAACAGCATGTCGTGAAGGTATGACCAAGAAAAGCACTCCTTTCGGAATACTTACACTACAAGATTATACGGGAAGTTACGAATTTCCTCTATTTGGTAACGACTACACTGCTTATCGTAACTTCTTAAAAGAAAATCTATTTATTGCTATAATCGTAAAAACACAAGAACGTGGTAGCGATTGGAAATATGCTCCCAAAAACGATGATAACACACCTAAAGAATTCGAAACTAAAATCCTAAAAATGGAACTACTCGAAAATGTAGCTACCAAACTTGTCAAAAAGATAACAATAGCATTACAATTAGGAAAAATAAATGCTGAATTAACTCACAAATTATTGGAAATCTTAGATGGAAATAGTGGTGAGACTGAATTATATCTTGAAGTACACGACCCTGAAAGTCGCAGTAATATCAATTTAAGATCTAAAAAAATTCAAATCAATCCAAACAATCAACTAATCAATGAATTAGAAATATTAGAAAAAGAGGGTTCTATAAAATTCTGGATTAACAACAATAAAAACACAAAAAAAGAAATAGAAGAATAAAATTTTAACAAAAATTATGATTTTAAAAGAATGATTTATGAATTAAAATCATTATCTTTGCAAGACATATAATACATAATGCAAAGTACAGAATGCAGAATTTGTATTAATCTAAAAAACAAAAAGTTAATAACTAATAATTAATCATTAATAACTAAAATTATGGCATTACACATTACAGATGCTAACTTCAAAGAAGTTTTAGCAAACAACGCAGTAGTCGTTGTAAAATTTGGTGCAGCATGGTGCGGTCCATGTAAATCACTTCAACCAGTAATCGAAAAAATCGCAGCAGCATACGAAGGCCGTGCAGTATTAGGCGAAGTAGATATCGAAGAATCGCCTGAAACAACAGAAGAATTTGCAATCCGTTCAGTACCAACACTCCTTTTCTTCAAAAACGGCGAGATAGTACCAGGCAAAAAAATCGTTGGTGCAACATCAGAAGCAAAAATCACTGCTGTTATTGATGAAATTCTTTAATTCTTTGATAGTTTTTTCACTAAACACTCTATTATTATTCAATAGAGATTAAATAACAAAATAAAAACAAGATACCCTAAATAAAGGCATCTTGTTTTTATTTTTTATAATTATAAAAAATAAAAAGAAAAATACAAATAAATTACTTATGCTCTTTTATTATCCATCTCTCTTTTTCTATTCCTTACATTCTTACTCCTTGTTTATAAGCGCAACACAATAAGCAGCAATACCCTCTTTTCTACCAATAAAACCAAGTTTTTCTGTTGTTGTGGCCTTAATACTTATACAATCCTCATCTACACCCATACATTCTGCCAATACACATTGCATTTGGGGTATATGAGGATTTAATTTTGGCCATTCAGCACATACAGTTGCATCAATATTTCCAATAGAATATCCTTTCTCTTTCAATAAAGACACTGTTTTACGCAAAAGAATCTTACTATCAATATTTTCATATTCTTTACCTGTATCGGGAAAATGGTAACCTATATCACGCATATTTGCTGCGCCAAGCAAAGCATCACAAATAGCATGAATCAAGACATCTGCATCTGAATGTCCAAGTAAACCTTTTTCATATTCAATTTTAATGCCACCTAACCATAATTCACGGTTTTCTACCAATTGATGAACATCATATCCCATTCCTACACGTACCATAATAGTTTAGAGCTTATAATTTAAATAAAAAGACAAAATAGCAAAAGAACATAAATATTTGTTTTGTCCTTGTGTTATTCTGTCTTTTACAATATTTCAAATTAATTTATTAACGATCAACAAGAGCTTTAATACCATCAACATCAAATGCTAAAGAAAATCGCAATGTTTGATCAAGAGGATTAGTTGGAGATGTTGCAATTACATAGCCAACATCAAGTTTAAATGCTGAAAGCTTAAAACCAGCACCAACTGTAAAATATTTACGATTACCTTTATCTTTTGCTTCATTGTTATAACCAAAACGACCAAAAAATTGTTCATTATAAGCATATTCAAGACCAATACCCCAATTGATTTCAGCCATCTCTTCTGCAAAGCCACCAGGAGCATCATACCATGACATAATTACACCTTCCATAGAAGAAATTTTATTATATTCTTCTGGTGTCATAGCCCAAGTTTCCATATTTGATTTATCAAAATCAGGGTTATATTTTTTCACACTTGAATAACGAGTTGGCACCATCATTTTGTTTGCTTCAAGAGAAATGAGCAAACGATTGTATTTATCAAATGGAATTTGATAACCTATACCTAAACGAAGATTCGCAGGAATAAAATTATAATTATTACCTTTATCATAAGTAATACGAGTACCAAGATTAGAAATATTGAAACCAAACATAAAATGAGAAACACCTGATTTCAAATCAATAGGAAGACGATAAAAACCATTAACATCAGCACCAAAAGCATAACCTGTATAATAATCAGGATCAGTTTTAGCTGTAAGGTCTGAAGCCACTAAGCGCATAACTACCCCTAAAGAGAAATTTTCAGTGAGCATGCGCGAATATCCAAGATCAAATGCCATCTCGTATGGATTCGCCGACAAAGGAATCGCATCAGCTGATTCACGCAATAAAACTTCACCTAGTTGAAAAAAACGAAGAGATGCACTAATTGTACCAGTCATTTTATTTGGGGTATAATAGCCAGCCAAATAAAGCAAGTTTATATCATTAACACCCAATTTACGCAACCATGGAGTGTAAGAAAATGCAAAACCTGCACTACTCTCATTTTGTGCATATTTTGATGAATTCCAATACTGAGCATTCATATCTGAGTTAGTAGCAACACCAACATCACCCATACCACCAGCAACGGCATCTGGACTAATTGACATAGATGGTACCCCAGAAACAATAGGGTTCATGTAGCCATAATTCGTTTTTGCATCTTTATAATTTTCTTGTGCAAAAACCATAACAAATGATGCACAAAGCACCATCATTGATAAAAGAATTTTTCTCATTGTTTTTATATTAAATTTAGTAATATTAAGAATAAATATAAATTAAAACGCAAAGTTACAAAAATTATTGTTTACGAACAAAAATCTTTGTTGATTTTGTTGATTTTTTTCCCTCCGTATTTATTAAAACAACTTTCACAAAATACAAACCATCATTAATATAAGAATTTAATGTCCAATTAAAATGTATTTTATTAGAGTTATCAGTCACAATATTAAAATCTTCCATATAAACTAACTGTCCTGATAAATCATAGACAAAAAACTGCATATCAACTGGCGACAAAGGCTTGTCATGCTCAATCACGATATTTGCAATATTTTCTACAGGATTTGGAAAAACATACATATCATGTATCGAAATTTCCCAATCTTTAACAACTTCAAATTCTAATTCTGCAGAAACAGAATTATTTTGTAAATCCCATGCACGGAAAAACAAATTATGCTTTCCTAGCGATAAATCTGATAATTGATATGTCACAGTACCAGAGCTATAAGAATTAAAATTTGCTTTATAATAATTATTCAAAACATATTCTTGTTTTGGATCATTATCTAATCTAATAATTATATCATGACCAATACCAGAACCTATAGTGTTTATACCACTTACATCACTTAATTCAGCAATAAAAACTGGATTTAAACTAACTTTATCTCCATTCCTAAAATATTGGTTATTTAAATAAATTTTAAATTCAGGACCATCTGTTTCTATAATAGCATCTTTAGCATCTCCACCAACAATCATCTTAGAACAATATCCATTTGCCTCATATCCTTGACTTTCATCAACAGCATACATAACAATACTACCAGCTCCATAATTATATCTAATATCCTTAGGTACAATAAATTCCGATTTAAATTTACCATTCTCAACATGAACTTCACCAACATACAATGGATTTGTAGAATATGTATACACAAAAGATATTGTATCCGTCTTATCATTACGTAAAGTTTCAATTACCTCTTTTTTATCAAAAATTGTTAAATGTACATAACCATTAAATGTTGTATCAACAATAGAATCCTGCATTGTACGAATAGAGCCATCTAATACCACTCGACCTAAAGCCCCAATTGTATCAACAGAAACAGATATATCATTACCATTTATAGAATCAATTGTTACTATATGACTTTCTGCAGTAGCTAAACGTATTGCTGGATCTCCAAATAATACAAATGGTAAACGATTTGAACAACTGCTTTTTGCTCGTTTATTTTTTGCTAATCTATAAGCATCACCAATTGTATTCAATCGCCCTGTTTCACTATTAAATTTCAACAATTCTTTTGCTAATTCTAAATTCAACAACATATTTGGCTGAGCATAAACAGTCCGTGCTGCAGATATAAGAGCTAATGCTCCACCACGATCATTTAGTATCATCGCTTCACCTCCTGAAATCTTAAAATCATCAAAACGGGAAAAACTACATGATGCTGTAATTACTAGTGGCAAACGCTGATTATACATAGCTTCAATATCAGCAATAGTCAAAATCTGCTCATTTGTCCAGTTATTATAACCACTATGCCCCATATAGTTTACCAATAATACACCATCATTAATATAATCGTAGAACTCTTTTTTCAAAGTAGGATAAAATTCACCCACAGCAGTAACTTCTTGTATATAAGAATCAAGATATAGTTTACGTGTCAATATATTGGGATTATAACGTTCAAATACACTACAAACAGAATCGGTTTCTCTCACATGAAGTGCATTATCTCCATCATCAGCTAAAAATATAGCTCTATTTTTCCACATTCCCAAATCTTCATTCTTAATGTAGCGTTCCAATTTATTAACAACCCCTTTTGCTTGTTCCATGGTATGAGCAGGAATACGACCAACAGCAATATCCAAACTATTAACCAAAATAAATGCACCATCAGAATCATCTAAAAAGCCAAAATAATCATCTGTAGTATAAGACTCAGTTTCTACAAACGATTCTGTTGCTTGATAAGTCAATAATCTATATATATTTTCACTCACATTCGCTCGCAAAATTTGACGATTATCAAATGAACCATCACCAAAAAGTAATAAATATTTTGGAGCATTACCCACATCTTTCGCTCTATCATAAAACATTTTTGCAAAACGACGATAAGCAGTCGCATCTGGAGTACCAGAAGAAAATTCGTTATACACAACTTCTGGAGTTACAACATGAGTTGTTATTCCATCATACTTTAAATGTAATTTAGCTAAATTATTAGCTGCTTCAAGAAAATCTTGATGCGCGATAATAATCATATCTATTTGACCAAGAGAATGCAAATTTTGGTTTGATATTTTACCTACAAATTTTGGTCTTAAAAATTTATCAGATTTCACATCTACTGCAACATACTCTTTAAGAGTCGTCTTATCATCTACAAACATCAAATCTGTGCCATCAATTTCTGTCGGAATTCTTACTATATTTTGTTGATCTGAAATGTCCCAAATTTGAAGGTTTACACTAGCATTTGCTAATTTATATTGAAAATCTATATTTTCACCTAAATTATTAACATTTCTAAATAACAAATATTCTCCATAATCTTTCCTTAACTTACGTTTAACATTCAATACCAAATAATCCAAATAAGCTACAGAATATCTATCGCTATAATTTAAATTAACACTTACTTTGTTAGACGAATTTGGTATAAATTCATACATATCATTTATTTTTGTCGCTATAACTTCATTTGATGGTCTACCTTTTAATTTTGAACTTCCTAAAAGCTTATTGTCCACCGAAATATCTACTATTGCGTTAGAAAAATTTGTATGTACCATGTTTACTCGAACAATTGCAGTTTCTTTCAACAAATTAGAAATATTAAATGTATAATTTCTATTTAAAGACGACCCATCAAATACATCACCCAAAAAAACTCTTCCTGCATTTAACAAATTAAGTTCATCTTTCTCATATAAAAAATAATCATTATATGAATCTATTATATTTAAACTATTTACTTTTGATTGCTCTTTTATTGAAATAAATTTTGTTGATGAATAATCTGATGTTATGAAATAATAACCATAATTTGAATATGTATTAACCTCATGTTCAAATATTTTTTGTTTTGTATTATATGTCCATTTTATTGGTCCTTGCGCATAAAACAAAATATAATCACCTGTACCAAACAATCCATCGCTACCCTTTTCCATATGAATACTTACCTGTGGTAAATCATCAATATATGGTTTTGAAAATGCTTCAGCCAATTGTGCACCGCCGTAACCAAACACACTAACATTTGCAGGATTCTTAACTCCCATTTCTATCAATTGTTCGTATGTAATTTTATATATGCCAGACTGTTCTACCTCTATTTTATACCAATCACCTGTACTTAATACTGATGATTCTGCATAACGACTTGATTGCGCTACAAGTTGTAGTACAAACATAATCAACACAATAGGCAACAATACCCTCTTCATATTATATATTATTTAACTAAGAAATCAAACATCATTTTATCTTCGATATATCCAGTCAATCTGTCATTAATTGCCACAGGCGAAACTCCCGCTGGTGTACCTGTAAAAATTAAATCACCTATTTTTAATGTAAAAAACTGACTAATATATGCTATCAAATTATCAACGGAAAACAACATATCTTTAGTATATCCTTGTTGCTGAATTTGTCCATTTTTTTGCAAAGAAAAATGTATGTCCTGTATATCAGAGAGTTCGTCTAACGAAATAAAATCGCTTACGACTGCCGAATTATCAAAGGCTTTTGATATTTCCCATGGGGCACCAAGTTGTTTGCATTGGTTTTGCAAGTCGCGTGCTGTAAAATCTACTCCTAATGCTACTTCTGAATAATAACGATGAGCAAAACGTGGAGTTATATTACGCCCCAAACGATTGATACGAACAACTAATTCTAGCTCATGCTCGATTTGATTTGAAAAACGAGGTATGAAAAATGGTCGATTCTCACGCAGTAAAGCCGAATCGGGTTTCATAAATATGGTTGGTTGTTGAGGTCGCTCTTCGCGATTCATCTCTGCATTATGTTTTGGGTAGTTCCACCCTACACAAATTATTTTCATTATTATCTTTTATATTCAAATACACATTATCTTCTGCGACGCCAAGGTTTGTCGGGATTTTCGACTGCATTGTTGCGACGATTGTCTTGTCGGTCGCCTCTGTCACGGCGATTTCGACGTTCATCTCGCTCATTGCGGTCATTACGACGATCACGACTACGGCGGTCGTCATTATCGCGATAGCGTTCGCGCTCACGATTGCGTTGTAATTTTTCACTTTGAGCCTTTGGCGCTTTGCTCACCACTTCGCGTGGTTCGGCTATGGCCAATGGTTCTCCTGCATCCTCGAAAGCTTGACGCACGCGATCAGCTTGATCGGCGTATACGTCGAAGAAAGTAAATTTGTTAGTAATTTCGATATCGCCAATTATGATTGATTTATCTTGTGTAACGTCATTGATTACTCCAAGCACCAAACGTGGCGTTGCATTTTGCTTTGTGCCATAAAGCATCTTAAATCGCACTTTTTGTCCGCGTTTCGATTTCCCATCGCCTTTATCTTTGCCTTTTTTACCCTCTTTTACATCTACGTTAATATCTTCTGCATCTTTATAATATTCGGCAAAACGATTAAATTCTAGCGAAACAAAGCGCGAAATCACCTCTTCTTTGGAAAGATAAGCTAACTTCGCAGCTATTTGTGGCATAAACAGATCTATCTCTTCATTGTTCACCTCTACGTGCTCCATTTTGTCAATCATGTGGAACAATTGACGTTTGCATACTTCCATACCTGTTGGTACAAGCATACGTTTGAATTCTTTCTTTATAATTCGCTCAATTTCGCGCAAGCGACGACCTTCACGAGTGTGCACAATTACACACGAAACGCCCTTCTTGCCAGCACGACCTGTACGACCTGAACGATGGGTATAAACCTCTACATCGTCAGGGAGATTGTAGTTGATAACGTGTGTCAAATCACTGACATCCAAGCCACGAGCTGCTACGTCGGTAGCTACCAATACTTGCAAATTTTTGATACGGAATTTGTTCATCACCGTGTCGCGTTGCGCTTGACTAAGGTCGCCATGCAAAGCATCTGCGTTGTAGCCATCTTTCATCAATTTTTCAGCTACATCCTTAGTTTCTTGGCGTGTACGACAAAATACGATACCATATATATCTGGATTCATATCCACGATGCGTTTCAATGCAAGATAGCGATGGTCGGCACGCACCATATAATATATGTGTTCGACATTGTCAGACCCCGCATTGCGTGTGCCTACAGCTATTTCGGCTGCATCGTGCATATATTGACGCGATATTTTAGCAATTTCGTTAGGCATTGTGGCTGAGAACAAGAGAGTTCTACGTGTTTCAGGCACATCTTTCAATATGGTTTCGATATCTTCTTGAAAACCCATATTGAGCATCTCATCAGCTTCATCGAGAACAAGAAAACGCACCTCTGACAAATCTACTTTTCCACGATTTATAAGGTCGATTAATCGTCCTGGTGTGGCCACAAGCACTTGTGGTTGAACATCTAACTGCTTGTATTGCACAACGATGCTTTCACCGCCATACACAGGCACAACTTTAACGCCTCGCATTTTAGATGCAAAATTCTTTATATCGTTGGCTATCTGAATACACAATTCGCGTGTAGGTGCTAACACGAGCGACTGTATTTTGCGCTGTTCTACATTCACCATATTTAATATAGGTAAACCGAATGCAGCAGTTTTACCCGTACCTGTTTGCGCCAACGCCACGAGGTCGTTCTCGTGAGTGAGCATATATGGTATAACCTGCTCTTGCACAGGCATTGGATTGACAAAACCCAATTCTGCAATAGCATCTAAAATCTCTTGGTGTAAGCCTAATTCTTGAAATGTCATCTTCTTATCAATGCACAATGCTTAAAGCACAATGCACAATTAATTATTAAAATATTTTTTCTAAATTCTTAAATAATGGATGTTTAGTATCTTTTTCTGAAATCAAAGCCTTATCTTCAGGTATTCCCCAATCAATATTTAATGTTGGATCATTATAAATAATACCGCCTTCAGCTTCAGGATGATAAAAATTATCACATTTATAAGTAAAAGTAGCAGTTTCACTTAAAACAGCAAAACCATGAGCAAAACCACGAGGAATAAGAAATTGTAAATGATTTTCAGCTGTCAACTCCACAGCATACCACTGTCCATATGTCTCCGAATCAGAACGCAAATCAACAGCAACATCAAGCACAGCACCTTCTATTACTTGTACTAATTTAGCTTGACTATAAGGTGGTTTCTGAAAATGCAATCCTCGTACTACACCATACGATGATCTCGACATATTATCTTGTACAAATTGCTGTGTTATACCAGCTTCACGATAACGTTTATCGTTATATGTTTCAAAGAAAAACCCACGAGCATCTGCAAAAACTCGAGGTTTTATCACTACTAAATCCTTAATAGGAGTTTCTATTATTTCCATCTTTGTTTATTTATTACTAGTTAGTAATTAACGTTTTTTTATAAAAATCAAAAACATTTTCAACATATCGAACCGTATGTAAGCCTCTAAAAAAACCATGCTTGCATACATCATCAATATAATACTTACGTTCTTGTAATTTTAAAAACCACAACTCTACACTTCCATTCCATTCATAAGGATTAGTACCATATTTTTTAGCTAATGCCATTGCATCTCGCACATGACCCGGTCCTGCATTATACCCCGCAAGAATGAATTTTATTCTCTCATTGCGATCTTCAATATCAACAAATCGACGCTCTAAAAACATCAAATACTCCACCCCTGCTGCAATACTTTTTTGCGGATCAATTACTTCATCACCAACTAATCCAAATCGAACTGCCGTACGTGGCATAAATTGCATCAAGCCCCTTGCACCTTGCGAAGATACAGCGTTTATATTAAAACGCGACTCATTCCATACTATCGAAGCCAACATACGCCAATCCCATCCCAAACGCACCACTTCCTCCCTAAATATATTATCATACTTCGAAATAGGTTTTAATTTAAAATCATTTAAATAATTTTCAATAAAACGACTTGACACGCCACAATTGTTGCACTTAATAAAAAATAACAACAACAAAACAATTATTATCGCTCTATAAACTTTCAAATCCTAAGTTTCAATTCAATAAAAGTTTTTAATATATCTATAGCCACCTGATTATTTCCTCCTTCAGGTATAATCAAATCGGCATAGCGTTTTGTTGGCTCAATAAATTGCTGATGCATAGGTTTTAATATTCGTGTATAACGCTCCATAACAGCCTCAGCCGTACGACCACGCTCTACTATGTCGCGCGAAATCACACGTATCAAACGCTCATCCGAATCGGCATCAACAAATATCTTCAAATCCATCTGCTCACGCAATTTATCATCACACAATGACAAAATGCCCTCTACTATTACTACTTCACGTGGCTCAATATGTATTGTCTCCTTCTGACGTGTACATGTAATATACGAATATGTTGGCTGTTCAATAGCTTTACCATCTTTCAGCATTGCCAATTGTTCCGACAACAAATCCCAATCAAAAGCATCAGGATGGTCGAAATTTATGAACTGACGCTCCTCTATAGGCACATGACTACTATCTTTATAATAAGAGTCTTGTGGCAATACCACCACTTCGCCCACAGGCAAACTCTCTACTATCTTGCGCACTACGGTCGTCTTTCCCGACCCCGTGCCACCAGCTATTCCAATTACAAGCATAAGAATTAAATTTTTCGTTTGACTAATAAGTTTATTTTTAACAAAAGTACAAATCATAGCCCCCCCCAAAAAAAACATAATAATTTGTACTTATGTTAAAATAGTCCTTTTTAGCAAGATAAAAATTATTTCACACGAATTAAGAAATAATTTTTCTTGCCTTTTTGAACCAACAAATATCTGTCATTCAACAACGCATCTACACCAATTACTTGATCTGGCGCTGTCAATTTCTCTTTGTTCATGCTCACGCCACCTGCTTGAATTGTTTTACGCGCCTCACCTTTTGATGGGAACACCCCAGTCAATTCTGCCAACAATGTCAATGGTTGTACGCCTGCTTCCAACACCGAGCGTTCCACTTCAAATTGTGGAACTCCCTCAAACACAGCTAATAATGTATCTTCATCCAATTTACGCAAAGCATCTGCAGTTGCGTTACCAAACAAGATATTCGATGCCTCAACTGCTGCGTTGTAATCCTCTTCCGAGTGCACCATGATTGTTACATCCTTAGCCAAACGTTTTTGCAACAAACGCATATGAGGAGCTTCACGATGCTCTACTATCAATGCTTCGCACTCCTCTTTTGTGATATTTGTGAAAATTTTAATATATTTCTCAGCATCATTATCTGCCACATTCAACCAGAATTGGTAGAATTTGTATGACGATGTATAGCGTTTATCCAACCAGATATTACCACTTTCTGTTTTACCGAATTTACCGCCATCTGCTTTTGTA
>JAEIGA010006407.1_pt1 | contig 17923 bp, 16 predicted proteins | sample 9270691 | NCBI WGS metagenome assembly JAEIGA01 (sample SAMN17057246, study PRJNA624740) | gut metagenome | biome: biome; isolation source: fecal sample | host: Bos grunniens | place: China: Xizang | collected 2019
ATGAACTACAAAGCTAGAGGTACTCAGAGATATGCTGTAGCAAACAAAGCTCAGACTGATGATTGGGCTTCTAAAAACATGTTGGTTCTTGGAATCATCGTTCTTGGAGTCCTTGCTTTCCACCTTACTCATTTCTGGGCTAAGATGCAGCTTCCTATGTTCCTTGGCCAGGAATACACTCATGACGGTGCAGCACTATTGAGACTTACATTCAAACCTCTTTGGGTTCTTGTAATTTACATTGTATGGTTTGTTGCCCTTTGGTTGCATATGAACCACGGTTTCTGGAGCGCATTCCACACTCTAGGTCTAAACAACAATATCTGGATGTGCCGCTGGAAAGTTGCCGGCATCGTAGTTTCTTCAATAATTGTATTGGTATTCATCGCAGTAGCTGTTAAAGCATACCTTGTTGCAAACGGTATTTGCTGCTGCTAATCAGATAAACAAATCCCTGATAATCCCGTCCGATACAAAGAGTTTGTCGGACGGGATTCTTATTTTCTCCCCATCCACAGCCAGATTGCCAAGACGGACATGGCGGTCAATATCACCTTTTATCTCTCTCAGGAATTCACTGTTCAGTTTTGACAAGTCAACGCCTGCAACTGTCCTGAGCCCCAACATTACTGTTTCATTGAAAATGTCTTCAGGAGTAAGGTCCTCACTTCCCATAGCCCTGCGTTTTAGGGCTTCTAACCCATCTCCTCCCACTTCAGCAAGATAGTATCTGCAATAGGCAGTAAGATTGCCGCCATTCCAGAACCTGCTGTTCCCATCGTATGAATGTGCAGCTGGCCCTAACCCCAGGTAAGGCTCCTTTGTCCAATAGGAACTGTTATGCCTTGATACCATCAGTTCGCCGGTGTATTCATTCCTACGGGCAAAATTGGAGATCTCATACTGTTCATAGCCTCCCTGCTGCAACATCCGCTGCAACAATGCATATTGTTCCATGCATATATTGTCGGGAAGAAGTTCATACTCTCCCCTTTCATACATTTTACCCAAAACACTTCCAGGCTCTACACTCATCTGATATGCAGAAATATGCTCAGGAGCAAGGGATATCATCTTCCGCACATTGAATTCCCATTGTTCCATTTGCAATGGATTATATCCGAAGATGAGGTCGAGACTGATATTGGCGATGCCGGCTTTCCTCAAATTATAGTACGCATATTCAGCCTCTTCCCCTTTATGGCGGCGGTTCATCCACACCAGATGGTCATCTATAAAAGATTGTACCCCCATACTCACCCTGTTGAATCCGGCAGCAACCAGACCCCGGGCATATTGCGGTGTTATATCATTGGGATTCACCTCTATTGTAGCTTCCAACGGAGCAAACCCGTACAACCGGCACAAATGCTCCAGAATATCCCCCAGCTGGCCGGGAGTAAAAAGGGATGGGGTTCCACCGCCAAAATAGATTGTCTGCGGTAGAGCCCCAATATTTCTGAAAAAGTCTTTTCTTTTTTCTGCCTCATTGAGCAGCGCCTGCACATATCTCTCCCTTAATTGGCTACCTTTTACAGAGTAGAAGTTGCAATATATGCAGAACTGGCTGCAAAAGGGGATATGTACATATATTCCTGCCACCTTGGAGGAACTATTTCAACAACAAATCTGCTGAGCCCAGTTTTGCCTCAGTTGTATATGCCTCAACATTGTATACACCTTTCACAAACTGCTCGCCATACTCAAAGTAGATACAAACCTCAACTTCACTGCCCTGATAGTCAACCTCCCTTGATGCAGAATAGATCATCTCCTCTCCTGCAACGGTAAACATCTGCATAGGATTCTGGGTCATAAGTATGCCATCCGGACCTTTAACTCTCAAATATACCATCTTGGGACCTTTAGGAGCAATTGAGTTCTCCACAAGGTTCAGACATGCCTTAAGTTTTAAAACCCTGCTGCTTCTGTCTGTCTCCTTGCCATTGCCGTTTACACCGACAACTGCCATACCCCTACCTTTGATTATAGCACCAAGCTCAACCTGTTTGCCCAATTCCTCTGTTGTGGTCTTGAGATTCTCATACTGGTTCTTGCTCTCTTTGGCCTGCTTTTTAGCCTCTGCTGCAGCCACTCTCAACTCGTTGTTAAGGGTATTAAGTGAATCTATCTGCTTGATGTATCCTCTCATAATGGATCTCAAAGTACCCAGCTCTCTCTCGTACTTGAGCAGCTTTGCCTTGTTGCTGGCTTCAGTTTTCTGCACTCTCTCCAACAATTGGGCAACCTTTTCCCTCTCGAGCATAAGCTCAGCATTGAGAGTATCGTTTGCAGTAGAAAGATTGGCATAGTCATTCTGCAACTCTACCATCTGGGCCGTAAGATCCTCTTTCTCAATTGTAAGGTCATTGATGATGCTGTTCCTGTCTACAAATACGTAGATAAGCACTCCCAAAAGCACTACAGCAACTGCTGCCAGCGCGATGATTATTTTTTTGTAGTTCTGTTCCATATCTCTATTATTAATGTTCTATCGGGCGCAAAAATAACAATTTTTGCTAAATTTGTGCCACTTAAAGCTGTTATAACCCTTTATTCAGTATGAAAAACCTTGTTGCCGGCGTAGATATTGACAGAGTACTGACAAGCTGCGCCCTTGTAGATGAGTTTGGCAAGATTTATGCCAAAGGTAGTTTTTCCACACAAGACTCTAAAAATTTCAGAGATTATGTGGCAAGGCTAAAGGACGAGATTGTTGACCTCGCAAACAGTCTTGATACTCCCCATACAATAACGGCAGTGGGCATTGGTGCCCCTAACAGCAATTACTACACCGGGGAAATAGAGAATGCCGTGAACCTGGCATGGAAAGGAAAGCTCCCTCTTGCACAGGAGTTGAGTTCCATTTTTGGCAACAAGCCTGTTGTTGTTACAAATGATGCCAACGCTGCAGCAATTGGCGAAATGATATACGGCGGGGCAAAAGGGATGAAGGACTTCATTGTAATAACCCTTGGCACAGGACTCGGCAGCGGTATCGTTGTAGGAGGCAATCTTTTGTATGGCCACGACGGCTACGCAGGTGAGGCCGGACATATTACAGTGGTGAAGAATGGAAGAGAGTGCGGATGCGGCAGAAAAGGATGCCTTGAGTGCTACGCCTCCTCAAAGGGATTGAGGAATACCGCCATCGAGCTGTTGTCGGGAACAGATGCACCGAGCAAATTACGGAAAATCCCTTTGGAGAAGCTAAATTCCAAAGATATTGCAGTTGCAGCCAAGAGCGGAGACCCCATTGCCAAAAAGTGCTTTGAACTTACTGGCGAGATTTTGGGCGAAGCCCTTGCCAATCTTGTTGCAGTCTCTTCTCCTCAGGCCATCTTCCTTTGTGGTGGCGTTGCAAATGCCAGGGAACTGATTCTTACCCCTACCCGCAGGGCAATGGAAAAGAATATACTCCCTTTGTGGAAAGGGAAAGTGAAACTTACCCTCTCTTCTCTTGAATATGAAAACGCCCCTATTTTGGGAGCAGCAGCTCTGGCCATAAAGGAGATTGAAAAAAGGAACGTAGTTGTAGCCAGAAGAAAAATTTTTTAAGGATTTTAAAACATTACAATAATTATGAAGTATTTTATCAGATCCGTAAAGTACCTGTTCTATTTCTCATTCATGTGCGGAATCATACTTGTACTTACATTCCACTTCTCAGTAAAGCCTGAGGATCTCACCCTAATGGATATGCTGCTTGTAGATAACTCTCTCTACAAGATGCTTGCCTTCTTTGTTGCAGTTGCAGCAGTTTATCCTGCTTTGGGATTCCAGAAAAAAGAGGTTTACATTTCAAACTTCAAGGAGAACAAAAAACAGATTGTAGAATTGTTTGAGAATGCAAACTACGTTATAGCCAACGAGAGCGCGACCTCAATTTCTTTCAAATTGAGAAACCCTTTCTTGCGTATATTGCGCCTTTGCGAGGATTATATTACAATTGATTTCTCAGGGAATCCTGTTGTAATGGAGGGATTGCGCAAGGACATTCTCCGTTTTTCACGCGGCATAGAGTATATCTGCAGAAGCGAAGAGGAGTAAGCTACTCCTCTTCCTGCAAACTTTTGGAGGCTGCCTCAAGGGCAGAATAGAACTCTTCTCCAAATTTTCTGATTATAGGTTCCCGTAAAAATACATATACTGGAACCTTTTCTTTTTTACCCTTGTCAAAAGCACATTTGCAGATGCTCCAACGGTGAAGATTAAGAGCCTGCACGCCATTTGAAAGAGTGCTTACCCTAATGGGATACAATGCACATGAAATGGGCTTTCTAAATTTGCATTCCCCTTTGCAATAAGCCAGTTCAGTAGCGCAGAAGCAGTTGTGGTCCTTGTCAAAACTTGTGTATACACACTCCTCGCCATTTACCAGAGGGGTTACAAGATCCCCATCCTGGTCCACCACTCCAAATCCCTGCTTGTGAAGAGCCCCAATACCTTCCGGTGTCATATATTTGCGGTAATTGTCAAACTCCTTTCTGAAACTGTCAACCTCATCCCCTTCCAATGGTGCACCGCTATCTCCAATTATACAGCATGCGCCGTGGCATTTCTCAAAATCACATGCAAAGTACTCTGTAAGTATCTCTGACGAAACAAGGCATCCCCCTATCTCAAAAATGAAACTTCTGTCTCTGGTAATCATATTCTACAAATCAAAATAATCTCTAATGAACTGGTTCTCCCTGAAGAGGTTCTGTGTATTGACATCCTGGACAGTTCCCTCCATCACAACCTTTATACGGTTACCCCTGCGGTACAACTGCTCAAGGAAGTTCTTGAAATCTTCAGACGAGATATTGGCAATGGCAGCAGTATAGCCCTGATGCATATCCTTGCCCAGAATGTAGTTTGCCACAAAGTTATCTACCCAATACCCGTTCCTCTCCATTGAAGCAAGAACGCTTCTAAGATAATTTTTCTTTATCTGGGCAAATTCCGCCTCGTCCACTCCATTATACACAGCCTCCTTTAGTTTTGATTCAATAAAATTGAGAACTTCCTGTGCACCGGCGCTGTCGGTTTCAAAACGGGACTTGCAGATAAGGATCTCCTCAGGATAGAACTCTATAACAGAGCTTACATTGCTTTTTGGAGAAAGTTCCCTTATTGCCCCATTTGAGTAAGCTTCCTTTAAAAATTCCTCAAGCAGACCGCTCATTATCCTGTTCTGCTGATTATTCTGCATACCGCTGGAAATTGTAACATCAACATACGATTTAGGTATCATCATCTGATGAAGGAAACGTCTCTCCACAATCCCTTTTACAGGATAATTCGGTTTTACAAACCAGTCTTCCGTATCCGGCGATGTCTTGAGTGATCCCAAATACTTTATCACATACTCCCTCATCTGCTCTACAGGAGCATTTCCGGCAAATACAAAGACAAAATCTGCAGGGTTCCCAAACCTTTTCTTTATTAAAGACTGCACTTTATGGTAATCCATCTGGTCGAGGTATTCTTTTGAATGAACCGGAAGGAACCGCTTGTTGCTTGTATTGTAATAGTTCACAGAGTCTTCAAACACCTTGGCCGGAGAAAGTTTTCTGTAAAGTGCCTCATACCCCTTGCCTTTGCGGTAGATATCAAATGAATTGTAATCATCTTTGCGCTGGGTAAAGTTAAGATTTATAAGATGGAAGAACTTGTCCAGATTGGCTGCAGCCGCATAACCGTGCATTTGCTCCATATAGTCATTTATAGAAAGATCAAGAGAAAGGTTATAATTGGTATAAAGTTTCTCCCATGTAGATCTTGCAATACCTCCTACTGCACTCAAATTTGCGATATCGCTTATATAAAGCTGCATGTCGGCTCCAAGATTTTCCCTTACAAGAGAAAGGCCTCCTTTACTTGCCGCTCTGAATGATATTGTATCTCCTGAACCCTCCACTTTTTTGAAGTACACCCTTATACCATTGGACAGGTTAAAAATTATGGCTCCTGTAGAAGGGTCTTCATTCTCCGTAACAATTGTAGAGGATCTCTCGCCCTCCACGTATTTTGGCCAAACTACCGCAGCATCCACACTAGCTATATATTCCGATTTTGCCAGCGAATGCACAAATGAATTCTGGATCCTCTCAACAGACAATTCCTCTACACCCTCAGCCTCCGGCATACGGCAAGATATTACAACCCCCTCCTTTTGTCCCAACAATGCCGCAGCATATTGATTCAGCCTGTCGAGTCTGAGCTGATCCGAGAACAGGATCTCCTTCATTATCTCAAAATGCATCTCTATGCTGGCCAATGAATATCCCTCAAGATAATTGCCCTTTACCCTATCCATAAATAGCGAGTTGGGCTGGCTGAACCTGTTGTCATACACAAATTCAACTGCCTTATAATAATTGTCTCTTCGTGTTCTGAACTCCTGCTGGTTGAATCCGGTCCTGGCTATTCTGTTTATCTCTCCGCTCATAAATGAGATGGCCGAATAAACTGCACTTGGCAATGTTTCAAAAGATATTTCAAATGCCTCCAGATTCTCCATACCCATAAACTCACCCTTGCTTATCTTCACATTGGCTATTGGAAGATTCTGCTGTACTATTCCGCTCTGCAGCCTTGAAAGCAATAATGAAGAGACTGCTTCATCCAGATATTGCTCTATGTAAGGAACACTGGTCTTCTTGTATTTGTCAAGCAGCGGAACCCTTTGGAAACTTATTGATATTTTTGTCTTGTCATACTCAGGATCCTTCCCGATAACAACCTCTGTTCCCTTCACCATTTTGGGCTTGTAATGATTCCTCTTTTCCCCTTTAAGAGGTTTTGGGATAGTTGCAAAAATTGATTTTATCTGAGTTTCAACCTTGGCCAGGTCTATATCACCCACCACAAATACTGCCTGAAGATCAGGCCTGCACCAGTTATAATAGAAATTCCTCAGCTCTTTGGAAGAAAATACCTTTATATCATTGATCTCCTGTGGGGTTATACCTTTTGCATAGGGACTTCTCGGGTAGAGTTTCCTGATGATTTCCGCATCTACCCTGCTCTCAGCATCGTACTGGTCTGAAAGGCTTTTCTTAAGCATAGGCATTGCCTTTGCCAAATCCTCCTCATCTATATTTATTGACGCCATCCAGTTATACAAAATAAGGAGAGTGGAGTCCATTGTATTCTGGTTGGTTATGGGAACATTAGTAATGGTATATGCCGTTTCATCTTCTCCCGTCTCAAAAATAATATCATTGGAACTTACCCCCAACGAGTTCAGATATTTTACTATTGTAGAGTCAGTAAAGTTTCTGGTACCTCTTGTAGATAGCAGTTCCAGCATCTTGAACATACCCTTCTGCCCGGGTTTTTCAAGAACAGTACCAACCTTTTGAACTACTGCAAAATCCGCATATCCCTTCTGTGCAGGATTCTTTACAACATAATATGTAAGGCCGTTGGCCAGCTTCCCGGTCTTGATTCTCGGATCATCAGGAAGAGGTTGGACATCCGGCGACTGCGCGAAAAGGACTGACCCGCGCAACAATATTGTTGCAAATGCCAGGACAAGGCACAATTTTTGCTTCATGACTATCTGTTTTAATTGTTGGCTAAAGTGCAAAAATACAAACTTTCAATCTCTTTTTTGTTTGTAGATGTATTTTTTTTATTTTTGCCTAACCAAAAATCGAATTATAACTATAAAAACATAACACAGAAATGAAAAAGATCGCTAGACTTTTTGCTGTAACTGCAATCGCTCTTTTTGCTTGCGTTTCAGCAGGTGCCCAGGATTTGGCACAGGCAACTGAATTGTATAACGCTGCAGCCACAGCTCTAAACGAGGGTAACCAGGCTGGAGCATTGGAGAACTTCCAGAAAGCACTTTCTATGGCTGATGCTCTTGGCGAAGAGGGCGCATCCCTTGCAACAGACTGCAAGAACATTATCCCTAAACTTTTCCTTCAGTTGGGAAAAGAGGCCGCAAATGCAAAAGAAATGGATAAAGCTATTGAGCTTTTGGCTCAGGCTCAGAAACTTGGAAACGAGTATGGCTTGGCTGAGGTTGCTGCAGATGCAAAAGACCTTGTACCACAGATTTACATTATGGACGGCAACAACTTGTTGAACGAGAAGAAATTTGCAGAGGCTGCCGCTGAGTACCAGAAAGCTCTTGACCTTAACGGTGAGAACGGTATGGCATGGTTGAGACTTGGTATGTGCAAGGCTAGCATCAATGATGCTGACGGCGCTGTTGCCGCTTTCACTAAAGCAGGCGAGTTCGGTCAGAAGGACGCTGCCGACAAACAGTTGGGCAACATGTACCTTAAAGCTGCTGTAGCCGCATATAAAGCTAAAAACCACACTGCAACTTTGGAGAACGTTCTTAAAGCTTCAGAGTTCGGCAACACTAAAGCAAACATCTACGGCGGTATGGCTGCATTCAACCTTAAAAAATATGATGAGTGCATCAAATTGTTGGAGGGTGACGGTTCTGTAAACGCAAAATACTACCTTGCAAGAGCATACGAGGCTAAAGGCAATACTGCAAAAGCTTGTGAGAACTACAAAGCCATTGCTTCAGACAAAAACTTTGGCGCATACGCAACCAGCAAAGTTGGCACACTATGCAAATAGAGCTTGAGCTGCTTGCTCCGGCTAAAAATAAAAGTATCGGCATTGCAGCAATAAACTGTGGTGCCGATGCTGTATATATTGCAGGCCCTAAATTTGGAGCACGTGAAGCCGCCGGCAATAGCATCTCTGATATTGCAGAGCTGGTTGTGCATGCCCACAGGTTTGGGGCAAAAGTGTATATGGTGGTAAACACCATACTCTACGAACACGAGCTGCAGCAGGCCCGTGAAACCATTATTGAGGCGTACAATATAGGGTGTGACGCCATTATCGTACAGGATCTGGCAATCCTGCAGATGGATCTCCCTCCAATTGAACTGTTTGCCTCAACCCAAACCAATATAAGAACGCCCCAACAAGCCAGATTTCTGGAATCGCTCGGGTTCAGCAGACTGATCCTTGCCAGAGAACTGAGTCTGGAACAAATATCCGCAATAAAAGAGGCAACTGCAGTTCCGCTGGAATCATTCATCCACGGAGCTCTTTGTGTAAGTTACAGCGGACAATGCTACCTCAGCCAGAAAATTACCGGCAGAAGCGCCAACAGAGGATGTTGCGCACAAGCATGCAGATCCAACTATACACTCATTGACGCATCCGGGAAAGAGGTTAAGTATCCCGACGGGACGCCAGTGGCAAAAGATACCCCAATCCTCTCCCTGAAAGATTTCAACCTGAGCAACCACATTCCACAACTGGTGAAGGCAGGGATTACATCATTCAAGATTGAGGGAAGGCTCAAGAACGAGTCATACATAAAGAATGTTGTACTGCTGTACCGCAGAAAAATTGATGAATTCCTCAGAAGCAATCCGGCATACTGCAGGGCATCATTCGGAAACTGCATTGGCGGATTTACCCCAAATCCGGCAGCAACATTCAACAGGGATTATACAACTTTATTCATCGACGGCAAGAGGGGCAACTGGAGGAGCAAGGACGGTGCAAAGTACCTTGGAGAATTTGTCGGGAATATAACTGGAGCCGGCACAAACAGGTACGGCCAGCTCCATTTTACATATAAAAGTGCTGCAGGCAACAAGATCAACAATGGTGACGGGCTCTGTTTCGTCACCCCTAAAGGGGAGATTCTTGGGGCCAGAGCCAATACCTGCAACGGAAATATGGTAGCTACCACAGAGAAACTTTCCGTACCGGCAGGATCAAAACTATACAGGAACTACAATATCCTCTTTGAGAGAGAACTGGAAAAGAATCCGCCCCGCAGGTGCATTGATGTAACCGTTTCCGTTACATCCACAGAGAGCGGCTATCTTATAAAAGGGAGAACCGGAGAGGGGGTTGAAAGCACATACGCCGTTGAGGGAAAAGGTGACATTGCCCAAAATCCATCCCTTGCACTTGACAATATAAAGAAACAATTGGGCAAAAGTTCAGGTATATTCAATTTTACGGTTGGAGACATACTGTTGGATGAAGTGCCGTTCCTACCCGCATCACAACTGAACGGCATAAGGAGGGACCTTGCATTGCTGCTTGAGAAACAGATAGCCTCTACTGTAACCGAAAGGAGAAAAAGTGACGCCGAGGCATTTGTTGCCAGAAAGCAGCAGGGCAGCAAATTGCCTGCAGACAAAAGGCTCACCTATCTTGCCAATTGTTCAAACTCGCTCTCAGAAAGGCTTTATGCTTCATTGGGGGCAGGGGAGATTGCCCCCGCATACGAGCTGCATGAAGCTGAAAATGCAGAACTTATGCGCACCAAATATTGTATAAAATATGAATACGGACTTTGCCCCAACTACAGGACCAGGTGGGCAAATGACAAAAGTTACAAGAACAATCTTGGCCTGATTTCCTTTTCGGAACCCTTGTACCTGCTTAACGGTAAAAACAGGCTGCGACTGAAATTTGATTGTACCAACTGCGAAATGTTGGTTATTGGATAAAAAGATGTAACTTTACATTATGCCTTATTCCAGTGTTTTAGGACATACGGAGATTATTGCCAACCTCAGGAGCATGGTGGAATCCGGAAGGATGCCGCATGCTTTGCTTTTCACTGAAAAGGCCGGGTACGGAGCATTGCCTCTGGCACTTGCTACCCTTAACCACATGTTTGGAGGAAGCACAAAAGTCACCCGTCTGGTACATCCGGATATCCACTTCACCTTCCCGATAAACACCTCAACACTGATTGGAGGAGACAAGAGGGGAGAGCTGGAGCAGTTCTACCCGATATGGAGGGAACTTGTGCTGAAAAACCCGTATTTCAGCGAGACACAGCTTTACAAGGCTTTTGGAATAGAGAACAAACTGGGAACAATAAGTGTTGCAGAGGCCAACTCAATAATAAAGAAGCTCAGTCTGAGTTCATATGAGGGAGGAGCAAAGGTGATGCTTATAATGTTTCCCGAAAGGATGACACTGGAATGTGCCAACAAATTGCTCAAAAACCTGGAAGAGCCCCGCAGCGGAACATATTATTTTTTAATTTCGCACAATCCGGAGAAGATAATATCCACAATCATCTCCAGATGCAGGATAATAGAGGTACCTCCCATTGAAAAGGAACTTGTAGCGGAGGAACTCATGAAGATTGCCGGACTTTCAGACGAAGATGCCTCATTCTGGGCCAGATGCTCCGGAGGAAGCATTGGAAAGGCAATGGAACTGATCCAAAGGGAAGAAGAACAAAGTGACCATTACAACACATTCATCTCCATTTTGGAAAACGCCTTGCAAAAAGACCTGTGCACACTTACAGATACTTGGGAACAGATTGCATCATATGGAAAGGAGAGACAAAAGGCACTTTGCACCGAGGGTGCAGAAATATTGAGGAAATTATACATGATAAGTCTCGGGATGGAAGAAATCTCATACGCCTCTGCAAAGGAGATGAAGACTCTCGGGGATTTGTCGGGAAAAATAAAGAAAGAATTTTACCATAAGGGGTATGGCTATCTGAACAATGCACTGGAATGCATAGAGAGAAACGTGAACCCCAAATTCATTTTTTGCGATTTATGCAATCGCATATACTATAACATATAACTATGGGAACTATTAAGGAATATGATTGCCAGAGAGGATGCGAAAAGGAGATTAATGAATCTGGCGAAATAAACTGCACATACAAGAGGGGCTGCTGCAAGTTGGGTGTATTCAACTGGCTTGAGGGGATAACCCAGGACGACCTGAAGGACCTGTTTGAGGTAAGGTTCAAGAATACCAGGAAACTTATATTCCGCAATACATCAGAGCAGAACCTGAAGATTGGCGACATTGTGGTAGTTGAGGCACAGAACGGATACGACGTGGGAATAATCACCCTTGCCGGACCTATCATTGCAAACCAGCTGAAAAGGGACCGCATAGACCCTACAACATACGAATTCAGGAAGATATACCGCAAGGCTCGCCCTGCTGACATAATGAAATGGCAGGAGGCAATTGCCCGTGAGCACAGGACAATGATCCGCTCGCGCCAGATGGCTGCAGCACTGCAGCTCAACATGAAAATTGGAGATGTGGAGTTTCAGGGAGACGGCTCAAAGGCCATCTTCTACTACATTGCAGACGAGAGGGTTGACTTCCGCCAGCTGATTAAGGATTTTGCAGAGGAGTTCCGCATAAGGATTGAGATGAAGCAGATTGGAGCCAGACAGGAGGCAGGCCTGATTGGAGGTCTGGGTGTCTGCGGCCAGGCCCTCTGCTGCTCAAGATACATGAACAACTTCCAGTCAATTACCACACAGGCAGCTCGTTGCCAGGATCTTTCACTTAACCCGCAGAAACTTGCAGGACAGTGCGGCAAACTCAAATGTTGCATCAACTACGAGGCCTCCGTTTATGTTGACGCACAGGCCAAGATGCCTAAGATTACAGAGCCTTTACAGTTTGAGGACGGTGAGGCATTCCTTATGAAGACAGACATCCTCAAGGGGATGATGTGGTTCTCCTACGACCCTAAAAGCATGGCCAACATGGTGGCTCTTGGCAACAAGGAGGTTAAAGAGATTATTGCCTTGAACAAGAAAGGGATAAAGGCTCCTTCACAGATGCACAACAACCTTGTTGAGAAAAACACCGAGTTCATGAGTGCAGCCGGTGAAGAAAGCATCTCACGTTTCGACAACGACAACAAAAAGAAGAAAAAAGGGCGTAACGAGCGCAGTGAACGCAACGAGCGCAACGAGCGCAAGGAGAAAGGAGGAAACAGAAGGCATCGCGCGAACAGAGATGGAGGCAACAGGGAAAAAAGGGAAAAAAACCATAATGGAGGCAATGAGGCTTAAGACAATCATTGCCTGGGTAGCCCTACTCATAGTTGCAGCAGGATGCAAACAACCTGTAAACGACTACTCCTACATTAACCTCAACCGTCTTAAGGGATGGGAAGGGGAAACTGCCCTCAGGCTCCACTTTGATATGGTTGACACCACTGGAACCTGCGAGCTCTACATTGCAGGAGAAATAGTTGTCCAACGCACAACCAGCGAGGGTAATGGATACCCTATAAACCTCACATTCATTGCTCCCGACAGTACCAGATGGGAGGATTCCATAACCCTTCCGCTTCATGTAAAGAGGGACAGCGACATTACAACAACATCGCACGGAATAAAAAGCATTGAGTGGCCATACAGGAAAAACATACACAACCCCATACCAGGAGAGTGGACAGTAATAATCACCAAAGGTGATTCTGAAGCTGATTACAGCGACATTGTGGGACTGGGAATATATTGCAAACAGAGAAAACCATGAGTTCAAAAGACAAACTAAGGAAATTCAGAGAAAACGAAACATTCGGCTGCCTATACCAGCCCACAACAGAAGAAGTGCTTGGCAAAGACTACTCATTGAAGGGGAAATGGCATCAGGAAGTTTTCAGGAACAACAACCCGATAACCCTGGAATTAGGTTGCGGCAAAGGAGAATACACTATTGCCCTGGCAAAAATGTTTCCAAACAGGAACTTCATAGGAATTGACATAAAAGGTGCCCGTCTTTGGAAAGGGGCAAAACAGGCCGTAGAGGAAAATATGCCCAACGTGGCATTTGTCCGCACAAGAATTGAATTCATAGAATCACTCTTTGCAAAAGACGAGATTGAGCAGATCTGGATTACCTTTGCTGACCCTCAGCTCAGGAGGGAGCGCAGAAGGCTTACCGGCCCGATGTTCCTTCACCGCTACCGCAACTTCCTTCTTCCGGACGGCATCATAAACCTCAAGACCGACAGCCGCTTCCTGCATGAATACACACTTGCCTGCGCTCAGCAGAACAACCTGGAAGTGCTTGAAGCAAATACCGACATCTACGGCAGCGGCCGCGCAGATGAGATACTCTCCATCCGCACCTTCTATGAGGCACACTACATAAAGAAAGGATTGCCAATCACCTATATGGCATTCAGGATCAGCAACCCCGGGCAGCTCATCTCCCCAAAATGGGACGAGGAGTACTGGTACGACCAGGAAATTGAATCGCACGGATTCGTTCCTGCCAACAAAGGATAACTGTTAAATAAAAAAGAGGGAGCCGATGGACTCCCTCTTCTGTTTATGTGCCGTTTGGAATGAATTATTTTATCACGCCAAGTTCCTTGCCAATTTTTGTAAATGCTGCAATAGCTTTGTCCAGGTGCTCCCTTTCGTGGCCGGCAGAGATCTGTACACGGATACGTGCCTGGTCTTTAGGAACTACAGGGTAGTAGAAGCCTACAACGTAAATTCCTTCGTCAAGCAGTTTCTCAGCCATCTGCTGTGAAAGTTTTGCATCATAAAGCATTACCGCGCAAATTGCGCTCTGGGTAGGTTTGATGTCAAAACCTGCAGCCTTCATCTGGGCTACGAAATACTCTGTATTTGCATGCAGTTTGTCCTGAAGCTCGTTTGTGCGGGCCATCATGTCAAACATTGCACAACCTGCAGCAGCAACCATTGGAGGTATTGAGTTTGAGAAAAGGTAAGGGCGTGAACGCTGTCTGAGCATTGCAATAATCTCTTTCTTACCTGTAGTGAAACCACCTATTGCACCGCCGAACGCCTTGCCAAGGGTACCTGTGATGATCTCTATCTTGCCTCTAAGGTTGTGAAGCTCTGTTGTACCTCTACCTGTCTGGCCCACAACACCTGCTGAGTGTGACTCATCAACCATTACCATTGCATTATATTTCTCTGCAAGGGCGTGGATTTTGTCAAGAGGGCAAACGTTTCCGTCCATAGAGAATACGCCATCTGTTACGATAACCCTGTATCTCTGGGCCTGAGCCTGTTTAAGGCACTCCTCAAGCTCCTCCATGTTTGCGTTTGAATACCTGTAGCGTTTTGCCTTGCAAAGTCTTACGCCGTCAATGATAGAAGCGTGGTTTAGGGCATCAGAGATGATTGCATCCTCCTCTGTGAACAGCGGTTCAAATACACCACCGTTTGCATCGAAACACGCTGCGTACAAGATTGTATCCTCTGTGCCGAAGAACTCTGCAATTTTCTGCTCCAACTCCTTGTGAAGATCCTGTGTCCCGCAGATGAAACGTACGCTGGACATTCCAAAGCCCCTCTCGTCCAAGGCTTTCTTGGCTGCATCAATAAGTTCCTGATTATCTGAAAGGCCCAAATAGTTGTTTGCACAGAAATTAAGCACATCCTTGCCTGTGCTTACCTTTATTGCGGCTCTCTGTGGAGAAACAATTACCCTTTCATTCTTGTAAAGGCCGGCCTCCTCAATCTCTTTGAGGGTGGTCTGCAAATAAGACTGGAAATCTGTATACATATCTATATGTTATTATTATTTTTGTTATTCCAAGATTAACTTTTGGTGCAGTTACAAATTTAGTTTTTTTGTTACAATCGCACAAAATAGTTTCTTATTTGTTTCAATTGCGATGGCAAAATTGGATATTTCCATTTTTTGGAGTATTTTAGCAAGACTTTTGAATTTATAACAATAAAAAATAATAATTATGGCACTAGAGATTAATGATTCAAACTTCAAAGAGGTTGTTCTTGACAGCGAGACTCCTGTTTTGGTAGATTTCTGGGCTACATGGTGTGGCCCTTGTAAAGCAATTTCCCCTATTATTGACGAGGTTGCTGCAGAGTTTGAGGGTAAGGCTGTTGTAGGAAAATGCAACGTTGATGATGCTGCTGACGCTCCTGCCGAGTATGGTATCAGAAACATCCCTACCTTGTTGTTCTTCAAGGGCGGTGAAGTTAAAGACAAACTTGTAGGTTCTACCAATAAAGCTGCGATTGTAGAGAAGCTTAACGCTTTGCTATAAAACAGATACCAAAGTACATTAATTTAAAACGGATTTTTATGAAAAAGTTTATTCTGCTGGCAGCAGCAATGATTGCCCTTTCTGTACAGGGATTTTCACAGATTGGATTAAAGGCAGGATTGAATTTCAATTCTTCAGACGATTTTTCACTCCAGAACTTTGACAAAAGCAATCTTGACAACAAGACAGGTTTCCACTTTGGAGTAATGTATAAAGTAAAGATTCCGCTAACAGGCATTACTCTCCAGCCTGAGTTGATGTACTCCCAGAACAAGAGTGAGTTCAGCAATAAACTTACTGCTAAAGAAGGAGATTTCAAGCTTAACACATTAAAGGTTGCAGCAAGTGTACAGTGGGGAATAGACCTTATGCTATTGCGTCCTTTCTTGCAGGTTGTTCCTTTCTTGGGATACACAATAGACAACAAGACATCTGTAGAGAACCTTACATGGGACGTGGAGAAACTGCGCTACGGTATTGGCCTTGGCGGCGGACTTGATCTGTGGAAGCTTCAGCTAAGCTGCAGATACAATTGGGATCTTGGAAAAGCTGCAGAGTTTGAGATGCCTGGACTAGGAACCTTCAAAGGTAAAAAGTATAAGAATTTTGAGGTTTCATTGGCATACTTCTTCTAAAATCTGACAAATGAGACTCGACTTGGTAAAACAGGAATTGGGCGTACATTGGAGCGGCTATCAAAGCGCTTTGAAAGCAGCACTTGCCAATGACAACAGACTCCTTACAAAACTTAACGGATACATCATTGATACGGCGGGCAAACAGCTCCGTCCCGTACTGTGTCTGCTCTCTGCCCAGGCCTGCGGTGAAGTCTCACAAATGAGTTACGAGTGTGCAGCTGTGTGTGAAATCATACACACAGCCACACTTTTACATGATGATGTTGCCGACAATGCAGACCTCAGAAGGGGTTTGCCTACCGTAAAGGCAGCATTCAGCCCGGCAGCCTCTGTCCTTACAGGAGACTATTGGCTTGCACAGGGAATGTACCTCCTTATAAACAAATGCAACAACGAGATCCTGGGGCACTTTACAAAAGCCCTTCACGACCTTTCTGTTGGAGAGATCATACAAATGGAAAAGGCTGAGGAGCTTGATACAACCAGGGAGGATTATTATAAAATAATTGAGTGCAAGACTGCAAGCCTTTTCATTGCTGCAGTAAAGAGCGGTGCAATCTCCGCCGGAGCTCCACAGGAATATGTAGATGCTATCTCAAATTATGCCTTCCATCTTGGACTTGCCTTCCAGATGAGGGATGACATTTTTGATTACTCACCAAAAATGGATACAGGCAAACTGGCAGGAGCCGACCTTAAGGAGCGCAAGATTACATTGCCGCTGCTTTGTGCAATGGAAGCTTCTCCAGAAGAGGGGGAGCAGATAAGAAAGCTTATAAACGGAATAGAGAATACCGTTACAAAAGGGGAAGAGATTACAGAATCAGATGCCCAAATCATTAGCGAGATAACCTCTTTCATAAATGCAAATGACGGTATTTCAAAAGCTCAGGAGATTCTTGAGCATCATATTGCCATTGCCGTTGATTCCATCTCCACACTTCCTCAAAGCGCTGCCAAGGAGAGACTTGTGCAGCTGGCAGAGTACGTGGGCAAGAGAAATTCATAATATGCTTTTTGAGATTTTCATAGACCTGATTGCAGTGCTTGTAGCTGTTGCAGGCATCGTTGGCTGCATTATACCGGCAATACCCGGTCCACCTCTCACATATGCTTCCCTGCTGTTGCTGTATCTGTTCAACAATCCCCATAATGCCATTACCGGGAAATTCCTTATAATATGGATTGCCATAACGGCAGCTGTTACTATCCTTGATTATGTGGTACAGCCATATTTTACCAAAATTACAGGAGGGTCAAAACTTGCTGTCAGATACTCAATTGCAGGAATGGTGGCCGGAATGGTCTTCTTCCCCCCTTTCGGGATTATTGCAGGCTCCTTCATAGGGGCTCTCATTGCAGAATTTGTTGTAAACAAGAAACCCCTCCAAAACTCCCTGCTTGCAGCATTCGGAGCCTTTTTGGGGTTCATTTTCGG
>JAEIGA010006408.1_pt1 | contig 17921 bp, 13 predicted proteins | sample 9270691 | NCBI WGS metagenome assembly JAEIGA01 (sample SAMN17057246, study PRJNA624740) | gut metagenome | biome: biome; isolation source: fecal sample | host: Bos grunniens | place: China: Xizang | collected 2019
ACCAGCACGCGGTTGTTGCGTATGGCATCGGCAGCATCGGAGCGAGTCTTGAATACTCGCACTGCCCAGAGATATTTGTCTAATCTTACGTCACTCATTATTTCTTACGTTTTACATCCACATCAAGAATACCGGATGGCTCAGCTCTATGCTTTGACCCGTCGCTGTGAGCAGACCCGTCTCCGCATCGCGGCTATATACCTCCACACGGTTGCTGTCGCGCACGGCTACGAGCACGTAGCGACCATCCTCCGAAAGGGTGAAGTTACGCGGGTGTATGCCCGTGAGGGTATATCCCACCTTGGTCAAAAGACCACCCTGGCCAACGCTGAATACCGATATACCATCCTCCTTGAGGCGATTGCTGGCGTAGAGGAAACGACCATCCTCCGACAGATGTATATCGGCACATCCGCCGCCACCAACACTATCCGAGGCTATCTCCTGCTTGAGCGTAAGACCACCCTCCTCAATGTCGAACACACACACCGTACCCTTCAACTCATTCAGAGCGTAGGCCTGCGCTCCGTCGCGCGAGAAGGCCATATGGCGCGGGCCGCTACCCATCGCAAGCGAGTAGCGTGAGAGCTCCTTAGTGGGAGATGCTATCTGAAATATCTCGCTGCGGCCCAAATCGGTCACATATAACGACTCGCCATCGGGAGCCTCGAAGAGTCCGTGCACATGCGACGGAGAGCCTTCACGAGGCTCAAACTCCTGCTCTGTGGCCTGGCCCAATGCGCCATCCTCGCCTATGGGAAAGGCCGAGAACGATCCGCCCGTATAGTTGGCCGTATATGCATAGCCATCGAACAGACGCACGTAGCAGGGCGACGCTCCATAAGTGGGCTGGCGGTTAATCAACGAGAAACCATCTGTCGCGGCATCGTAGCGGTAGGCATTCAGAGCCGATGTTGAGTCGGTGCCACCCTCGCTCACGGCGTAGAGGTAGCGACCATCGGCAGAGAGAGCCAAAAATGACGGGTTATCAACCTCCACAACCAACTCGGGCGCAGAGAAGCTGCCATCGGTAAATGTTGTGCGGTAGATGCCTCGGCTGCCGGCATCGGTATAGGTGCCAATGAGCAGCGTTGCACCACGATCGGCACTCTTGCAGCCCACAAGGCAAAGCAGCAGTAACAACAGGATATGGTTCTTCATTGTATCTTTTTGTTGGTGTTTGTATTAAGCCTCCTCCTTATATGAGTTTTCTATATTCTGACGGCTCACACTCAGGATCATGCCCAGCGCAATGCAGGTAAAGAGAAGCGACGAGCCACCGCGCGAAATGAGCGGCAGGGGCTGTCCCGTCTCGGGCAGGATGTTGATCGTAACCATGATATGCAGTAGTGCCTGACCCGTAATCAGCAGTGCCAGACCGAGCGACATCATCGATGGGAACTTACGCGGGCACATACGGAAAATGTCGATGGCACGATAGAAGATCCACACATAGAGCGCCACCAGAATCATGGCAAAGACGAAGCCATACTCCTCAACGAAGAAGGCAAAGGCGTAGTCGCTCTCGGGATGTGTCATCTCCACACGCACGGCACTCTGACCTGCGCCACGACCCAGAATACCACCATTGTTGATGGCTATCATCGAACGCTCCGTATCGCTCAGATCCTTCACATCGATAGTCGTGCGATCGTCAAACCACACATCCACCCACGTGTCGATACGACCTCCTGCGGTGTGGCTGCGTCCCAGACCCATCAGTCCGACAAGGGTTGCACCCACCACAGCCCACAACACGATACGCGAGATCTCGACCCACGTCACACGACCAATAAAGAGCATCACCAGCGAGAGAACAAAAAGAATAATGGCCGATGAGGTGTGCGACGGGAAGACCACCAGGCACGATGCCACGATGGGGAAGAATATCAGCCAGCCTCCCTCACGCCATATGCGGCGCTGCTTTTCGTTCTTGAACCACGTCCAGAACTTCAGACTCGGCACGATGAGCAGAGTCTGTATCTTCGACTGGCGGTCGGCCAAAACACGTGCCAGATACATCACCAGCGCCACCTTGAGCATCTCGGAGGGCTGGAACTGAAAGCCTGCGATATTTATCCAGCGGGCGGCACCATTGGTCGAGGTGCCGACAAAGTGCACGGCAAGCGACATTCCCAGCGCAACGATAAATACGCCATAGGCTACACGGCGAAAATGATGGCTGTTGATGCGGTGCACCACAAACATAATCAAGGCACACCCGGCCAGCAGCCACAACTGCGAGTGAAGGAACTCCGAGGTGGAGTTGCTTGACGAGGGCATATATGCCATCTTGGCCGTTGAGGAGTAGACCACAAGCACCGAGATGGTCATCAGCACAATGATGATCACCCACAACACCTTATCGCCACCAAACAGACGGCGTGCCGTGGCAATGAGTCCACCATCGCGAGCCTCAGCCATAGCCGCAGCCTCGTCGATGGTGACATCCTCACCCACCACATCGCGGCGCACAGCTACATCATCCTGCTCGGCAGGCTGCTCTGCCACCTCGCGGCGGATATATTTGCTATAATCTACCTCAGACATCGTCCCTGAAATTATAAATTCTCCTTAACCCACTCCTTGAAGAGCTTGCCTCGCTGCTCGTAGTTCTTAAACAGGTCGAAGCTGGCACACGCAGGCGAGAGCAACACCACATCGCCCTGCACGGCCTCGGCTTTGGCTGCGCGCATAGCATCGTCGAGTGACGAGGTGCTGATGATGCGGGGCACAACGCCCTCAAACTCGCGCTGCAGCTTCTCATTGTCAAGACCCATACAGATGAGTGCCTTCACCTTCTCGCGGGCAAAGCCCTTCAGCGGCTCATAGTTGTTGCCCTTGTCAGTACCACCGGCTATCCACACCGTGGGGCGTGTCATACTCTCCAGCGCATACCACACCGAATCTACGTTGGTAGCCTTCGAGTCGTTGATCCACAGCACTCCATCCCGTTCTCCAGCGGGCTCGAGACGGTGCTCCACGGGCGAAAACTCATATATCGAACGTGCAATCTGCTCGGGCTCCACGCCGGCTGCCAGTGTGGCCAATGCCGCCGCCATAGCGTTGTAGGCGTTGTGCAGGCCACGGATCTGCATCTTCTGCGTGTCGATTGTAACCTCCTTCTTACCTACGCGGGCCGTAAACTCCTCGCCGGCAAGGAAGGCATCGCCCGAACCGCTTGCCACGGCCGTCCTGGCGGCAAAGGGCAAGAGGCGCTGACGCATATCGGGGCGTTTCTCTATCTCGGCCATGATGACCTCGTCGTCGGCTGAATAGACAAAGCACGAGCGCGAGTGCTGATTCTGCACAATGCGCATCTTCGAATCCACATAGTTCTGGAACGAGTAGTCGTAGCGGTCGAGGTGGTCGGGCGTGATGTTCATCAGCACACCCACGTCGGCACGGAAATCGTACATTCCATCGAGCTGGAACGAACTGAGCTCCAGCACATACCAGTCGTACTCGGCGGTAGCCACCTGATAGGCGAAGCTCTCGCCTATGTTGCCACCAAGGGCGACCTTCACACTCGCATCGCACATAATCTTGTAGATGAGCGACGTTGTGGTGGTCTTGCCATTCGAGCCTGTGATGCAGATGGTGCGTGCCTTACCCATATACCTGGCAGCAAACTCCATCTCCGAGATGATGGGCGTAGACTGCTCACGCAGACGCTTTACAACATCAGCCTTCTCGGGTATGCCGGGCGACTTGATGACAAGGTCGGCAGCGAGGATGCGCTCCATCGTATGGCCTCCCTGCTCCCACTCAATCTGCCACTCATCGAGCACACGGGCGTAGCGCTCGGCCACACGGCCAGCATCCGAGAGAAATACCTTATGACCCATCTTCTTGGCCAGCACAGCCGAGCCGTAGCCGCTGATACCGCCTCCTAGGACTACTATGTTTTTCATATCTTTAGCGAATCTTTAACGTTACAAGTGAGAGGGCGCAGAGCAGAATCGAGATAATGAAGAATCGCATCACGATCTTGGTCTCGAAGATGCCCTTCTTCTGATAGTGGTGATGCAGAGGCGACATGAGCAGCACGCGGCGACCCTCGCCATACTTGCGTTTGGTATATTTGAACCATCCCACCTGCACCATCACCGAGAGTGCCTCAGCAAGGAATATTCCGCACATCAGCGGCAGCAGCAGCTCCTTGCGGATGCAGAGTGCGAAGACAGCGATGATACCGCCGATAGAGAGCGAACCCGTATCGCCCATGAAGATCTGCGCAGGGAAGGAGTTCCACCATAGGAAGCCGAGCAGCGCACCACACATAGCCGCTGCGAAGACCACCAGCTCGGCGGACTCAGGGATGTACATAATGTTGAGATAGTCGGCATAGATGATGTGTCCCGACAGATAGGCCAGCGCACCCAGCACCAGCATTATCGGCACGGAGACAGTTGTCAGGAGTCCATCCAGACCATCCGTGAGGTTGGCTCCGTTCGATACGGCCGTCACGACAAAGATCGCAACAGCGATATAGAGCAGCCACGTAAGCAACTTATTACCACCCACCAGCCAGCCGTAGTCGAACTCGTTGTCCTTGACAAAGGGGATCGTTGTCTTTGTAGTCTTCTGCGGTGTGGGGCTGAGCATAGGCTCTCCCTGCTCTACCTGAGCATAGCCCGTCTCGCTCACATATACGGCCGTAGGCGAAGAGACCTTCTCGCGGATAACCACATCCTGCGAGAAGCACATCACCGTACCCACGATCACACCCAGGCCCACCTGACCTACGATCTTGAACTTGCCCTTCAGACCATCCTTATTGTGGCGGAAGGTCTTGATGTAGTCGTCCAGAAAACCCAGCAATCCGAGCCACAGCGTCGAGATGAGCATCAGTATGACGTAGATATTATCCAGTCGTCCCACCAGCAGCATAGGCACAAGGATAGCCAGCAGGATGATCACACCGCCCATTGTCGGCGTGCCCTTCTTTGAGAGCTGACCCTCGAGGCCGAGGTCACGGATCTCCTCGCCAATCTGGTGGCGTTGCAGGGCACGGATGATGGTGCGACCGAAGAAGATCGTGATCAGCAGCGCCAGAATAACGGCCACCGCCGAGCGGAACGATATATACTGGAACATACCTGCACCCGGCATGTCGTAATGCTCATTAAGGAACTTGAAAATAGGATATAACATATTTGTTTTTCGTTAAAGTCTTCTCAATTATTTATGTAACTCATCAAAGGCCGCGCGCACCTGCTCGCGATCGTCGAAGTGATGCTTCTCGCGTCCAATAATCTGGTAATCCTCGTGACCCTTGCCAGCAACGAGCACTATATCGCCCCTCTGTGCCATCATCACGGCGGTGCGGATAGCCTGCCCACGATCCGTAATGCGCAATGTCTGCGCTCCCGGCTCGACGCCCAGCATGATCTGGTCAAGGATATGCTCGGGATCCTCGGTGCGGGGATTATCCGAGGTGAAGATAGCCACATCGGCCTCTCGCGAGGCTATGCATCCCATTGCTTCGCGCTTCGATGGGTCGCGGTCGCCACCACAACCACACACCACAAACAGACGTGCACCACCACTGCGTATGTCGTTGATCGTGGCAATCACATTCTCCAGCGCATCGGGCGTATGGGCGTAATCCACAATAGCCGTAATGCCACCATCGGAGCGGATAGGCTCAAAGCGGCCACTCACCGAGTGCAGGGCACTCAGCGCCTGCAGCACCTCACCCTTGTCGGCACCCAACTCAACGGCTGCGCCATAGACGCAGAGCAGATTGTAGGCGTTGAAGCGGCCGAGGAATGATACCCACACCTCCTCGTTGTCGATGCGGAGCAGCATACCGTCGAACAACATCTCCAGCACTTTGGCACGATAGTCGGCCATCTGTCGCAGCGAGTAGCGGGCAACGTGGGCACGGCAGTTCTGCACCATCACCTCGCCATTGCGGTCGTCCACATTCACCAGCGCGAAGGCCTGCTTGTCGAGGCGGTCGAAGAGTAGTTTCTTGGCCTTTATATATTCGGCATATGTGCCGTGATAGTCCAGATGGTCGTGCGTGAGGTTTGTAAACAACGCACCGCGGAACTTCAGCCCACGCACACGATCCTGCACCAGCGAGTGCGACGACACCTCCATAAAGCAGTAGTCGCAGCCGCAATCAACCATCTCACGCAGCATTGCGTTAAGACGTATGGCGTCGGGCGTGGTGTGTGTCGAGGGTATCTCGCGAGTGTCGATGCGATAGACCACCGTAGAGATCAGTCCCGCACGATAGCCCATACGGCGATAGAGGTCGTAGAGCAGCGTGGCGATGGTTGTCTTGCCGTTGGTGCCCGTGACACCCACCAGGTGCAACTCCGAAGAGGGGTGGTCGTAGTAGGCTGCAGCCATATCGGCCATAGCCTTGTTGGTGTCAGCCACCACAATGTAGCTTACGCCCTCGCTCTTTTTCTCGGGCTCCTGCTCGCACACTACGGCTACAGCACCAGCCTCCACAGCACGCGGGATGTAGTCGTGGCCGTCGCTCTGCGTGCCTCGCACGGCAAAGAAACAGTTGCCCTTGGCGACTGTGCGCGAGTCGTAGGTAAGACCCGTTATCGTGTGATCCTCGGTGGCCGAGAACGATATGACCTCGGTCGAGGAGAGTATTTCACTTAAATGTTTCATCTTTACTTCAATTCAATTTTTACCTTCTGTCCGGGCTTTATGGCCTGTCCCACCGCAATGCTCTGTCGGCGCACCGTGCCTCGACCCGTGAACGTTACACTCAAGCCACGGCTCTCCAGAATGTAGAGGGCATCCTTGAGTCCCATACCCACAACATTGGGCATCATGCCGTCGCGTTCGATGGTCTTCACATCGACATTGAGCAGCGTATCCATACGCGCTACGCCCCAGCCTTCGCGGTCGGTGAAGGAGATGCGTGGCGAGAACTTGTCGGCCACGCGGCGCACCTGCGCAATGTTACCACCCTTCACCTCAACAGGCACCAGCTGCGAGGGCGAGGGGGTGATAGGCTCGTGCCACTCCTCATCGCGGTAGAAAATATAATTCACCAGATCCCTGACAACAGGACCCGACAGACCGGCACCATAGTAGTTACGGCCACGCGAGCGGTTGGTAAGGATAGAGGTCAGAATCGTATATTTGGGATTCTCGGCGGGGAAGTAGGCCACCACCGAACCCATATAGTAGTTTGCCGTATAGGGCACACCGCGGCCATCGCCATCCTGCGCCACCTTGGCCGTACCGGTCTTTGAGGCTACACGCAGTGCCACCGTATCGCGGAAAAATGTCTTCGTAGTTCCCGTAAGGGCCGTCTCCTCCAGACACTCCCTGACGGCCGCGAGCGTAGCCTCGGAGCAGATCTTTTCGACCATTACCCGGGTGGGATACTCCTCCACCACCTCGTCGCCATTCTTCACCTCTCGTACCAGACGCGGCGCCACCATACGGCCTCCGTTGGCGACGGCGTTGTAGAGCGTGAGGATACGGATGGGCGGCATCTCGATGGCATAGCCATAACCCATATTGGGCAGGGTGTGGGCATTCCAGTTCTTCACATCGAGAATCAGCGGACGCTTCTCGCCCCACTCATCGAAGCCGACGCTGCGGTCGAGAGCCAGATGGTGGAGAAAATCGAGATATCGCTGGTTATCGTTCTTGTAGTTCTGATAGATGGCATCGGCAAAATAGACGTTCGACGACTGCGCCGTGGCGGTCTTCATATCGATCATGCCGCCTATGTTGTGGTCATCCTGCACCATGGGGCCACGTGCTCCTCCCACCTGCACACGACGTCCCTCATAGGTCTGATACTGCTGCGTGATGGGCAGGCCACAATCCTCCACCAATGCCAAAAGCGACACCAGCTTGAATGTCGAGCCGGGCTCTATGCGACGCGAGAGGGCGTAGTTCTCCTTTTCGTAATATACGCCGCTGCCTTCGGCCGTCTCGCCCAGATTGACCATAGCAAGAATGTCGCCCGTAGCCACCTCCATGACCATCGTCGTACCCCAGATAGCCTTCTGGTCGATCATCTGACGGCGCAGTGCCGCATCGGCTGCATGCTGGATATCTACGTCGAGCGTGGTGACCACGTCGTATCCGTCCGAGGCCACAAGGCTCGAATCGCTGTGTACCGTAGTGGAGAATCCCGGTGCGATGCGCTGACGCAGTGAACGGCCATTTGTTCCGCGCAGATCCTCGGCGTGGATATACTCGATGCCATACTGTCCGCGCGCCTTCTCGCGGTCGGCCTCGCTCAGATTGTTGGTGATGGCTCCCAGCGTGCGGCGACCCAGCTCGCCATAGGGATATACTCTTTGGTCGAGAATCTCCTTCTTGAAGGTGACTCCCATATTGCCGTTCAGGATGGGGTATTTGCTCAGCGTCTGCCACTCGTTGAAGTCCACGGCACGGGGCAGAATCTGCACGGGGCGGTGGTCGCGTACAGCCGTATCGACCTTGATTATGTGGTAGGCATCGTCGCGCAGATTATCCACAATCCACGTGAGCAGGTCGCTGCTGCGCTTGACGATCGAGTCGTGCGAATATACCCACTTGAGGTGTTGCTCACGCTCGGCCATCATACGCTTGCGGTAGTCGGCAGCGGAGCGGTCGCCAAAGAATGCGGAGAGGAGCTTGGAGAGCGAATCGACATTCTCGCGGAATACATCCTCATCGTCGAAGCCCTCGCTACCCATATCAAAGTCGATGCGGTAGCGCAGAATAGATGTTGCCAGCGGCTCGCCGTCGCGTGCCAGAATGGAGCCACGACGCGAGATGATCGTATCGCTAAAGAAGATGCGGCTCTCGAGGCGCTCGGCGTTGTATGCGGTCTCGGTGTTGGGCAGCATAACCCACACCAGGCGCGCAATAACGCACAAGGCCACAACGATAAAGGCACCATAGACGATCTGTGCACGCAGGTACAACTCGGCTCTGACGTCGGTATCTTGCTTCTTCTTTGCCATTCTTTGCTCTAAACTATCTTAAAAAGCGGTCCTGGGCTGTATGCCTGAACCGAAAATAAAAACCAAAAAATTAATCCTCGACCACAGAGGTCTTCTTGCGGGGATCCTTCAGGTCGATGCCGCGCGCTACGAGCGAGTCGCGTATAGCCTGATGGGTAGTGCGGCGATGCAGTTGCTCCTGCAGACGAATCGAACGCTCACGCAGCAGCTGCACGTCGTTCTCCATGCGCGAGTAGCTCATATCGGCATAGAGGGCAGCAAACATCACCACGATGCTGATGAAACACATCACGGCAATGGCGGCGAAGTAGCGGTAGTTGTCGGCCAGGCCACGGCTGGTAAGGATCGAACCCGAGAAGATCTGCCACTTAAGACCCGAACGCTTGCGGCGCTCCTTGCGCTCCTCCTCTTCGGCCTCCTGGCGCTCCTCCTCCTCCAGACGACGATCCTCGGCGATCTCCTCGTCGGCCTCGCCACTCTGCACACGCACAACCATACGGCGGATGCGGCGATCCAGCTCCTCGCTGTCGCGTTGTGCCTGCAGCTCCTCCTCAGTAAGGGGGTTAAACTCGTCGTTTGTCGCTTTCATCGTTCTATCTCTTTATTGCCACACGCATCTTTGCCGAGCGCGAGCGGGGGTTACGCTCCACCTCCTCCGGTGTGGGTACTATAGCCTTGCGTGAGAGAACCTCGAAGGGTGTCTGCTGACGACCGAAGAAATCCTGCTCGATCTTGCCCTCGAAATTGCCGCTACGCATAAAATTCTTAACCAGTCTGTCCTCCAGCGAGTGGTACGATATAACCACCAGTCGTCCACCCGGACGCAGCACCTTGAGCGACTGCTCGAGCGCCATCTTCAGCGCCTCCATCTCGCCATTGACCTCGATGCGCAGAGCCTGGAAGAGTTTTGTCAAAAACTTCGACTCGTCACGCTTGGGTGTGCAGGGGCGAACGGCCTCGACCAATTGTGCGGTAGTGGTGATAGGCTCCTTCTCTCGCGCGCGCTCAATGCACGAGGCGATCTTCCACGTGGTATCCAGCTCACCATACTCCTTCAGTACACGCGCCAGCGAGTCGGCATCGTATGTGTTCACCACATCGGCAGCCGTGCGACCACCACGCTGGTTCATACGCATATCGAGCGGGCCCTCGCCACGGAACGAGAAGCCACGTCCCACCTCATCGAAGTGGTGCGACGAGACACCCAGATCGGCAAGGATGCCATCGACCTCCTGCACGCCGCGCAGGCGCAGTGCCGAGCGCAGGAAACGGAAGTTGCTCTCGACATAGTTGAAACGCTCATCATCGGGAGCATTGAGCAGCGTGTCGCGATCCTGATCAAAGGAGTAGAGACGACCCTCAGCGCCGAGTTTCGAGAGTATGTGGCGCGAGTGACCGCCACCGCCGAAGGTGAGGTCGCAGTAGGTACCCGACGACTGGATGTTCAGCTCATTTACAGCGCTCTCAAGCAGCACGGGAATGTGGTATGTAGTGTTGTCTGTGGACATTTTCTTAACGCAAAAGTATATTTGGGTGTAAAGTTACTGCTTTTTAGCTGAAATATTGTAAATATTTCCGCAGATTTTATCAACAATCAGCAGGTGCAATTTGATTCAGCCGGGCAGCAATAAAAAGCAAGATCGGCAGCACTCTCAAAAAGGCGCTGCCGATATAGTTTAACGTGATAAAAAATATGTTCCGCGACGAGGCGTCCGCTATCGCTGCGTGGCGTGGATAACCTGACGATCCTTGCGACTGATGCCCCACATATCGCCATTGCGATCGATGGCGATGGCCTGGCCGGGAATGGGGACATTGATGGTGCCCACCCACTCGAGATGCACGCCATATTTGGGCAGGCGCATCAGGTAGCAACGCTCATGGTCGTGCCCCATGCAGTAGAATGTGTCGCCCACCAGCACACCGCTTGAGAGGCTGTGCGGATGCAACTTTTCCAGAATATCCTTGGGCAGAACCCACGCCTGCATGCGGCGCCACTTGCGGTCGAACTTCACCAGCTGCGACCACTCCACGCCCTTGCCAGGCTCCTTGCCGTTGCCGGCATAGTGGGCAAAGAAGGCATACCAGCACCCCTTGCCGGGTGTGATCCATACGCACGAGCCTACATCGATACCCAGACTGATACTCTCGATGGGCTGCATGGTGCGCTTGTCGAAGATCTCGATCGAGCTGGCCATCGGCACCTCGGGATAGTTGGAGTGGGTGCAGTAGAGCTTACGGCCCTTGACAAAACCGCTATTTATGTGGCGTATTTTCTCTTTGTCGGGCTCATGCCATGTAGTGACGGAGTCGCCCTTGAGAGTGAACTTCGTGATATGATTGTTCTCAATGGCATAGAAGTGGTTACGATCCACCGCCACGCCCTGCATGGCATAGTGGGCATCGAAGCGCTCCGCTACGTGGTAGTCGCGTCGGGGGTCAATCGTCTGCGCCCGCAGACTACAGCACAAAACGGCACAAAAGGCAGATAGCAGTAGTGATAGTTTTCGGAGTTTCATTTCTACAGATATTTGTTGTCACAAATTTACCTTTTTTTTGTGACAAAACAAGTTTTTACAAGAGAGGAATTGGGAGAGAGTGACCACCAGCCTCGCTATGCTCACATTGGGGATTGGCCACGTTTGCTTTGAGGGATTGGCCACGCCTATATTGTGGATTGGCCACGCTATGCTCGCTGACCGCTCCGCACCGCGCGCCCTTTCCCTTGTGGGGGGGGAGGCTTCAAAAGAAAAAAAGGGATTCGAACGGCGTAGCCGAAGCGGAGCACCTCTGAAAATTTTATATATCCTGCTCCGCAACCCCCGTTCTTTAGTGAGCAATCCCGCTCTTGGATTAGTAGGCAGAAAATAGCGGACGACAGATTCTCTGTCGCTAATTTTGCGAAAGAGGTGGCTTTAGAAAATAAATTTTCATAGGCCACCTCTTATGCAAAGAGCGGTCAAGGACCGCATCCGCTATTTTCCGCATAAAAAAACTCCTGCGTAATACGCAGGAGCATCATAATCTTTTCTTTTGGCAGAGAGAGAGGGATTGGCCACGCTATGCTCGCTGACCGCTCCGCACCGCGCGCCCTTTCCCTTGTGGGGGGGGGGAGGCTTCAAAAGAAAAAAAGGGATTCGAACGGCGTAGCCGAAGCGGAGCACCTCTGGAAATTTTATATATTCTGCTCCGCAACCCCCGTATTTAAGTGAGCAATGCCACTCGGCAACTTTCTAAAAAACATCGGTGCGGTCGATGACCGCTTTTTGTTCTGGCAACATTGCCTACGATGAGGGATTGGCCACGCTATGCTCGCTAACCGCTCCGCACCGCGCGCCCTTTCCCTTGTGGGGGAGGCTTCAAAAGAAAAAAAGGATTCGAACGGCGCAGCCGAAGCGGAGCTCCTCTGAAAATTTTATATATTCTGCTCCGCAACCCCCGTTCTTTAGTGAGCAATCCCGCTCAGCAACTTTGTAGAAAACATCGGTGCGGTCGATGACCGCTTTTTGTGAAAGTGTGCAGAAGTGAAATTTATTTCAACTTCCAGCATCACTTACACAAAAAAAGCGACAGAGTATCTGTCGCCCGATGTTTCCTTAAACAAAAAAAGCACCACGTTTAGTGATGCTTTTTTCCGCTTTTGGCGGAGAGAGAGGGATTCGAACCCCCGGAGCCTCGCAGCTCAACGGTTTTCAAGACCGCCGCAATCGACCACTCTGCCATCTCTCCGGGTGCAAAAGTAGAACACTTTTTTTGATTGACCAAATATTTTTCAAATTTTTTTACAAATTTTTTTGTTAAGCTATGGCAAAACACTCATTATCAACAAAAAAGTGGGGATTTTTTTTGATTATTAAAAAAAAGTCTTATATTTGTATTACATATCATAACTTACTAACCTACAAATACCACTACTAAGGATGAATAAATCACAGTTAATCAATGCAGTAGCAGAAGTGACTTCTTTAAGCAAAAATGACGTTAAGAAAGCTGTCGATGCATTCTTTGCTATTGCTGAGGAAAAATTACAGCAGGGAGAGAAGGTTGTTGTATCGGGTTTTGGCGTATTTTCAGTGGCTCAGGTGGCAGAGCGTGTGGGCCGTAACCCCCGTACCGGCGAGCAGGTAAGCATACCGGCACGTCGCAATGTGCGTTTCCGATCAAGCATGGATATCAAATAGTTGACAACCAAATCCCAATTTGAGATAGAGATCTTCCCCAAACGGGAGGTCTCTTTTTTTTGTTATTTTCATAACAGATGTTGGCATTTATATATTAATATAGTACCTTTGCGGCCGAAACCTAATTTTACCGAAAAATGGAACACCTCGAATTTGAGAAGCAGTTGCGCCGCATGGAGCGCGACGGAGTGATCACTCGTAAACAATTCCTCCAGATAATGGCCGTAGCGGGTGCTTTCGTAGCACTTGGAACCGACAAGGCATACGCTGCAAAGAGCAACGCCCGCGGACGCATCGTAATCATCGGTGGTGGCGCAGCAGGCATCAGCATAGCTTCACGCCTGAAACGCGCACTCGCAAATCCCGACATCACAATCATCGACCCCAGCGAAAAGCACTTCTACCAGCCCGGCTTCACGCTTATCGGCGGCGGCGTTTATGGCAAGGATGATGTGTGGCGCAGGCAGGAGGATTGCATGCCCAAGGGTGTGAGGTGGATTAAGGATGTGGTGACTCTGGTACACCCCACCCAGAACAAGGTGGATACTGCCCACAACGGCTCCATCGACTACGACTTCATGGTGCTGGCACCCGGAGTGAAGTATGACTGGGATCGCATCGAGGGTATAACATACAAGACCATAGGTCAGGGCAACGCCCACACCATCTACGACTGGCGCGGAGCGCAGCTCACATGGCCGGCGATGCAGGAGTTTGCCCGCAAGGGTGGTCGTGGCGTATTCTGCGACACCTACACCAAGCATAAGTGCGGTGGCGCTCCCAAGAAGATATCGCTGCTCACGTGGGACAACGCCCGCAAGGAGGGCACGACCGACCGCATCGATATGCACTACTACACGGGTAGCAAGCAGCTCTACGATGTGCCTCACTTCACACCTCGTCTGGAGGAGATCTATCGCGAAAGAAATATTCCCGTAGATATGCGTTGTAAGCTGCGTGCCATAGATACGCACGACAAGAAGGCTTACTTCGATCAGACCATCACGCTCGCCGACGGCACCGAGAGCGTAAAGAAGATTGTTGCCGAGTACGACTTCATGCACTTCCTCGTGCCGCAGTGTGCGCCTGACTTTGTGCGTGAGTCGGGCCTGAGCTGGACTGAAGGGAACCTGGCTGCCGACGGCTGGGCTATGGCCGACAAGGAGACGCTGGTGCACAAGACCTACTCGAACATCATCTGTCTTGGCGACTGCGCAGGCATACCCACATCGAAGACATCGGCGGCAATCCGCAAGCAGCTGCCCGTGGCTACGGCCAACCTGGTCGCGATAATGGAAGGCGGCGCACCCGAAGTAAAATACAACGGATACGCCGCATGTCCAATTGTTACCGAATACGGTAAAGTGCTGATGTGCGAGTTCGACTACGAGAAGAAGCCTCAGATCACATTCCCGCTCACGCTTATGGACATGTCGCGCGAGCAATGGGTGGCCTGGCTTCTGAAGGTATATGGACTCAAGCCCATCTACTTCGAACTCATGCTGCGAGGATTATACTAATCAGCTCGGCAGCCCGCCATCAACTGTTGAATCACCCTCGTTGCGATGACAGATCGGTGACAGAATGTAGTCGCCGTAAGTGTAATCAGCACGGGGGTTTACAATGCTTATGTGCATCACTCCCGACTCGCGGTAGTAGATGTAGGCGCTCTGCGCGTAACCATAAACATTGCCCTCGATCAGCATGGCATACTCCACGCGCTCGGGGGTGTCGAGACAATACACCTCTTTGACGGTGCAATCTCTGAACTCACCTTTTTCAAAGGCCGAAAGAACGGTCTGAGGCAGATCGGCATAAGGCATGCTACTCTCAGTAAGATACCACTTGCCATTCTCGTCAAACCACGCTACACAATTAGTGTCAAGGCCCCCTTCATCAACTGCGCCGATAGTAAAATCGGCAACAAAATAACCTAATCGACTGCCCCAACCGTCAATGACTGCGGTTGGGAATTTTTCCATGAAGGTTTCACGGGCCTGCTGTGCCCCGCCGACGGATTCTAAATCCGCCAGTTTGATGCATGACGTCAAAACGGACACTGCACAAACATTAATTAATAGTCTTTTCATGAGCTTAAAATTTATAAGGATTATAGGGATTGATTTCGTCGTTGTAGCTCACTCGAAACTATGTAAGTCCACACATTGTACCAAATACGATAGGGGCGTATGTGGCACTTTTTTGGACTCTTGTTACAAATGTATAAAATTATTAACCGTTTTTATCCTGTTTTTTAACAATTTAAATGAAAAATAGAGGTTTTTCAATGAAAAACTCACATATCACATATTTATGCGAATGAAAATAAATTTCATTCAATAAATATTCAGCCGCAAATTTTACTATTATAGTTTTGAGTGATTTAGCAAAATATGGATATTCGCGGGTATGCAGAAAAATAAAAAACGGCTGCGTCACGGGGGGCGCAGCCGACCAGCAATCAAAAAACCATATTCTACAAAAAGAGTATTTTCTTCATAGGGATTAGCGGGGCGATTCAATATATTTCGCCCACTTCAATCGCGCGGGTGCAGTGCGCCATGCACTTAAAACGTTTCCGAAGTTTCGTGTCAATCCGAATCGTCGCGTTTATTCAGATTGTCACGTCGTTCATCCGCGTTGGCGCCGTGCCTGCGCCCTGCCCTCTGCGATGAACACGATTGCTCGTGTGTCGCCATTGCCAGCCTTCGGTCGGGGTCGTTGCTCCCCAACCGAAAGGCAACGGCTTATCTACGTCCTGCTTACAAGTGCAGGCTTTTTTTTCTACATTAAGAAGTTGCGTTTTTCGACGCAGACTTAAACTATCGGCCAAGCTTGATATCCAGACCCAGACCGCAAGCGATTGAGGTACGGCTGAATACGTCAGTGTACTGACCGAGGTTCATGCCACCGAATGAGTGAACGCCAGTGCTTGTAACATCCTGATAGAATGTAGGCATAACACCGAAGTTAAGACCGATCTTCTCGCTGAAGCTGTACATAAAACCAAGACCTACAGATACTGAGGGGCATGAGAAGTTCATGTCAGAGTACTTCGCGGGATCCATGTCAAGAGCTGTGTACTGTGCACCAGCTGACACCAGCCACTTGTCGGTGATCTGCCACTCAGCGCCGAGCAAGTACTCGGTAGTGTTGCCTGTGATCACGTTAGAGAATGAGTTCTCAGCGTTCTTGTCGAAGAACTCGTGCCACTCGGCTGTAACCTTAACGGGACCGAAGTGACGGCTAACAGCAACTGCCAGCAGGGCAGGAGTCTCAGCCTTAACCTTAGCGCCGTTGGGGAACATGCCGCCGGTGCCGAGGTTGATATCCTTCGATGTCTCGTTCTCGAGCTCGGTACGCATCTCAAACTCATACTTTACTGATGCATCCCACTTATCCTTGTGGAAAGACAAGGCCAATACGGGGCTGAATGATGAACCCTTCTGCTTAACGTCGAGCTGCTGGTCTACCAATGCAGCGTACTGCGCCATGTTGATAGAGGTGAGCAACTGACCAGCCGACACCATCTGTGATGTGGGGTTCAAAAGGGGATGAGTGGGGTTAAGCATCATGTTGCTCAGGCCAGCCTTATATGAGTTGTTAGAAGAGCTGTAACGAACCATAGCAGCAACTGACAACCAGTCGGTGATGCGGAATGCTGCACCGAAGTTGAAGGCAAGCGTCATTGACGAACCCTCGAGGAAGAGGTCACGGCTGTAGGCTGTTGTGGGAAGGCCGTTGGCAGTAAGCAATGTGGGGAATGATGAAACGATACGCTCGAACGATGCAAGACCGTTGTCATACTTGATGGTACCACCACCACCATTTACACCCATACCTGCCATAAGGGCGATACGGTTGTGCTTCCACGCGAAGTGAACGCTGGGTACGAGGGGTGAGAATACTGAACCCTGGAACTCAGTCTCAGAGAAACCACCGGGGAGGTTGTTGCCCATCACAAGGCTTGAAGCGGTGGTACGGGTCTGCTTAGCCATCTGGTCGTTGATACCGATGTGGAAACCATTATCCATAAATACCACACCCGCGGGGTTGAAGTAAACAGCATCTGACTGGAGTGATGTACCGCGAGCTACGCTACGCAGGAACGCTGCACTCTGGTTTGTGTTAGTCATGGGGCCACCAGCAAATACTGCGGTGTGGCAGATTGTCGCGCCCAACAGGGCAAGAAGCAATTTTTCTAAAAATTTCATAATTCTTTGTTTTAACGCCCGGCCTTGATTGCTTGCGACTGGGCGCTGTTGTTAATATTGGTTTTTTGAGTTTCTGCTGTCACTCCGCCGAAACGGATTACGGATGCAAAAGTCAAATTTTTTTTCTGAACCGCAAAATTTATGTGGTTAAGCACCCCGAAAAGGTATGAAAGGCCGTAGCGAGGTGACGAAACAGGCCATTTTGTGGCGAAAATACCCTCCAAAATGTCGTATCACGGAATCTGCATGTTCTATAGAGCATATTGCGCGACAAGCAAGAAATCTGAAAAAATGGGGTTAATCACCACATTTTGAAATAAAAGCGCGAAATGGCGTTCTAACGTATTGAAATTTTAAGTATATTTGCCCGTATTCTGCAAAGAAATTTCATAAACATTAAACTTTATAAAACTTAAACACTATGTTCGCAATTGACAACTACGATTTCACTGGTAAGCGTGCAATCATCCGCGTTGATTTCAATGTACCCCTCAACGGCGAGGGTCAGGTAACCGACGACACTCGTATCCGTGCTGCAATCCCCACCATCAAGAAGGTGTTGGAGAAGGGCGGTG
>JAEIGA010006409.1_pt1 | contig 17920 bp, 15 predicted proteins | sample 9270691 | NCBI WGS metagenome assembly JAEIGA01 (sample SAMN17057246, study PRJNA624740) | gut metagenome | biome: biome; isolation source: fecal sample | host: Bos grunniens | place: China: Xizang | collected 2019
GGTTATTATCGCTACCGATGCCGATGTCGACGGTATGCACATTCGTCTGTTGCTCACCTCGTTTTTTGTGCAGTTCTTCCCCGACATTATTCGCTTGGGCCACCTCTACATATTGCAGACGCCGCTGTTCCGTGTGCGTAACAAGAAGGAGACTCACTACTGCTACACCGACGAGGAGCGCCAGGTGGCTATTAAGAAGTGTGGTGCTCAGGCCGAGATCACTCGATTCAAAGGTCTTGGCGAGATCTCGGCGCAGGAGTTCAAGGAGTTTATCGGCGAGGGCATGCGTCTTGACAAGGTGCGCCTCACGAAGGAGGATCCTATAAAGGATTTGTTGGATTTCTACATGGGTAAGAATACGCCCGACCGTAAGGACTTTATCGTCGACAACTTGCGTGTAGAGGAGGATATTGTTGAAAACCTGAAACAGCTTAACTAATGAAGGATAACAAAGATATAATGGATGTTGAGGCTCAGGATGTTGAGGCTCAGGAGGTAGATGTCCCTAAGGGTAAGTACGAAGCGTTGATCTCTTCTGACGACGACACACGCCGCCTTACGGGTATGTACAAGAACTGGTTCTTGGACTACGCCTCGTATGTTATTCTTGAGCGTGCTGTGCCCCACTTGGCCGATGGCTTGAAGCCTGTGCAGCGCCGTATCCTCCATGCTATGAAGTGTGTTGAGGATGGCCGCTACAACAAGGTGGCTAATGTCGTTGGTCAGGCTATGCAGTATCACCCTCATGGCGACGCCTCTATCAAAGATGCCTTGGTGCAGCTCGGTCAGAAGGGTTTGCTTATCGACATGCAGGGTAACTGGGGTAACATCCTCACAGGTGACGAGGCTGCGGCAGCCCGATATATCGAGGCTCGCTTGTCGAAGTTTGCCCTCGATGTGGTATATAATAAGAAGACTACCGAGTGGATGTTGGCCTACGATGGCCGTAAGGAGGAGCCTGTGACTCTGCCTGTTAAGTTCCCGCTGCTGTTGGCTCAGGGTGTCGATGGTATCGCCGTAGGTTTGGCCTCAAAGATTCTGCCTCACAACTTCGTTGAGCTTATAAATGCCTCGATAGCCTATCTTCGTGGCGAGGAGTTTACTCTTGTTCCCGACTTCCAAACGGGAGGTATCATGGATGCCAGCAACTATAACGATGGTCTGCGTGGTGGCTCGGTGCGTGTGCGTGCCCGCATCTCGAAGATCGACAAGCGCACGTTAGCAATCACCGAGATTCCGTTTACAACAACCTCGGAGTCTATCAAAGACTCTATCATCAAGGCCAACGACAAGGGCAAGATAAAGATTAAGAAGGTTGATGACAACACCGCCGAGAAGGTTGAGATTATCATTCAGGTAGCAGCCGACGAGTCGTCGGATAAGACTATCGATGCGCTGTATGCCTTCACCGACTGCGAGGTGTCTATCTCGCCAAATGCCTGCGTCATTGTCGACCATAAGCCTGTGTTTATGGGTGTTAGCGACATCTTGCGCCACTCGACAGATAATACCAAGGCGTTGCTCGGCAAGGAGCTCCAGATAAAGCTCGACGAGCTTAATGAGGCATGGCATGCAGCATCGTTGGAGCGCATATTCATCGAGAACAAGCTATATCAGCTTATCGAGGGTTGCCGAACACGTGAGGCTGCATACGAGGCTGTGGACAAGGGCCTTGAGCCATTCAAAGGTCAGCTGCGCAGGGAGGTTACGTTGGAGGATGTGCAGCGCCTAACAGAGCTTAAGTTCATCCGTATATCTCGCTACGACTCGGAGAAGGCTGACAACGAGATTAAGCAGATTGAGAAGGATATAAAGCAGACAAAGTACGACCTCGACCACCTCACCGACTATGCCATTGCCTACTTCGAGCGCATCAAGGCTAAGTATGGCGAGGGCCGTGAGCGACGCACCGAGATTCGTGAGTTCGACACCATCGAGGCATGGAAGGTGGCATCGTCAAATGCTAAGCTCTATGTCGATCGTGAGGAGGGCTTCTTCGGATTTGGCAAGAGCATGAAGGAGTCGGAGTTTATCTGCGACTGCTCGAACCTCGACGATGTTATTGTCATCTTGAAAGATGGCCGCTATAAGATTACAAAGATCTCGGAGAAGGCATTCTTCGACAAGGGAATATACTACATAGGCATCTACAAGCGTAACGACGAGCGCACTATCTACAACATGCTCTATCGTGATGGTCGTGGTGGCGCTATTATGATGAAGCGCTGCGCCATTAAGTCCGTGACACGTGACAAGGAGTACGACCTGACGAAGGGTACGCCTAAGAGCGAGCTTCTATATTTGTCGGTAAATCCTAATGGCGAGGCCGAGGTGCTCAAGATATACTTGCGTCCACGTGCTCGCCTCAAGAAGTGCATCATCGACCTCGACCTCTCGACACTCGCAATCAAGGGCCGTCAGAGCGTGGGTAATCTCGTCACACGCTACTCGATAAACAAGATTGTGCTTAAAGAGCGTGGTGCCTCGACACTCGGTGGCCAGAATATATGGTACGACGAGGATGTGCGCCGACTAAATGCCGATGGTCGTGGCATGCTGCTTGGCGAGTTTAAGGGCGACGATAAGATTGTGGTGTGGACAGCGAAGAACCAGTATTACATCACAGGCTATGACCTCCAACAGCACTTCCCCGACGACACTATACGTGTTGAGCGCTATCGTGAGAATAGGGTATATTCGGTGTGCTACTACGATGGCGAGCAGAAATATTACTACATGAAGCGCTTCCAGCTCGAGCTTAGCGACAAGACGCAGTACTTCTTGGAGGAGGGTGCGCCAATGCGCTTTGTTGCTATGACCTACCGTAGCGGCGCAACCCTCGAGGTTGTGTTTGGTGGTCAGAACGAGAGCCGCCCAACAGAGATGGTTGATGTCGACGAGTTTATCGGCATCAAGAGCCATAGGGCTAAGGGCAAGCGTATCACGACATACGAGGTGGCAACACTCCGCTTCATCGAGCCCGAAGAGCCCGATGTAGAGGAGGTTGAGAGTGCCGACGATGTTGACGCTGTCGAGGGCGACGAGCTTGATGCCGCAATCGACGTTGACGACATCATTGGCCAGGATATTAAGGCCGATCCAAATGTCGACTACCGTGAGCGTGACGAGCAGGAGGGTGGCTTTACAGCCTCGCAGTTGGACTTGTTTTAAGGTGTTTTAAGACGTAAACGTATGATACTCTTCTTGGTAGGATATGCAGGTTCGGGCAAGACGACTATGGCTAAGCGCCTTGGTCGTAGGCTCGGATGTATGGTCGTCGACACAGATAAGCGTGTCGAAAAAGAGGAGGGCGCAACCATTGCCGACATCTTCTACTACCAGGGCGAGGAGTATTTTCGTCAGGCGGAGCGCCATGCCCTCGAGGGTATCGGTGGCGATGCTAAGAACACTATTGTTGCCACAGGCGGTGGCTTGCCCACATGGGGCGACAACATGGCGTGGATGCGTGAGCATGGCGTGGTGGTCTATCTGCGTCATAGCGCCGAGCAGATTCTCGCCCGCTTGTCGGACTATGGGCGTGAGAAGCGTCCGCTGTTTCGAGGCAAGAGCGACGAGGAGTTGCTTGAGTTTATGCGTGAGCATATGCTTCAGCGTGAGATATATTATGCCGAGGCCGACATTGTCGTTGAGTGCGACCATCGTAGCGACGACGATGTTGTCGAAGAGATTGTTAACAAGCTAAACATTAGATAGATGAACAAGGCGGCAATAGGTGTCTACGATTCGGGTTTTGGTGGACTGTCGGTGTGGCGTGAGCTGCGCCGAAGGCTGCCCAACGAGTCGTTGATATACCTCGGCGATGGTAAAAACTGTCCCTATGGTGGCCGCTCACGTGAGGAGATTACGCAGTTTGCCGAGGAGGCTGTCGAGGCCCTTGTTAGGCAGGGTGTCAAGATGGTTGTTGTGGGGTGCAATACTGCCACGACAGCTGCTATCGACCACCTGCGTAGCCGCTGGACGGATATGCCTATTGTTGGCCTTGAACCTGCTGTGAAGCCTGCGTGCCTTACGACCAAGAGCCGACGTATTGCAGTGTTGGCCACGGAGCATAGCCTGCGTAGCGACATGTTTCTTAAAACTGCCGAGCGCTATGCCTCAGATGTTGAGGTTGTTAAGGTGCCTGGCAGTGGCTTTGTCGAGATTGTTGAGCGTGACGAGGAGCATACGCCCGAGGTTCGTGAGGCGGTGCGACGTGTTGTCGAGCCACTGAGAGGTAGGGGCATCGATAAGATTGTGCTGGGGTGTACCCACTATCCATTTTTGCGTGATGTCATTGCCGAGCTGCTCGAGGGCGAGGGTGTCGACATCATCGACTCGGGTGAGGCTGTGGCACGTCGTGTAGAGTGGCTGCTGGAGCGCTACGACATAAGAGCGCCTAAGGATGCGCATGCCGAGTTTAGGTTTATGACCTTTGCCGATGAGCCCTACAGAGCAAGGCTCGAGCGCAAGGCAAGGCGTATAGAACAAGAGTTAGGATTATAGTCAAATAGTTATAGCGATGGCTACAAATAGAGATACAAAGAGCGATAGTAGGAAAAAGACGCAGGCGAGGCCCGCAAGCGACGATGTTGTGCAGCCCGCCACACGAGGCGAAAATGTGCGATGGATGACAGGCTTCATGCTGTTGTCTGTGGGCATCTTTTTGTTGTGTTCGATAGTCTCTTATTTCTTCTATTGGCGTGAGGATATGAGCGCCTTGGTGTTGGACGAAAACCCCATGATGCACCCTATATACAACAACGTGTGTGGTAAGTATGGAGCTGTTGCATCAATACTTTTGGTTGGTCGTGGCTTCGGTTTATTTGCCTTGGCAATACCTGTTTATGCCCTTATCCTCGGCTGGCGAATGTTTCGTAGCAAGGCTCTGCGTGTGGGCTTTATCACAGTGAGCTTCTTGCTCGTCTTGATTCTCGGCTCGCTGACTCTTGCCTACGCCTTCGAGGACCGATGGGAGCTGTTTGGCTCGGGTGTCGGTGGCGAGTATGGCATGGCTATGGATAGCGCCTTGGTGGGTGCTATGGGCCCTATCGGTGCGCTGCTCGTCATCGTCGCTGGCTGGCTGCTTACTGGCTTGTTCATTAACCGCAACTTCTTGCGTGCTGTGGATAATGCTGGCGAGCATGTTGCTGAGGGTGTGTCGGGTGCTGCATCGTGGCTATGGTCGAAGGTGCAGCGTGAGAAGAGTGATGAGCAAGGCGATGAGGTTGAGCCTAATGCGACGCCAAGACCTGCCCAGCCAGCGCCTGTGGCCGAGCCTGTGTTCACCACGCAGCCTCGTGAGCAGAGTGAGCCACAACCTGCGCCAGCTACAACATCGCAGCCTACGGATATGCCACTGTCGCCCGCTGCGGCTATGGCGGCTATGAGCGCTGAGCAGCAGAGGTTTACAACCATCAGCCGTGAAGATGCGGTTGATGACTCGTGTGTCGTTGCCGAGCCACAAAGAGTTGTCGACGACTATCCGTTCAAAGATCCCGATGCGCCGCTCGAGGAGTTTGTTGATGTTCCCCAGAGTGATGCCCAACCCGTAAATATCGACATGTCGCAGATGACCACGCACAGAGGAGCGTTTAGCACCCAGCCACGTGAGGATGCTGCCGAGGAGGTTGTTGAGCCAGAATTTGAGCCCGAGCCCGAGGAGGATGAGGGCATGGTGATAACTGTGGAAAAGCCTAAGCCTAAGATGGTTGATGCCGACGATGTCGACGTGGAGGTTTACGATCCTATGCGTGACCTGTATCACTACAAGCCGCCTATGCCTACGCTGCTTGTCGACCATAAGTCGAACGCTGTGACCACCGACCAGGAGATCTTCGAGAATAAGGAGCGCATACGTGAGACGCTGCTCAACTTCGGCATTCCTATCCGCAGTATGCACGCCACCGTAGGTCCTACCGTCACCCTCTACGAGATTGTTCAGGAGCAGGGTGTAAAAATCTCGAAGATTCAGGGCCTCGAAAACGATATTGCTCAGAGCCTCAAGGCGTTGGGCATCCGTATCATTGCCCCTATCCCTGGACGTGGCACTATCGGTATCGAGGTGCCAAACCTCACCAAGCAGACAGTGTCGATGTACTCGGCCATCTGCTCTAAGGAGTTCCAGGAGTCGAAGGCGCAGCTCCCCGTTGTCATCGGTCGCACCATCCAGAACGAGAACTATACGTTCGACCTTGCCAAGATGCCGCACTTGCTGGTGGCGGGTGCTACGGGCCAGGGTAAGTCTGTGGGCCTGAACGCCATAATCACCTCGCTGCTCTATCGCAAGCACCCTGCCGAGTTGAAGTTTGTGCTCATCGATCCTAAGATGGTGGAGTTCTCGCTATACAACAAGCTCGAGAAACACTTCTTGGCGAAGATGGAGTCGGAGGACGAGGCTATTGTCACCGATCCTAAGAAGGCGGTATATACGCTCAATTCGTTGTGCACCGAGATGGCTAACCGCTTGGAACTGTGCAAGCAGGCGCATGCCAAGAATATTGTCGAGTATAACGAGAAGTTTTTGAAGCGCTCGCTCAACCCCGAGCATGGCCATAGGTTCTTGCCATACATCGTTGTTGTCATCGACGAGTTTGCCGACCTTATCATGACCGCCAAGGAGGTCGAAGCCCCCGTTATGCGCCTTGCGCAGAAGGCCCGTGCTGTGGGTATCCACCTTATCGTTGCTACGCAGCGCCCCGATGTGAGGGTTATCACAGGTGGTATCAAGGCCAACTTCCCAGCACGTATCGCCTTCCGTGTTATGCAGATGACCGACTCACGAACAATCATCGACCAGCCGGGTGCTAACCAACTTATCGGTCGTGGCGATATGTTGCTGTCGAATGGTGGCGAGCTTACACGTATCCAGTGTGCCTTTGTCGACACCCCCGAGGTGGAGAGCATTGTCGAGCATATCGGTCGTCAGCAGGGCTACACCTCGGCATACGCACTTCCCGACTATACCCCTGAGCAGGGTGGTGGCGAGATGGCACCATCGTTTGGCTCGGAGGAGAACTCAGCACCACAGAAGTACGATCCTAAGTTTGGCGAGATTGCCCGTGAGGCAGTGTCGAATGGCATGATATCAACCTCTATGATTCAGCGCAACTTCGAGGTGGGCTTCAACCGTGCTGGACGCATCATGCTTCAGTTGGAGCGTGCGGGCATCGTAGGTCCACAGATTGGCTCTAAGCCTCGTGAAATTAAGTTTTATGACCTGCCAAGCCTCGAGGCACGCTTGCAGGAGCTGGGCGTATTCTAACGCAATAACGCTGCACGCCACGACGTTGATAAGTAAACTATTATGACTATGCGAAGATTTATTGTGATGCTATTGTCGCTCATGTGTGCTGTGTCACTCACGGCGCAGACAACGCCCCAGGAGTGGGTGGCGGCGCTCAACAAGTCGCTCGGCGAGCGCTATGCCTTTGGCCTTACGGTGACCATAGGCATTGGCGACGAGCAGCAGACGTTGCATGGCACACTCAAAGTTGAGGGCGATGCCTACTACATGATGCTGGGCATCATGGAGGTGTATAGCGATGGTAAGCTGCGCTACGAGATAAACAACGAGCGTAAGGAGGTTACCGAGGATAGGGTAAACCTTAGGTCGCACGACATACTTACCAACCCCACACGAGCATTCTCGTTTGTCGACGACGAGTTTCGAATGACTATGCGCACGACGCAGGATGCCAATGCTCGCTATATCGACCTTGTGCCACATGATGGCGATGGGCTGTCGAGTGTGGCGTTGGCCGTTAGGCGTAGCGGCAGCAGGGTGGTGCCCGAGGCTATATCGTACTACTACGATGGCGACGTGGTGATGATATATCTGCACTCTATGGACTCGGTGAAGTGGACCTTGCCACGCTGGAACAAGGCGTCGTATGCCGCCTACGATATTGTGTCATTTTTGTAACTAACTAAGATATGAGAAAACTATTTTTTGCTGTTTGCCTATTGGCCTTCGTGGGCTGCAATAATGGCGATAACCCTGGTGTTATCACCCCTCAAACACTTACCGAGAGTTTCGAGAATAGGTTTGAGGGCAACTTTGTCTATGGCTATGAGAATGAGGTGCTTAGGTGTGAGTATTTCTACAATGAGGAGTACGCCTATTGGGGTGGCTTCGCTCAGTCGCGAGTGTGCGACCAAGATGCTGCAAATGGCAAGTTCGAGAACCAGTATGCTGTGTATAACACTCACCCAGCTTCGGGCGATAGCTTCTTGCTGTATTACTACGACAACTACTCGGAGCCTTGCGATATGGTGTTCAAGAAGAGCGTTATGCTCGAGTCTGTGAAGCTCAACCTCACGACATATACCTATGCCTCAATCACTGACGAGGATATCAATACTTTTGCTCGTAAGTTTGACGAGGACGACTTCCTTAAGGTTGTCTTCACACCATTGGACGACTTCGAGCGCCCCGCAGGCGACGGCGTTGAGTGCTATGTTGTTGACTACCGTGACGGCAAGCGCTTTATTGCTGATGATTGGCAGACTTTCTACCTTGGCTTCATGGCCTATGGTAATGTGCGAGTAACCATCGAGACGTCAGATGTTGGCGAGTGGGGAGCGAATACACCGCTCTACATCTGTCTTGACGACCTCCAATATAATTTGTTGTGATAGTGGCACTACTGCGACGCTTCAGTCAAAATGGCGAATGGGAAATACACTTAGTATGTCCCATCCGCCATTTTTCGTGTCAGCGCCCCATCAAGCTTCAGCGTCCCTTTTCTCGCTACTGACTGCTAATTACTCATTATTTACACACTTTTCCACCTGCCCATTTCTCTTTTCACAAATTTTTTACTACCTTTGATACGTTGTATGTACACGAATAATCATCTTTGCAATGGGAGTGAAAAATATTGAGAAACGAGTGGTGCGCCTATCGGCACTTGTTGATGGCTGGAAAAAGGGGGGTAGTGTGCCCCACATCGAGCGAGATATCGCCCTCGAAGAGTTGCGCAGACTCTACGACGCCATCCTAAACATTGAGAGCAACGCTAACGACAAACCATCATCCGCCGAGCAGGACGACGATGCCGATGCTGAGCAACAAGGTGTTGTGGTGGCTGCAGCTGCGGAGAACACTGCTGCGGAGAAGCAGCAGCACGATCCCATTGCCGAGTTTGACGATGCTCTCGACATAGATGCCCTTCTTGGCCTGAGCGAGGAGGAGAAGCCTAAGCCCGAGCCTAAGGTGGTTGTTGAGCCCGAGCCACAGCCCGAACATAAGCCAGCCAAGGGTGGTGGCTTGTTCGACATTGAGGATATCCCTGTGCGTCAGAAGTCGAGCCGCAAGATGATTACGCTCTACAACACCCCAGCGTCGCAGGAGTCTAAGCCTAAGAGCGAGGTGGCGGCTAAGGTCGAGCCACAACTTATTGAGGCTAAGCAGGAGGATGCGCCAAAGGTGGCTAATGTCCAGGCGGATATGCCTAAGGAGGTTGGCGTAGCGGCTGTTGCTAATAACGTGACAACGCCCCCTATGGCCAAGATCTCGGATTTAAGAAGTGCGATAGGCCTTAACGACAAATTCATAATGCTGCGTGACCTCTTTGCGAGCGACGAGCAGCAGTATAACACGACCATTGATGCGCTTAACAGCTTTAACGACCTCGACGACTGCATGATATACATCGTCGAGAACTTCGCTTGGAACCCCGACTCGGAGGGTGCAAAGCTCATTGTGTCGCTAATCGAACGTAAACTATCATAAGCTATGGCTAAACTATATGTAGTACCCACACCTATTGGCAACCTCGAGGATATAACCCTGCGTGCTATAAACGTGCTTAAAGAGGTTGACTTTATCCTTGCCGAGGATACACGCACCACGTCGCACCTGTTGCGCCACTTGGGCATCGAGAAGCCTATGCACTCGCACCATAAGTTCAACGAGCATGCCACTGTAGCACGTGTTGCCGAGAGCATAGCCTCGGGACGCAACGTAGCCCTTGTGTCGGATGCTGGAACACCAGGCATCTCGGATCCTGGATTCCTGCTCGTGCGCAAGTGTGTTGAGGAGGGCATAGATGTTGAGACTCTGCCTGGCGCTACGGCCCTTATCCCTGCTGTTGTGCAGAGCGGCTTCCCATGCGATAAGTTTGCTTTTGAGGGCTTCCTGCCACAGAAGAAGGGACGCATGAAGCGTATTCAGGAGCTTGCTGCGGAGGAGCGCACGCTGATATTCTATGAGTCGCCCTACCGTGTTGTCAAGTGCCTCGAGCAGTTTGCCGAGGTTATGGGCATGGAGCGCCGTGTGGCCGTTGTGCGTGAGATAACCAAGAAGTTTGAGCAGACCGTGCGTGGTACTCTCGACGAGGTTATCGCTCACTTCAAGGAGCACGAGCCTAAGGGCGAGTTTGTGATTGTGGTGGAGGGCTACAACCCAAAACCTAAACGAGATAGACAAGACGAGGAGGACGAGGAGGAGTAATAAAAAGTAAAAAGTCAGAGGTGAAAGGTTAAAAGTGCGGTGTGCTTCGCACAAGTTTAATTAGTAATTAATAAATTCCTTACTTTTCACTTTTCACCTTTCACCTTATGAACGTAGCGCCGCAGGCACCATACTTTTCACTTTTCACTTTTCACCTTTCACTTTAAAATGAAGCTTAGTGTAGTCATACTCAACTGGAACGGGCGTAAGCACCTCGAACGATTCTTGCCAAGCGTCGTGGAGCATACGTCGGGCGAGGCCGAGGTTATTGTGGCCGATAATGGCTCTACGGACGACTCGCTACAGTGGCTGCGCCTAAACTATCCCGAGGTGCGAACCATAGTGCTCGACCGCAACTATGGCTTTGCAGGAGGATATAACCGAGCGCTCGAACAGGTTGACTCTGAGTATGTTGTGCTGCTTAACTCCGATGTTGAGGTTACTGCGGGGTGGCTACAGCCGCTTGTCGAGGTGTTGGATAGTGAGCATGGTGTTGCTGCCGTAGCGCCTAAGCTGCGCTCGGTGGAGCATCCCGAGGAGTTTGAGTATGCTGGTGCGTCGGGAGGCTTCGTAGATTACCTTGGCTATCCCTTCTGTCGAGGGCGCATATTGTCTACGGTCGAGCACGACGAGGGCCAGTATGACGACCGCCGAGATATATTCTGGGCGAGTGGCGCAGCGCTGTGTTGCCGCCTTGATGTCTATAAAGAGCTGGGTGGCTTAGACGAGGATTTCTTTGCCCACATGGAGGAGATAGATCTACAGTGGCGCATGCAGCTTGCAGGGTGGAGAATCATGGTTGAGCCTCGCTCGGTGGTATATCACTTGGGTGGTGGCACGCTCCCTGTGTCGTCACGCAAGGTGTTTCTTAACCATCGCAACAACCTCGCTATGTTGTTCAAGTGCTCGTCGCCCATGCAGCGCATGACGGTGGCTGTTGTCCGTCCATTTACCGACATGCTCGAAGCTTTGGCATATCTTGTGACGCTGCATCCGCATAAGGCGTGGGCGATAGTCAGGGCGTGGGGCGAGTTTATAGCGTGGCACTCGGCACTCAGCCGCAAGCGCAAGGCGGTGAAGCGAGTGAAAAAAGTAGAGAACATATACCGAGGCTCGATAGTGGTGCGTTATCTGCTTGGAGGTCGTAAATTCAAAAATATTATATAATGCGTCGATTAATCATTATCCCAACATACAACGAGCGTGAGAACATCGTAAAGATGGTTCATAGAGTTATGGCCCTCGACTTGGGCTTCGACCTGCTTGTTGTCGACGATGGCTCGCCCGATGGCACAGCAGAGCTTGTGCGTGAGCTACAATCGGAGTACGAGGGACGTCTGCACATCGTTGAGCGAGCAGGAAAGCTCGGCCTCGGCACAGCATATATCTGTGGCTTTAAGTGGGCCTTGGAGCGTGACTATGCCCGCATCTTCGAGATGGACTGCGACTTCTCGCACAACCCCGACGACCTGAAACGTCTGGACGAGATGCTCCAAGAGAGGGATGTGGCAATAGGCTCTCGCTACTCGAAGGGTGTCAACGTCGTCAACTGGCCTATGGGACGTCTGCTTATGTCCTACTTTGCATCGAAGTATGTGCGCATCGTCACACGCATGCCTGTATACGATGCCACAGCAGGCTTTGTGGGCTACCGCCGTGAGGTGCTCGACGACATCGACTTTGAGCGTGTGCAGATGAACGGCTACGGCTTTCAGATAGAGATGAAATACTCGGCATGGCGGCTTGGCTACAACATCGGCGAGGTGTCGATAATCTTTATCGACCGCACCGAGGGAACATCGAAGATGTCGAGCGGAATATTTGGCGAGGCATTCTTCGGCGTGCTGAAACTACCTTTTAGAAGAATTAGACGTAAGAAAAGATAAGCTATGAGAAGAGAGGCCGAAATGGCAACAACCCGACTTTTGGATGTCATGGACAAGCTCCGCAAGGAGTGTCCTTGGGATCGTGAGCAGACGTTCGACACGCTGCGCAACAACACCATTGAGGAGACCTACGAGCTTGTGGATGCCATTACTGATAAGAATATGGAGGGCATCAAGGAGGAGCTTGGCGACCTGCTCCTGCACGTGGTGTTCTACTCGAAGCTTGGCGAGGAGCAGGGTGCGTTCAACTATACCGACGTGGCTAATGCTGTGTGCGACAAGCTGATATATCGCCACCCTCATGTCTATGGCGACATTCATGCCGACACCCCCGAGCTTGTGAAGCAGAACTGGGAGGCACTCAAACTGCGCAAGAAGAAGCGCAAGAGCGGCACGCTGGGCGGTGTGCCACAGTCGCTACCCGCCATGGTCAAGGCATTCCGCATTGGCGAGAAGGCGGCAGCTACGGGCTTCGACTGGGAGCATAAGGAGGATGTGTGGGCTAAGGTCAAGGAGGAGCTTATGGAGGTAGATGCCGAGCTCGAGGCAAAAGATAAGGAGAAGCTCACCGACGAGATGGGCGACATGTTCTTTGCCCTCATCAACGCCTGCCGCCTCTATGGCATCGATCCTGAGGGGGCGTTGGAGCGCACCAACAAGAAGTTTATCCGCCGCTTTGAGCACCTCGAACACCGTGCCGAGGAGCAGGGCAAGAGCCTCCACGAGATGACTCTCGAGGAGATGGATGGATATTGGAACGAGGCAAAAGAGATTGAAAGACAATAATATAACAACAATAGACTATGGCATTGATTAGAAAAGTTCGTGGCTACGAGCCCGAGATTGGTAAGGATACATGGTTGGCCGAGAATGCAACAATCCTCGGTAACGTGCAGATTGGCGAGAACTGCTCTATTTGGTACAACGCTGTGTTGCGTGGCGATGTGAATGCTATTCGCATTGGCAACAACACAAACATTCAGGATGGCGTGGTTATCCACACCCTCTACGACGGCTCGAAAAACCCATCGCAGACGCACATTGGCGACTATGTGTCGGTGGGCCATAATGCTGTGATTCACGGCGCTATCATCGAGAACGACTGCCTCATAGGCATGGGCGCAACAATCCTCGATAATGCCGTTGTGGGCACAGGATGTATCGTAGCAGCAAATGCCCTTGTGCTCTCGAACCAGAAGCTCGAGCCATATTCGGTGTATGCTGGTGTTCCCGCCAAGAAGGTTAAGGACGTGACGCCCGAGCAGCGTGACGAGATTATTAAGCGTACAGCACGAGATTATCGAGTGTACGCATCTTGGTACGAAGAGTAATTTTTTGTGATAAGGGGCTATCTACTGCCGCTAGCAAATTGTTGTAGCAATGGGCAGTACGTCATAGTACAGCCCATCGCTCCAAAATTTCCCGAGCGTTGTATCTAACCCCTTCTAACAAAAAACGATTTTCTGCGATAACGGGCTATCTTCGGCACCAAGCTCATTGCCCCTTCTAACAAAAAATGATTTTCTGCGATAAGGGGCTATTTTCGGCACCAAGCTCATTGCCCCTTCTTGCCAAAAATTGTGCGCTGAGTAAGGTTAAGGAAGTTAGGGATATTAAGGAAATTAGGGATAAAATAAAAATTCACTAAATTCTCTACCCATCGATACCCATAATACCCACACTACCCACCACACACTTAACCCATGTGTTGCCTATGAAACTGAAAAATAGCATTGTGCCTCATATAGTCATTGCGCTGGCGCTGAGCCTCGTGGTGAACTTTTCATACTTGCTTGTGCCGATAATCACTGACCAGGGAGTCAACAAACGTGAGATGAGTGCCGGCAGAAGCGAGCACAGCATTGGTGTGCTTCATATCGCCGACGACCTTCATGGCTATGTGGTGTGCGACTGTGCCAAGCGTGACAGCACCTATGTGACAGCATGGCAGGTGCGTACATTTAAGCTTCAAGAGGGTGATACTCTGCAATTTACTACTCGTGAGCCTCGTGTGTCGCCCGAGCTCGAGTCACGTCGTGCACACCCTCGCCTCGAGGAGGTGTTCATGCGCAATGGCGAGAAGTTCGACCTCGACATGATCTACGACCGCCCAAGTCGCACGGTGGAGTTTGTGTGGCAGATAGCCTACTATGCCATACTCTCGTTTCTGCTGATTTGCATCTTTGTCCTCACGCGCGAGAGGGCCAAGTCGGTGGCGTGGTTCTACACCCGTGCGGTGATAATGGCGGTGGCGCTCACTGCGGTGGCTATATACTTCGCCCCTGTGATGTCGTTCAAAGATGGTGTGATGCGCATAACATTCTTCTTCGACATACCGCCACGTGACAACGTATATCTCGTGGTGCTCACCAAGGCGTTGTTTGTGTTGGTTGTCACGGCGCTATACTCCTATATATATACTCTTATGCAGCAGCGCCAGAAGATTGTTGTCGAGAACGAGCGACTCAAGACTGAGAACCTCGCAACACGCTACAACATGCTTGTGGGACAGATCAACCCACACTTCTTCTTCAACTCGCTAAACTCGTTGGCCATGCTTGTGCGTGAGCACGACGATGAGCGTGCGTTGGAGTATATCGACCAGCTGTCATACACCTTCCGCTACATCATCCAGAATGGTCAGAGCGAGGTGACAACGCTGCGTGACGAGATTGAGTTTGCCAAGGCCTATATCTACCTCTTTAAGATTCGATATGCCGACAAGCTATTCTTTGATCTCGATATCGATCCTGAGTATGAGTCGTGGCAGCTGCCTGCATTGTCGTTGCAGCCGCTCATTGGCAACGCTGTGAAACACAATAGTATAACGACAAAAAAGCCGTTGCACGTAGCTATACGCACCGTCGATGGCGTGCTCGAGATTGAGAACCCTAAGCAGCCTAAGCTCGATGTCGAGCCATCGACAGGCATAGGCCTCGACAACCTGCGTAGCCGATGGGAGATTGTTGCAGGCCAGACAATAGAGATTGTTGAGGACGACAGCCGATTTATGGTGCGCCTGCCTCTGAAACAACCTAAATAGCAATTAGTTATGAAGAGAGTGATAATCGTTGAGGACGAGACCGCTGCGCAGCTCAACCTGCGTAGCATGCTTTCATCTGTTATCCCCGATGTCGAGGTTGTCGAGGTGCTCGAATCGGTGGAGGAGAGTGTCGACTACTTCTCGAAGGAGGTGGATGCCGACGTGGTGTTTATGGATATACATCTCGCTGATGGCGACTCGTTCCGCATATTCCAAAGTGTTGACATTCAGATTCCTATAATCTTCACTACGGCCTACGACGAGTATGCCCTCGAGGCCTTCAAAGTAAATAGTGTCGACTACCTACTCAAGCCCTTCAAGGAGGAGGACCTGCGTCGTGCCCTCGATAAGCTCGAGCGACTGACGCAGAGCGAGCATCGAGAGCAGCGTGAGCGTCGTCAGGAGATGGTGCAGTCGGCGCAGTCGGCGGTGCAGACGCTGCTGGTGCGCTACAAGGATAAGATAATACCCATCAAGATGGAGGAGGTGGCCTTCTTCTATACCTCCGACGATCAGGTTACGCTCACGACGCTCGACTGTCGTCGCTACCCTGTGGACAAGACTCTCGAGGCCTTGTCGCAGCAGCTCTCTACGGAGGAGTTCTATCGTGCCAACCGCCAATTTATCGTGGCACGCAGCGCCGTGAAGGATATCGCTGTGTGGTTTGGCAGCCGCTTGGCTCTTAATTTGGTTGTCGAAACTCCCGAGCGAATAATAATATCTAAGGCCCGAGTGTCAGATTTCAAGCAGTGGCTGCAGTCGGTTCACGGAGCTATATAGGCGCTTCGGCACATGGTTTTGCCGTTTGACCGATAGGCCGACACCGAATCGTAGTTTAGGGTTGTACCTTTGTACCAAGAGAAGTAACAAATGTACAACCCTTTAATATTTACTACTATGAAAAAGATGTTGGTTTTGAGCCTCGTGCTCTCAGCAATGGCAATCGGTAACGCAATGGCAAACGATGTTAATAGCGCAGTGGAACATGGCCCACGCAGGATAAGTGTAACTATCAACGTGCCTCCAGGTCATGGTCATGGCCCAGTGGTCGGAGGACCAAGGCACGACAATAGGGTATGTCGTGAGTGCCCTCCAGGACGTGGTCACAATAGCGAGGCTAAGCCTCGTCGCTACCACCCAAAGCCTGGTGGCGTGCCTCATAGAGTGGAGCATGGCCGACCACACAACCACAATGGTCACGGAGCACCAGGCAAGCCTCACCCAAGACCAGGGGGTGAAAGACCTGGCAACGGCAAGAGATAGAACGCAAAAAGTGAGAAGTGATAACTGATAACTGATAACTGAAAAGTATGGTGCGCTTAGGCGCAAGTAGTCTATATCAGCACGGGTATTATTTTAAATACCCGTGTTGCTTTTTTAGGTGAAAGGTTAAAGGTGAAAAGTTAGAAGTAAGGTGTCTGCGACGCATTGTTTAAATAAGTAGTGAGTAATTAGTAATTTGTGTGTCATGTTGAGCGCAGGCGAAACATCTATCAGTTGGGTAAAGTGGGTATCTTGGGTACGATGGGTATCTTGGGTATAATGGGCAAGAAATAAACTACCCACAATACCCACAAATACCCATAATACCCACTATCTGTTGCGCCTCCTCAGGATGACGTTTTTAATGAGTAGTGAATTTAGTGAAATTAGGGAGAATAAACTCTAATACCCTTAATATCCCTAACTTCCCTATTTATTCTCCCATTTCACTTTTCACTTTTTTTGTCACCTTTCACTTCGCCTTTCGGTTTACCCCCAAATTTTGGCGTTTCGCCCCTCGGCGGTTTGATTTTTGAAAAAAAAATATTACTTTCGCACAGCGAAAGATACGCACAGCAAACAGAAAATAATGACAACATATATGAAGAGATTATTTGCTATTTTTATGATGCTATGCTTGGCGATTCCAACCATGGCACAGTCGGGAAAGGTTACGGCTAAGGTCGTGGATATGGAGACCAAGGATGGCGTTATCGGCGCTATCGTTGAGCTTACGTCGAAGAGCAATGCCAATATGCGCAAGCACAACACAACAGGTGTGGGCGGTAGTGTTACCATCGCAGGACTTGCTGCTGGCGACTACACCATGTCGGTGTCGTTTATCGGCTATTCGACATATACTGCCGATGTAAAGGTGTCGGGCGCAGTGGATTTGGGCATCGTGGAGCTTGCTCCGGGTGTGGCTATCGAGGCTGTTGTCAAGGAGGTGCATGCGTTGCGCACATCGCAGAATGGCGATACTGTAGCCTACAATGCTGCGGCGTTCAAGGTGGCTTCGGATGCCGATGTCGAGGGCCTCATCAAGAAAATGCCTGGTATAACCATCACAAATGGTCAGGTGGAGGCTCAGGGCGAGCAGGTCAAAAAAATCTTCGTTGATGGCAAGGAGTTCTTTGGCGAGGATGTATCGACAGCCCTCAACTCGCTCCCAGCACAGGCTGTTGACCGTGTCGAGGTGTTTAACAAGCTTTCGGATAATGCCGAGTTCTCGGGCATGGACGATGGCGAGGGATATAAGGCTATCAACATCGTGAC
>JAEIGA010006410.1_pt1 | contig 17919 bp, 1 predicted proteins | sample 9270691 | NCBI WGS metagenome assembly JAEIGA01 (sample SAMN17057246, study PRJNA624740) | gut metagenome | biome: biome; isolation source: fecal sample | host: Bos grunniens | place: China: Xizang | collected 2019
ACATTAGGATGAGAAGTTGCACCTTCTTCCAATACGTATGTGTATTCATACACACTTGGGTCGAAACCTTGTAATGGAACATTATCCAATTCGATAGATGCTAATTGTACATTTTCTGATAGTTTAACAGTGAATTCTACTTTATATGTATTAGTTGTACCATCTTCTGCTGTTACAGTGAAAACATTAAGTTTTTCATTTGCTGATACTCTATTAACAAATTGAGATTCAACTGATTTTTCGTAAGAAACTTCTGGGAGCACTTCGGTACCAACAGGAAGTTCAATTACGTAATCAAATACTTGAGGGTTGAAATTATCAATTGGCATTTCATCTACTAGGATTGCTTTAAGAGTAGCATCAGAAGATTTCAATACTTGATAATTTACTTTATAAACATTAGAACTTAATCCATTTTCAGCTTTTGCTGTTAGTCTAATCTCTGTATTCCATTTATCTTTTATAATAGATAATGTGTCAACAGTTTGATATTCATCACCTGGGGTCCAAGTAATAATAGGTAGATTTGTTGTACCTACAGGAAGTTCAACTGTATATTCGAACTTATCTGAAGCGAAGTCTAATAGACTCTCACCTGCAGATTGAATGTCTAGTAAATAATCTACATCTGATAGTTTCACAGAGAAATTAATTACGTATGTAGTAGATGAAATTCTATCATCTGCTTTCACGGTAATTAATGTTAGACCATTCACACCACCCTCTTCTACTACTACTGATTGACCATCAACTGCACTAATTACTAAGATTTCAGGAAGTTCTGTTGTTCCAACTGGAAGTTCATATTTGTAAGAGAACACTTCTGGGTCAAATCCTTCTAGAGACTCTCCATCAATAATGATATCATCCAATCTTGTATTGCGGTTGTATGATGTTTCAAATACTATTTCATAAACAGAGGTTGTGCCATCTTCTGCTTTAACTGTTAGTTTTGTTACTCCCATTTCTGTAGTTTCTGTAACAGTTTGATAAGCATCAGATTTTTCGTAAGTAACTACTGGTTGTGCAGAAGTTGCACCCAATACTACTGTATATTTGAATACTTCTGGGTCGAATCCAGGAATAGTTACATAGTTTACAGAAAGGTCTTTCAATAATGAATTTGAAGATTTTTCTACAGAGAAGTCTATGCTATAAACTTTTTCTGCACCACTTTCTGCTTTAACAGTAATATAAGTTGTTCCATTTATACCATTGTAATCAATATCAATTACTTGAGCATTAGCATTTGCAAATGCTTCAACTAAAGGCATTGCAGGTTCTACTAGTTTAGGATTAGAAACTGGTATTTCATAATCATACTCTAATCTATCAGGAGAGAAACCATCTATTTGTACACCATCTATTAAGATAGTAGAAAGTGTAGCATCTGTAATTTTGTTGTATACAAGTTTAACAGTATATACATTTTCTGTTTTGTCTTCTGCTACAACCTTAAATGAATATGTTAGAGTACTTGCATCGTAAGTTGTATATATTACTTGGTATTCATCTGCTGGAACTGCCACAATCTCTAGATTTTCTTCTCTATCTAAGTTATATTCATAACCATTGATAGATGCGACAAATCCGTCTAATGACTCTCCGTTGATAGTAATATCTTTTAAGTTTGCATTAGAAGATAGGTCTCTAGTAAATGTTAATGTATAAACTGTAGGTACTACTTCATTGCGTAAGTTGGTGTTTGTTTTTGGAAGCAATGACCAAGTCATTGAAGACTCACCTAGTTGTAGGTCCAACTCTGCATTTTTATCTTTTACTTGATAATATACAGAAACTTGAGCTTCTAATGGTGTATTACATGTATATTCATAAACATCTTCAGAGAATGCAGGTACTAGTTCTGCACCTTCTATATTAATCATTGAAAGCGCTGTAGAAATAATAGGAGTTTCTGTATTGAATGCAATACTATAGATATTTGCATTTTCTTCAATACCATCTTCTGCTACCACTTTGATTGTAGTAATACCATTTACTCCACCTTCTGTGAACACTACAGTTTGACCTTCTGATTGTTTTACAAAACTAATTGCAGGGGTAATTGTAGTTTCTGCAGGAAGAACAACTGAATATTCATTTACAGCTGGGTTGAATGTGATATCATAACCTTCCACTGCAAGTGATTTTAAAGTAACATCGCTAGCTTTTGTTTCAACAAAGTTGATAACGTATGTACGTGTTTTACCGCTTTCTGCAGTAACTATGATTTCTGATTTGTTTACTGTATTGTAGATTACAATATTTTGGTTGTAAGAAGAAGCTTGTGCCATTACATCTGGCATTCTTCTATCACCATTGTTTCTATAAACAGTATATTCAAATGTATTTGCATCAAATTCAGCTAATGCAGCACCATCAACAAATAGGTTTGTTAATGCTAAATTATCATTGCGAGTTACTGTTAAACTATATGAGTTTGAAGAACCATCTTCTGCATATACTGTAATTGTTGCTTGTGTATAGTTTTCATTCCAAGAAACTGTATAAGATTGGTCTTCTACTTCTCCAATTACTTCTACATCAGGAACTAATGTAGAACCATCGTTGATATTAACTGTATAGAATACTGTTTCATTAAAGGTTTGTTTTGTTGCATCTACACCATTTACTTTGATTCCATTAATAGCAGAACTATATGCAAAATCAACCCAGTCAACGTATAGGTTTGAGGTAGAGCCATCACCTTCACTAAATAATGAATAACATGTTGACGACATTAATTCCTTACAGTTTTCTGTTTGAGCAGAGTTAATTGTAAGATTCATTAAAGTAGGGTGTTTAATTCCTGCTGAAGTTAAATCTTTCTCACCTACAATGTAGTTGCCAGATAAATTACCATCTGAATATACTATTGTTTTAGAATTAGTTCCATCAGAAATAGTATATACTAAACGCATATTATCTACTTTATGTTTAGCAACATAATTGTATCTCATCGACATTTTATCTGGTGTATTTCTGAATTTTATACCACCAGAAACAGAAGATGTTGTACCATTATTACTACCTTTACTAATATTTAATGTACCAATAGTCATAATACCTAATACAGAACCACCAGTAGATTTACAAGCTGCGATTGTTGATAATGAAGCTTTATCTTCACCATTTAATCGAATAACCTCATTACCAAATGTATATTTTTTTACACCTGTATGGCTTTCTACTGCATCTGCAGGAACTTGCCAACCTATTGGTTTAGCAGCATTATTATAAGTAGCAGTTCCCCAATCTGTAAACTCCTTATTAGGAATGTCATCTTCTGCATAGTGTATATATACCTTGTAGGTGTTTTCCATAACAGGATTAGCAGTGTTTTTAGCCAAAATTTCAATATAGTTAGAGACACTTTCTACTGTTTCTACGCTAATAGAAGATTCACTTGTAAAGATAAAATCAGCATTTGAGTTAGCAGAAGGAATCACTGCAACATACTCTTTAACATCTTCAGAGAAAGCAGGATACAGAGTAGAACCTTCTGGCAAAGCAATACCAGATAATACAGCTAAATTCTTTTCTACTTCAAATGTAATATTGTATGTAACTTTTTCATTATCATCCTTATTTGAATATACTTCTATCACTACTGGTTTAGCTAATACAGACTGAATTATAGAATAGGTTTGTTCTGGATAATTCTTAGTGATATTCAACTCAGGAAGTTCTGTAGCACCAAATGGAAGAGTTACGGTATAATCAAATTTACCATCTTCAAGAGTAAGAGGTATTAATCCTTCGTTGTAAACATAAGAAATAGCAGCAAGTTGATTAACTTTAGAAGACTCTTCTACTTTAAATGTCAAGTTATAAACATTTTCAGTACCATCCTCTGCTATAACTTTAACTTTAGATACAGAATGAATATTATTGTATTCTACTACTACTTTTTGTTCCCAAATTACTGAATTATCACTTGCTTTTGCCTTTGAGTAAGTAATTACAGGCACTGAAGTAGAACCATAAGGAAGAGTAACTACATAGTCTGTAGTTTCTTCATTGAACTCTTCAAGTTCTTCATCATCTAAGTAAATCATACTTAGGCTAGCAACATTTGATTTTTTAGTAGAGAACTTAATTACATATTCTTGAGAGGTTTCTTTGTTTCCTGCCAATACTGTAATTTTTGTATCTCCATTTACACCACCTTCATCTACAGAGATTACTTGTTGTTCATTTTTACCAACAGGTAAGATAGAAGGTAGCATAGATGTACGCCAAGGAAGTTCTACTTCATATTCATATTTATCTGAAGCAAAATCTGCCAATGGTTCGTATTCTTTTGTTGCACTATTGTATAATAAAATACCATTTAAAGAAGCTTCACTACTATTTATGATATTAAATGTGATATCATAAACTCTAGTATCACCATTTTCTGCTATTACAATATACTCAATACCTGCTTTATCTGCTAGAGAATATGAAACAAATTGTTTTTCATATCCTTTCACATATCCCATTTGAGGCATTGTGCCGTATTTAACATCTATGGTATATTCAGTTTGCTCTGGAGAGAATCCAGGAAGTTCTACACCATCTGCTGTGATTGAAGCCAAAGTAGAAACAGAACTTTTTTCTACTGCAAATGTTACATGATATTCTGAAATAACAGTGCCTGTTGCAGAATATACATAAATATTTGTAACACCATCTAATAATGGTTTAGAGATTTGGATTACTTGATTTGCAGAACCTTTTTCTACTGTAACTTTTGGCAATGTTGCAGTTTCAAGTGGAAGAATTACATTGTAATCTGTAACCTCTGGTGTAAAGTTTTCTAATGGAGCTCCATCTAAATAAATCATTTTTAGAGCTGCTGAATCAGATTTTTTTACTACTAATTTAATAGTGTATGTATTTACAGTGCCATTTTCTGCTACCACATAAATAACTGAATTTGCATTTAGACCACCATTTACCAATTCTACAACTTGTTTTTCATCACCAGCTGTATAAGTAATCACAGGAGCAGTGGTTGTACCTTCTTCCAATTCAACTACATAATTGTTTACTTCTGGGTCGAATCCTTCCAATAATGCACCATCAATTTCGATAGAAGCAAGCTTATTGTCTGGTGAAAGAGGATTTGTGAACAAGATTGTATAAATATTAGATAGACCAGTTTCTGGAGTCACTTCTATACGAGCAGTACCATAAAGTTTTGGTTGAGTAATATTTACTGATTGACCAGGATATGATTCTGTTGAGATTAATGGTGCAGATGTCATATCTGGAGTAACAACGTATGTATAAGCAAATACCTCTGGTTCAAATCCTTCTAATGCCACATCACCTACAAAGATATTTTTAAGTAATGCATTTGCAGATTTTTCTACAGAGAAATTGATAACATATGTTTGAGTGGTACCATCTTCTGCTACTACAATTATTTTGGTTTCACCATTTACACCGCCTAGTACATTATATACTGTTTGCGCATAATCACCTTTTTCTGAGGTAATTGCAGGTAATACTGTAGTACCAGAAGGTAAATTGTAGTTGTATTCTAATGTTTTAGGGTCGAAACCTTCAATTAATTTTCCACTTACATAAATTGCAGCTAAATCTGCATTTGAAGAAACTTTAGCAGAGAATTTAATTGTATATACAGAAACTGCACCACTTTGTGCTTTTACTGTAATTTTGGTTTCTCCATTTAAGCCACCTTCTACTACACGTACTGTTTGAGTTTCATCACCTTTTGTATATGTAATTGTTGGTAAAGAAGTAACTCCACGTTCCAATTCACATGTATATTCATATACATCTGGAGAGAACGCTGGTGATAGTTCAGCACCTGCAACAGAAAGAGAAGCTAAATTTGAGTTGCTTGAAATATTTTGAGAGAATGTAATAACATATACATTGAAACTACCATCTTCTGCACGCACTGTTAGTTTTGTTTCGCCTGAGATAGGAGCAGAAGCCTCTGATGCAGGAGATTTGCTCACAGATTGAAAATCGTCTCCTTTATCCCAAGTTACTACAGGACGTGTTGTTGCTGCAGATGAAACTGTGTATGAATAATTGAATACATCTTTGTTGAATCCTTCTAGAGCTACACCATCTACGTATATATTGTTTAATGATGCATTAGATGACTTTTGTGTTGTAAATGACAATCTATATAGAGATATAGAACCATCTTGTGCAGTAACTGTAATACGTGAGATGCCATTAACTGTACCTTCTACAAGGTTAACAGTTTGATACTCATCACCTTTCACCCATGTAATCTCTGGCAAAGTAGATGTTCCTACTGGTAATGAAATATCATAATTCAATTTATCTGGAGCAAAACCATCAATTGCAACTCCATCCAACAATATATTGTTTAGATAAGAATTACTTGATTGTTGGATTTTGAAATTGATTTTGTATGTACGAGACTGACCTGCAGGAGGTGTTACTACAATAGTAGAAGGAGCTGAGAATCCATTATTTGTAATCTCAATTTGTTGTAAACCTTCTTCGTATGCAGACACAGCTTCTATTGCTGGAGTTTCTGTTGTACCAGCAGGAAGATATACTGTATATGTAGTTGTATTTGGTTTAAATCCTTCTAGAGATTTACCTCCTACTAATATGTCTTTTAATGTATTATCTGTCAATTTACCTACTGATAAATTGAATGTATATTCAGATGTTGAAATACCATCTGCTGCAGTAACTTTCACTTTAGCAACACAATCTGGGGTACATGTAGAAACTTCTACAGTTTGCTCTTCTTCAGCTTTTTCTACTGTGATTTCTGGAGCTTGTGTTGTACCAAATGGCAACTCTACATCGTAGTTGTAGCTATAGCCACTAAAGCCCGCAAATTTCTCTCCATTTAGATAAATGGCTGCAGGTCTAGAGTTTTTAGACTTAGCACGTGAGAACTTAATTTTATATGTAGTAGTTGAAGAACCGTCTTCTGCTTTAACTTTAATTGTAGTAAATTCTCCTATTTCACCTAATTGAATTTCAACTTCATCTTCTGTAAGTGAACGACCACTACGTTTCAATTTAATTTCTGGTATTGTAGTAGCCTTTTCTCCTAAACCATATTCATATTCATAAATATCAGACTTGAATTCTGTATATGGCTTGCCACCAATACGTATCTCGTCGGCATGTGAATAATATAGTAAGCGAAAATCATCTACTATAAGGTAGTTTCCTGCATACAAACCATCGTTTCTACGACCTTCAGGATAGTTTGAAGCAGAAAGAATCACATTCATCTTTTCTGGAACTTCATCTAGATAATACTCAATAGGAACGATAATTTCTGTCCAATCTTTGTATTGTGCTGAAGTTTGAAAGTGTGCTTCACCTATTTGCACTGCATTAACAGATGTTCCACATGGAGTATTTGGATCTGTCATTACACGTATATCTGATTCCTCATCATAGTGTGTGGTTGAAGTACATCCACCATCCTTACTTTTATATGAATGGCCAACAGAAGTTCCTTTCCAAGAATAATAAACTAAGTTTATGTGCTCTGTACCTTCTGACACACGCTTAACCCATACAGACATAGCATCTGGGCGAGCTGTAAAAGCAATACCACCATCTGTACCTGCGGTTGCAGAACCGGTATCTATACCATTTAAGTATGCCCAAGGAGCACCTAGAGTAATCCAAGAAGGAGATATCTCTGTAATACCCATTGCACCAACTTCTGTATCCATCAGTTTAGCAGCATAAGTACCACTATGAGCATCTGTAGTTTGATAAACTACTTGACCCCATACATCACCCACTATAGGAGCGTTTTTATAAACGTTAGCTCCATACCACAAACCTTTACCTGTGTTTGCTCCAGTAGAACCACCACCTAGTGCAGGCTGTCCATTAAATTTTTGACTCCAATCTTCAAAGCCACCATCTACCACCTGATACGGAGGAGCCGCCTGAGCTGTAAATGATGTACAGATTAGCAAAACTGCTAACAAAAATAAATTTAATTTCTTTACCATCGTTTATTTGTTAATTTATAATAAAAATTTAAAGTTGCAAAGATACGAAAAATATACGAGATAACTGGCGTTTTTATGTTAAAGGGCATAGTTTTAAACCTGAATTCGTACCAAAACCAAAAATTTCACCCCATATATCGGAATTTCACCCCTAAAATGTTAAAATACATATAAAAACACAATGGGCAGACTATTTTTAATAGTCCACCCATTGCCGTAAAAAAACTAATGAAATTAACCCTTATTTTTTAATACTTTTGCACTTTAATTTTTCCACTATTAACCCTAGTTTTTAGGTTGTGTACGAAATTATATACCACTATTTCACCTGGAGCTCCTCTATAAATAAAACCTTCAGCTTCTGGACTAGAGATGTCAATTACATTTACATCTACTAGTGGTAATAGTTGTGATACTTTCACTTTTCCATCTAAGGTTGCTATGTATAGAGTAATATTATTACTATTTGTTGTAAATTTCCAAGTACCATCTTCTAGACTAGTAACACATACATTTTCCGCTGTTGGTTCTGAAGAAGGGTCGTGTTCATCTACAATAAACTGAATTTTATACACAGCCTTACTTCCATCTTCTGCCGTAACAAAGATTCGTGTAGGTTCACCTAATTGGTTTCTAGAAACTATCACCTCTTGACCATCTTCTTGCGCCACATAAGTAATATCTGTTGGCACTGCAGAACTACCATAAGGTAGCATATAAATGTATTCAAGTTGTTCTGGGTCGAAACCTGATAGCTCTACTCCATCTATCATTATACTTTCTAGTTTAGTATTACTTGACAATGCTATTCTTTGAGCAATCACATAGGTGCGTACATTTCCGTTTTCAGCTGTTACTTGTACCATTAGTACAATATCGTTTTTCAAGAAATTTACTTGTTCTCTATCGTTGAACAATTGATATGTAATATCTTCTAGTGTTGCAACTTCTTCTATAGGAGTTCCAGCTGGATAAACTATGCTGTATTCCACTACATCTGGATTGAATCCTTCCAAGGTAACACCTCTTATAGACAAGTCTTTCAAGCGGTTTTCTGCAGATTTCTCTATATTAAATACCAAGATATACTCTCCTTGTGTGCCATCTTGTGCTACAACATATACTATTGCCACATTATTGTTCCATTCTATATTTACAGTTTGGTCTGCATCACCTTTAGTCCATGTTACAACTGGCATTTCTACTGTTCCAAATGGTAGTGCAATATTGTAATCATTTTGATTTGAGTCAAAATCCTTCATTGGCACTCCATCTAGGTAAATCATTTGCAATTTACTATTTGATGATTCTGCATTAACCCATGAAATAGTATAAATTTGTTTTGTAACGCCATCTTCTGCAGTCACTGTGATTGTTGTTACTTCATTTACAGATGTCGCATCTTGGATTTCTACAGTTTGACCTTCTACTTTCACCACTTCCACTGTAGGAATTGTTTGTACTCCATAAGGCAATGTGTAAGTATAGTTAGATACTTCTGAGTAGAAATTGTCTATTGTTTTGTTATCAACAAGTATGCCATTCAACAATGCGTTGTTTGATAATGCCACAGAGAAATGTATTACATAATTTTGTGTTGTAATATTATCTTCTGCTTTTACAGTGATGATATAATCTCCGTTTATACCGCCTTCTGTTACTGATACATCTTGCCATTTATCACCTTGTTCGTATGTTACCACTGGCATTTCTGTGGTACCAAATGGCAATACGTAGTTATATTCTAGTACTTCTGGTGTAAAGTTTGGCAATAGTTCATAATCTACAGATATAGAAGACAATGACACATTGCTTGAGTGTAATATTTCAAATTCTATCGTATAGATGCGTTTAGAGCCGTTTTCTGCTACAACATTAATATACACCATATTATCTTTAATATCAATATTTGCATCTTGATACTTATCACCTTTGGTGTATGAAACGGTTGGATATTGTTTTGTGCCTATAGGCAGTGCTACATGATATTCTAATACTGTTGCATCAAAGTTTTCTAAAGACACATTGTTTAGTTGAATATCTTTAAGTGTATCTATTGCAGATTTTTCTACTTCGATATGAATATTATAGGTATTACTTTCTATTGTATCATCTTCTGGCATTACTAAAATAGTGACATCTTTATGCCAAGTGTCTAGTATATTTTCCGTTATCTTTACTTTTTGATATGCATCACCAGAAGTCCAAGACACTAAAGGCCATGTGCGTGAACCTACTGGCATTAAGTATGTATATTCATAGGTATCTGGTTTAAATCCTTGTATGCTCACTCCATCCAATTGAATATCCAACAATGTATTCACCTGAGACTTATCTACTGTAAAGTGAATTGTGTAGGTTTGAACAGTTTCATTGTCATCTGCCACTACAGTGATAATTGCATCTGCATTCACACCATTTGTAACAATTTCTGTAGTTTGACCCTCTGCACCGTTTATCACACCTATCATAGGTAAGATTTGGGTTCCAACTGGCAATTCTACATCATACTCAAACTTGCTTGGAGCAAAACCTTTAAGTAGTTCTCCATCTAGTGTAATACCATTTAACAATGCATTTTTAGTATATGTTCTATTAAAGTTTATAGTATAGGTAAATGTATCTCCAGATTGAGCAGTAACCACAATTATATGTTGGTTTTCTCCTTCCACCTCTTCAAAGTTTTGGAATGCATCTCCAGCTTCAAATGAGATTACTGGTCGTTGTGTTGTTACAGGCACATCAAAACTATATTCACCTAGAGATGGATAAAACTCTGTTATCACTTTATTATTTTTATAGATATTGTGTAAATATGCGTATGTAGATTTTTGTGGCTCAAAGTCTATTGTATATGTACTAGTAGAACCACTTTCTGCAACAACTGTAATATAAGATTTACCATTTATACCATTATTCTCTATGCTTATAGTTTGACCATTATCTGCACCCACTGCCTTTATATTTGGCATTGAAGGTTCTTGCAATTTTGGTTGTGGTATAGTGCTGTTTGTATATGGTATCACATAATCATATTCATACACTCCAGCATTGAAACCATCTATCAACTCATCGTTTATCCATATACCAGAAAGTTGTGCATTATCGCTAATAGGTTTCACGATTTTAAGGGTATATGTTTTGGTAGCTTGCTTGTCTGAAGATGTTACCACAATGGTATATGCTTGTGTATCTTCATTGAAGGTAATATCCATTGTTTGACCTTCTTCTGCCAATACAGGTTCTATATCCACACCTGCGCCTACCATTGTAGAGATTTCATATTCTTCTATTTGCGCATCGAAGTTTGCTATTTCACTACCATTTACCAATATAGTCTTAAGTAGTGCATTATCGCTTAATACTTCATTTATATTTACTACATACGATTTAGCTGCTTCGCCTGACACATAACTATGTAAATCTAACTGAATCCTATCTTTTTCATAAGATATTACTAATGAATCCTTGTCTCTTACCTTATTATATAGTAAAACAGGTGATTCTCTATGTAAGAGTTTAGCATCGTACTCATATACATCAGAAGCAAATGCTGGCGACATTTCTGTTGCATTCAAGATTTCTAAAACATCAATTTGAGATTGTGTTTCAGCTTCTTCTTTTACAAATACTATGGTATAAGACAGATATTTAGACAATTCATTTTTGCCAGAAATTTGAGTTTCACAACCTTTTTTGGTCATAGTCACATTGTAAATGTCTGAGTGTTTTGTGTAGCTGATAGAAGGTAGATTTTCTACTTCACTAGGTAATGTTACAGTATAATTGTATTTTCCTGGCTCAAAACCTAAATCATAACCTTCTACTACAATATCATTCAACAATGGATTGTCTTTGAAATCATATTTAAAGTTTACTACATACATTCTTTTATCTCCAGATTCGGATGTTACTGTTACATTGATAGCAGAATTTGCCTCATCCTTATCTGAACCTGTTTTAATATCAAGGTTGTTGATGTGTTTAAACTCTACACTTGCATAGTCTGAAGTAGGTGCAACAAGGACATTTGGAAGTATGCGTTGGCTATATGGCACCGAAATTGTATATTCCAAAGTGTTTGGATCAAATTTTGGTGTTAAAGAATAGCCTTCTGCACTTTCCACTACTAAATCTTTAAGAGTGTTGGTGGTAGATGTCTTGCGTGTAACCTTCAAATTGTAGGTAGAAGCCTGTGTTCTATTATTATAGAACTTAATAGTTGCGTTACGCACACCATTCACTTCTTCACCCCATGTTATGCTATATGATTCGCCTTCCAAAGATTTATCAAAATCTTTTCCGTATGCTTGATTTTTTACATCACTTATAATTTTTACATCTGGGGTACCACAGAAATCTTTATCTACTTCCACAGAGAAGTTGTTTCCATTTCTAGTTGCAGCAACATTGTTCACCAAAATCTTACTTACAGCTGGTGTTACATAATAGACTTTCACATTTTGACAACGCACTATACCTGTCATTGCGGTTGTAATGTGGAATTTCAAAGAAGTGGCTTTTGGATCTATTTTTGCACTATAAGAATCGTAGCCGCCTCCCCAGCCACCGCCTATATCTTCGCGCCAAACTTCTCTCCATGAACCATTTACCTTTTGAGATAAAACTAATTCACCTATACTTGCCAAACCTTCTTTAGCATCGAAATCTACCTTTGAGATTGGCGCCAACAATGGAAGTTCTTGTTCTTTTACACCTGTTATATTGTATAGATAAACATCACTTAACCTATCTGAAATATCTGTAGTATGTAAATAGAATGTATAAATCTTATTCACAGACTTATCACCTATTTTATTTAGCATTGCTACAATCTTCTTATCTGTTTTTTCAGGGAAAGTAAGTTGATAATAGTCATCGTCATATATAAACTCTATATCTTCATTACTTTTCACTTTTGCCACATATTCAGTAGTATAAGGATTGAAGTTTGGATAAAGGGTTGAATTGTTTTTCATATTCACTCTCTCTATCACCATTGAAGATTTGGTATAGTTGCAATTTATAGTATATACTACATCTTTCACCCCTGACAGGTTTGAAACTACAGTGATTACATATTTATTATCATATTTTACCACTCTATATTCTTGTTCTGCATAGTTTTTCTCAATAGTTAGTTGTGGCAACTCTGTGACATCTTCTGGTAGATTAATATCGTATGTAAATACACCTTCTTTCAATGTCACAGATGTTTGTCCTACTGCAATAGCCTTCAACACATTTGCTTTGGTTGATTTTTCTACATTGAAATGCAAGTTGTATGTGCGGTTGTCTGTTTCATCTTCAGATGTTACATTTATCTTCACTCCTTTAGCTAAACCTTGGTCAATTATTTCAACTTTTTGGTTTAGAATAGGCATTCCATCTAGCTTAGCATTTTCAATGTCTATAGTTGGAGTTGTTGTTGTGCCGTATGGCAATGAAATTGTATAATCAAATTTCAATGGAGAGAAATCTGAAATATCATTACCACCCACCAATATGTTACTTAGTGTTGCATCATTAGATTTCTCTACTTCCATATGCAACATATAGATAGATTGTTTGCTACCATCTGCAGAAACTACACTTATGCTTGTTGCTTGTCCAAGTTCATGCTCTACAAGTTTTATCTGTTGTCCATAGGAAGCTGAAACAGGATTAATTGCAGGAACTTGCTTAGTTCCAAATGGCAATTTAATTGTATATTCAAAGGTATCTTCCTTGAAGCCATCGATAGATACAAAAGACTGTGTTTTAGCATCGTACAATTGAATATCAGCCAATGTAGCTTCAGTTCCTACAACTTCATTAAACTTAATTGTATAAGTATTTTGAGTTCCTGTATGTGAAATTACAGTTATAACACAACCATTCACTCCTTCGTTCTTCACAAGCACTTGTTGGCTAGAATTTTGTTTCTTATAGGTAACTACAGGTAGTTCTGAACCTTGTTGCACTAGTAATGTATATTCAAATGTCTCACTATCAAAGCCTGTCAATAATTCACCATCTAGGTAGATAGCTTTTAATGTGGTATCAGAAGAGATATTTTTTGTAAAATGAATGGTGTATTTAGCTGTTTGAGTAAGATCCTCAGATTTTACAACTAGCACTACATCGCCCTCCAATTTTGGTTGTAACATGCTCACCTGCTGACCTTCTTGAGTAAGATAGGTTATTTTTGGTAAACTTTCAGCAGAAATAGGTAAAACATAGTTATAAGACAACACTTCTGGGTTAAAATCAGGTAAAATAATGCCATCAACATAGATACCACGAAGCTGTACATTTGAAGATTTTTCAACTTCAAAATGTATCGTATATACATTTTCGCTTAAATCCTCTGCCAATACTATCACTTTAGTTGTACCATTTAGACCTGCGCTTATTACTTGAACAGTTTGGTCTTCATTCCCTTTAGAGTATGTAATTGTTGGAACTGTTACAGTTCCCTCTGGCAATGTGATAGTATAATCATTTACATCTGGTTGGAAACCAAATGATGTACCATTTACCATTAAGTTTTTAAGTTTGTTATTGCTAGACCTTTCACGTACAAACTCAATAGTATAAACATTTGCTATGCCATCTTCTGGTTGCACATTTATGCGAGCTAAACCTTCTAGTTTAGGCAAAGTTGTAGTAATGGTTTGACCTGGATAACCTTCTGCCTTCACCATAGGGCATGAAGACATATTTTCAGAAAGTATATAGGTATATATCATTACATCTGGATTGAAGTCTGCAAGAGGCAATCCGTTTACATAAATGTTTTTCAAATTTGCATTCAATGATTTTTCCACACTAAATGCTAATGTATATGTAAGTGTAGTACCATCCTCTGCCACTACTTTTATTTGTGTATCACCATTTACTGGGCCACGATTGATAGCCACACGTTGTGATGCATCATTTTTCACAACTTCTATATTTGGCAATACAGTGGTACCAGATGGCAATGTAAGATTGTATTTTAGCACCTCTGGCTTAAAACCATCAATAGGCTTACCTCCAACTAAAATATCTTTCAATGTGGCATCGGAAGAGGTTTCTACAGAGAAAGCTATTTTATATACATTTGTAGTACCTGTTTGAGCTTTCACTATGACATTTGCAACTCCATTCACTCCATTTTCATATATACGCACATCTTGGGTTTCATCACCTTTTGTAAAGGTAATATTTGGCACTTTTGTAGTACCACGACCCAACTTACATGTATATTCTGTTGTTTCAGGACTAAATGCAGGAGAAATTTCATATCCTTCCACCATTAAACCTGCAAGATTTGCATTGTCTGATAGTTTTTGTGTAAATGTAATGTTATATACTGTTGTATTTCCATTTTGAGCACGAACAGTAAGTTTCGTTACACCTTCAACAGAAACAGTACTTTCTGATGTTGGATTTTTGGTTACTATTTGATATGCATCTGCAGTTTCCCAACTTACTACAGGACGAGTAGTAACATTTCCAGTCACATTAAAGGTATAATCTGTAACATCTGGGTAGAAACCAACCAAAGGCTGATTATTTATAAGAATATTCTTTAATGTGCTTACTGTAGATTTTTCCACAGAGAAGTTGATACGATAAATAGTAACATCGTTGTTTTGTGCTTTCACTCTAATGCGAGCTGTACCATTTACACCTTCATCTGTTTTTGTAACAGTTTGATATGGATCACCTTGAGTCCATGTAATAACAGGCAGTTTGGTTGTTCCTAGTGGTAAAACCACATCATACTGTGTATTTTCTGGTGTAAATCCATCTAACGACACCCCATCTAGTTGAATATCCTTCAAATATGAATAACTAGACTCCTTGATAACATAAGAAATACGATATGTACGAGGAGTACCTGCAGGAGGAGTTACCACAATAGAAGAACGTCCGTTCAATCCACCATCTGTAATTGTTATTTTTTGAGCACCTTTTTCATATTTTGAAACCGCTTCTATTGTTGGATTTTCTGTAGTTCCAAGAGGAAGTTCCACCACATAGGTGTTGTTATTTGGATTAAATCCAGGAATAGAATTACCATTTATCTTAATGTCTTGTAAAGTATTATCTGTAAGTTCGCCAACAGATAAGTTTATATTATAAGTAGTTGAATAGCTTCTATTTTCAGCCCTCACGATCACCTGAGCCACACAAGGGAAATTTGAACAAGGAATTACTTCAACTTCTTGAGTTGCTTCAGATTTTTGCACTTCAATGTTTGGAGTTTCTTTTGTTCCATATGGCACTTCCACATTGTATTCTGTAATATATCCGCTAAATGAAGGGATTGGATTGCCATTTACATAAATAGCAGATGCATGAGAGTTGATAGACTCTGTTTTCTTGAATACAACAGTATAAGTTGTAGTGCTAGAGCCATCTTCTGCACGCACAGTTATAGTTGTTGGTTCATCAAGTTTCTTTGCATAATTAATAGTAACTTCATCTGATGTAAGAGTTCTACCACTACGTTTACATTCAATTTCTGGAATATCATCATCTGTAGCATTGTCGCCTAACGACACAGAATAAGTATAAGTATCTGGTTTAAACTTATTTAAAGGTTCGCCATTTAAACGAAGTTCGTGTATTTTAGAACTATATATAAAGCGAAAATCATCTACCAGCATATAATTACCTTTTACCAAGCCATTGTTTCTACGGCCTTCTGGATAATTTGATGCAGATAGAATTACATTCATCTTTTCTGGAATATTATCATTGTAATATTTTATAGGCACCTTTATTTCTGTCCATTGTCCAAATTTCTTTGAGCTTTGGAAGTGCCCCTCACCTATTTGAAGTGCATTCACCTTTGTTCCACAAACATTCTTATCTGTTGTGGTACGAATATCAGACTCTTCGTCGTAGTGAGTAGTGCTAGTACAATCGCCTCCCTTACTTAAATAACTATCACCTCTAGAAGTGCCTTTCCAAGAATAATACACTAAATTTATATTCTCATCACTTGTAGAATGACGTTTAATCCACACAGCCATTGAGTCTGGTCTTGCAGTGAAGGCTATACCTCCATCTGTGCCAGCAGTAGCTGAAGATTGAGAAATACCACTAATATAAGACCATGGTTTACCTAAAGTAATCCACGAAGGAGATACATCTTTAATGCCCAATGCACCAACCTCTGTATCTTCACATTTTACACTATATTTGCCTGAGTGTGAATCTGTGCTTCTAAATACTACTTGAAAGTCAAAACCCAATTGTGAGATGTTTGCGCCATGCCACGGACCACCTAACGTTGGCTGACCTTTAAAAGCAGGGCCACTCCAATCTTCAAAGTTGGAATTATCCAACTGATATTTAGCTGCGCTTGCTGTAAAGGCAACTAAAAACGAAAGAGTTGTAAAAAATAGAGTTAATTTCTTTTTCATCATTCTAGTTTTTTCACGGTTTAAACGGCACAAAAATAATGTTTTAAAACATATAATTATGACTTTACCACCACACCCTTTAGGAAGTTTAACCTATTTCACAATAACTAACAGTTGACCATTCCCAATTAATAATATATTAACAATATTATTACAAACCTATTACAAAAAAAATCTGAGCCGACCGCTAGGCCGACTCAGAATTGGAGATTATTTTAAAATGTCTCGGATAAAGTTTATTTTAGACAGACATTTCTATGTTCCAGACAAATGCTCTCACCCCCACCGCAGGATTACGCATATCTAGTCTTTTGATTACACTTAAAAGTTCTTCAACTTTGTCATCTTCTACTACTGTCATTACGGCAGAGTTCATTTCTGGCCAAGTGTGAGTACCACGACGAGGTTCGCCCCCGTTGGTACCACGACCTTGAACTTGTTCAAAGAATGTAAAGCCATTGATTTTTAGTGTATCCAACATGTATTCTACACGTTCGGTATTGGCTTGGTTAAATACTATAAATACT
>JAEIGA010006411.1_pt1 | contig 17918 bp, 16 predicted proteins | sample 9270691 | NCBI WGS metagenome assembly JAEIGA01 (sample SAMN17057246, study PRJNA624740) | gut metagenome | biome: biome; isolation source: fecal sample | host: Bos grunniens | place: China: Xizang | collected 2019
GGGTAAGCTCGCGCCAGCGAGCGCAGCCCCCGGTATTGATAAAAAATTATTGGAGCCCGTGATAACGGGTGACAGAGGGCGTCGCAACACATTGAAACCATGCATTCTGTCACCCATTTCATGGGCTCCGGCTTGTTTTTTTGTGGGAGCAGGCGCTGCGCGTGCTATCGCCCGCTTGCGCCTGCCTAACATCCTTCGCCCGATCTGCGGGCTCAAACCCAGTTATATACCAAGTTCTTCCAGGATAATCTCGCGTATCTGCGCGTGCACCTCCTCCACGGAGCCATCCGCCTCTACCCGGTGCAACCAGGGCATTTCCATGGCGGAATAAATAGCGGCGCAATCAGAAAGGAACTTTTCATTTTCGAAAGCGTCCTTGCCATTACCGCGGGCATGCATGCGCTCCTGCGAAAGCTCTATCGGAATATCCAGCCACAGCGCCACATCCGGCACGGTGGCAAAAGCCTCATTCCACTCACGGATTTCCTCCACATTGGCACCGCTTGCCCCCTGGTATGCCATCATGGAAAGGTAATAACGGTCCAGCAACACCCACTTACCCGCCTGCAGGGCAGGCTCAATCACTTCGCGCACGTGTTCGCGGCGGTCCTGCAGCAGGCAGGCAATCTCCTCATCTATGGACAGGCGGTCACCCGCCAGCGCAGCTTCACGCACGCGCATGCCCCAGGGGCCGCGGGTCGGTTCAAAACCGGTCACTACTTCAATACCGCGCGAGCGCAGATAACGGGCCAGCAATTCCACCTGCGTTGACTTGCCCGTGCCGTCAATGCCTTCAAATACAATTAATGAACCTCTTAGGTGAGGAGAATCAGATTCCATAGCGGGGTTGACCATAGCACACGCACCACGCACCTGCAAGCTTAAATTCCTGAATTTACAAAGAAAGCACGCGATGTATCCCAAAGATTACGCGCTGAATGGCTATTTACATGTACGAGGCACAATGGGGACAATTTAAAGCTTTGCTGCGTCCAAGGGGCGCATGTGCCGCACAGAAACAAGCCTTCCGGCATTCTTTTGACTTGCAAATGGAAGCATATGGTCTCATAATCAGCACGTGTCCGTCATTTGTGCTATATTCCCCCACTCAAACAACCCGGAGCGTACACTCACCTGCCTGAACCGGCTTCTGCAGCAGAGCCGGCTGCCCGACAACGTTGTCATTATCAACAATGACGCAGCAGACACCCCGGTACTGAACGAAATCCGCCATCTGGCAGAGCGCGCCCTGCCCCCCGATTCCCTGCATATTCTGCAAGCAGAAACCAACCTGGGTAATGTGGGCAGCTGCGCCCGCGGCATGGATTTCGCATTCGATACATTAAAGGCAGATTACGCCTGGGTGCTGGATGACAATACCTGGGCCCGCCCCGATACACTCCAGCAACTACTGGCAGCAGACACGCCGGAACACACAGTCCGCATCTGTCTCAGCCTTGACCCAGCCAAAAGCGGAGAACTGAGTCATCCCCTGAGCATACCTGCCGACAAACCCGGCGTATGGAAGCCAATAACCCACCGGGAGAATTTGCCGGACACCTCGCTCATCCCCTGCCGCGGCGGCGTATTCGGAGCATTATTCCCGCGCGCAGCCTGGCTGGCAATCGGAGCCCCCGGCGAAGACCTGCACTCCCAGGGAGCAGATGAATACTCCTGGAAACTGCAGCAGGCTGGGTTCACCTTTGCTACAGTTGTGAGCGCAGAGCTGGAACTACCCGCCGCCAGGAAACCACTCATTCACTATCGCTTGGCAAACCGTTCTTTTTTCTACGAGCCGGGCATAACGCCGGAGCGCCAGTACTACAAAATGCGCAACTGGGCGTGGCTGCAACGGCTGCGTGCACCGCGCAACTACCCCGCACGCCTGATTCACTGCGGGGTATACATCGTCATGGCGCTCAACGCCATGCTCTACAGCAACGAACTGACCCCCAGACGCGTATACACCCTGTTCCGCGCGCTGCATAATGGCTTTTACGGCAAACTCAGGCCCTATTAAAACGCAAAATTTCCAGACAATCGCAAATTTGTCTTTACAAACGGCTGATTCTGGCTATAATCTGCGTCCCGACGCATAAGCTTCTCAATAAAAATATAAACACATCACCGAAAAAACATCATGAAAGTTCTTTCCTCACTCGCCTCCATGAAGCGCCGTCACGCTGATTGCCAGATCGTGAAGCGCAAGGGCACGCTCTACGTGATCTGCAAGAGCAACCCCAAGTTCAAGGCTCGTCAGGGCACGACGGCCGGCACTCGCCTCAGCAAGAAAGGCGTGAAGTAATTTTACACCATCCCTGCTTACGTCGGGGAATTTGACAGAGAGAAGACCGGTGTCAGTCGCTCCGGTCTTTTTTCGTGTTTCAGACGCCATGAGCCAGAACATCCGCACCCACATCTTCCGCATCGGCAATTTCACCTTCGACAACGGTGAAACGCTCCCCGGCATCGAACTTGCCTATGAAACCTATGGGCAGCTGAATGCCGATAAGAGCAACGCCATTCTCCTCTTTCACGCTCTGACCGGCAGCCACCACGCGCATGGATTCAATGACTCCCTGCCCGAGGCCGGCGATTTCTGGCAGCCGGAAAACTTCGAAGGATGGTGGGATCGCATGATTGGCCCAGGCAAGCCACTGGATACGGAAAAATACTTCATCATCTGCATCAACTACCTGGGCAGCTGCTACGGCAGCAGCGGTCCCTGCAGCCTGGCGCCCGATGGTGAGCCCTGGGGTAGCCGGTTCCCGCTGGTGAATGCCAACGACCAGGCACGCGCACAGATTCAGCTTATCGACCACTTCGGCATTGAGCGATTCACCGTGGTTGGTCCCAGCCTGGGCGGCATGCTTTCCCTTTCCCTGGCCTCATTCTACCCCACCCGCATCAAGAATATCATCATCATCGGTGCAGGGTACAAACCCGCCATCGAACACAAACTGGATGCCTTTGAACAGATTCTGGCCATTGAGCTTGACCCTGCCTACCGCGAGGGCCGCTACCCGCTCAGTGACCCGCCACGCCGTGGTCTGGCTCTGGCACGCATGATTTCGCACAAGCTCTTCGTGAACCAGAAAGGCCTGGAAAAGCGCGCCCGCAAAGGCGTTTCCGACCGCAAGGGCATGCTCACCTGGTACACCCCCCTGCGCAACACCGAAAGCTACATGCTGCACCAGGGCACCAAGTTTGCCAAACGATACGATGCCAACGCCTACATCCGCATCATCAACCTCTGGGCCGGCTATGACCTGGCCACTTTCTCCGGGCTGGGCAGCGTAGATAAAGCCTTCCGCCTGTTTGCAGAGCACGGCATCCGCTTCATGCTCTTCTCCATCAACACAGACTGCTGCTTCACGGCACGCGATATTTCCTGCTTCCACCGCAAGCTGCTCAAAAACGGGGTGGACTCGCGCTACAAATGCATCCACTCCGTCAAAGGACACGATTCATTCCTGCTGGAACCCGAACTCTACGAAGCAGACATCAAGGCCTACCTGCAATAATTCCCCAGCCCTGCCCCACCAGCAGGGCTTTTTTTCAGCTACGGCTCATTTGCGCTTGCCACCGCGCGCTTGACATGCTATATATAGACCGTTAGTAAACTTCATCACACACTATGAAATTATCTGCACTTAAGAAGAACCGCAAGGGTTTCACCCTTATCGAGCTTATGGTGGTGATTGCCATTCTGGCGGCCCTGGCCTCCATTGGTTACGCCCCCATCATGGATCACCTCAACGACGGTGACCGCCAGAAAGCCATGTCCAACATGAAGTCCCTCCACACCATGCTGCAGGGATTCAAAACAGACCACGGCAACTACCCCTGCGACGCCACCGCTGAACGCCTTCAGGAAGAAAAGCCCGAACTGAACTTCGGCGCTCTCACGGGCGACAACTCCAACGCCTACTTCCGCCAGGTGTATTACAGCAACGCCAACGTCTCTGAAAAGCCCTTCTTTGCCCTCGTATCCTGCAATGGCCTGAATGTTGACACTGAAGGTGACGACAAGCTGGCCAACGGTCAGGCTCTTACCCGCGGTGAGAACGCCATGGCCTATGTCATGCGCAAGAACTCTGCCGACCCCAGCGTGAAGGATGCCGTGCGCGCCAGCAACGCCCCGCTGCTCATCTGCGGTATCTACCCCTCCGCCACGCCGTATGATGGCTCCCAGGTGGCTTTTGATGCTGACTCCTTCCGCGGTCACGCCTTTGTACTTTCCAACGACGGTTCCGTGAAGGACCTCGACAAGATTCTCGAAGACCAGGAGGACAAGCTTGTCATGCCCGCCAGCAAGAGCCTCTTCCCCGAAACAAAGCGTGGCAAATCCACGGCTGACAACTACACCGTGCTCAGCCCCGAGATGTAATATCTCACAAACATCTGTATAACTGAACCGCCCGCATTCCTTCCGGAATGCGGGCGGTTCAGTTAATGAAAAAACAGTTTAAAGGTCAGCACAGCCGCAGAGCTCGGCAATGCGGCATATAACCTCCTCAATGACATTGGCCGGGCAAGATGCACCCGCCGTCACGCCAATCTGCAATTCACGCTCCGGTTGTTTAAACCACAGGGGCAATGATTGCTCCACCTCTTTCTTCTGCGCGAGGTCATAGCAGCGGATGCGCTGAGGCCCCAGCAGACAATCTGCGGTGGACACAAAGAATGTGGGCACCTTTCTGGCAGCAATGTGGGCCAGGTGCGTAGTGTTGGAACTATTGTAGCCACCGATGATGAACATGGCATCCAGCGGCTTTTCCAACAAGGCAAACAGAGCATTCTGGCGGTCCTGCGTAGCGCCGCATATGGTATCAAACATGTGGAAACGGCCATCGTCCCCATCGCGTTCCACGACTGCTGCGCGCAGCATCTCCTGAATTTCGGCTGTTTCAGACTTCAGCATAGTCGTCTGATTCGCCAGTCCGATTTCTGCGAGGTGGACATCCGGGTCAAACCCGGCAGAACAACTACCACCCGAAAAATGCGCCATAAACGCGGCTTTATCCCCACGGCCATTCATATATTCAGCCACCATGCGTGCCTCTGCTGCATTAAAGACGACCAGGAAATTCCCATTACCATCCTTACCGAGAGACTGGGAGGCTGTGGCCATACTTTCCTCGTGCCTGGCCTTGCCGTGAATGATGCTGGTCACACCGGCAGCAGCATAAGTACGCACACGCTGCCACACTTTGATGACATTGCCGCAGGTACTGTCAACGAGGGTCACACCTTTCGCATCCAGCCGCTTGCGCAGCTCCACCGGCACACCAAATGCCGGCATGATTACCACATCCTCCGCCGTCAGCTCATCATAAGCGGGGTCATTCATGCGCCAGGGCAGATGCTGCAAACCCAGCGAATCCAGCTTTGCATTCACATCCGGATTGTGAATAATTTCGCCAATCAGCCAGATGCGACGCTCCTTGAACAAGCGGCAGGCGGCGTAGGCAATCTCAATAGCGCGTTTCACGCCGTCGCAAAAGCCGAATGATTCAGCCAGGAAAAGCCGGGCTCCAGGCAACTCCAGCTCATTCCCCTGCTCGCGGATACAATCCACCAGCGGGCTCTGGAAGTGAGCCAGATCCCGGGCCACCTGCTCCATCACCTCAGGCCGGCGCACATTCACCGGCCTGTTCACTTTTTCAGCTCCCATATATCAGTGCGGAATATTCAATGCTTCGTATGCGAGAATCTGGCAGCCCTTCAAATCCATCTTACCCGTAGGCAGTGCGGGAATAGTCTCCACCGGAATAATTTCGCGCGGGCACCACAAACGGGGCAGACCAACTGCCACCAGGTGGTTCTTGATTTCTTCCAATGCCTGGTTCAACTGCCCCTGGTGCACGGCAGAAAGCAACACGAGAGCCTCGCCCTTGGCGGCATCCGGCACACCCATGACAGCTACCGCACGGCCGGCAAAACCCTCCGGCAGCTGCACAAACCCCTCGATGGCATTTTCCACCACTTCGTGCGGCACCATTTCACCACCCACCTTGGAGAATCGGGAGCGGCGACCACCCAGCGTCAGGAAGCCATTCAGATCCACGTGCCCCAGGTCGCCGGTCTTGAACCAGCCATCGCGGAAAATTTCCGCATTCAAATCATCTCTGCCGATATAGCCGCTGAACACATTCGGTCCCTTGAACCAAATCATGCCCTGCTCCGAAAGCGGCAGACGCACCTCATCGTCATCCGGGTCTGTGATACGCACTGCCAGACCTGGCACCAGCTGACCGATGGTGCCGTTTTTCTCACCCGGCACATAATACGGCTGCTGCCCGGTGGGTCCGATTTTGTCCAGATTCACGCCACAAAGCGGGGTTGTCTCCGTAAGTCCATAGCCCTCGAGCAACTGCACTCCGCATTTTTCCATGAATTCATTTGCCAGGGTCTCCTGCAGTTTTTCTGCACCCACCACAAAGTATTTCACGCTCTTGTAGGTATCTGCATGAGCGCGGCGCAGCATGCTGCGGGCAAATGTGGGTGTGGAAAGCACGATGGTACACTTGTGTTTTTCAATGAGGTCATTGAGATTCTTGGCGTCCAGGGGTGAGGGGTACGTCACCATACTGAACCCGTATATCAACGGCATAATGGTAGTAAATGACAGTCCCAGGCTGTGGAAGATAGGCAGACTGCACAAAATGGGGCTGCCCGCCGGCACCCAGGCTTTACTGAGCAACTGCGCCGTGTTGGAAAGAATCATCTTATGAGTCAGCGGCACACCCTTGGGTTCCCCGGAGGAACCGGAGGTAAACAGCAACGCGGCTTCATCATCATTGCTCCGGGCATCCAGATTAAAAGTCTTAGCAATGACAGACACCGGCGCAAACCTGGCAAAAGCCACCCAGCTGGCAATTTTGGCCATACCGAGCCCCTTGAGTGTCTTGTCCAGGTGAATGATTGCCTCACCTTTGGGCCAGGGGAACTGCGGCAGCTTGCTCATGAAGGCTCTCGCCGTCACGAAATGCTTCAACCCGCCCTGGCGTACAATGCTTTCAAACGCAGGCTCGGAGGATGTGTAGTTGATGTTCACCGGCACAATACCGGCCAGGAAACAGGCTATATTGGCAATCACGCCACCCTTGCCGGGGGGAAGGATGATACCCAGACGCGGTTCTTTCACATTCTTTTTCATCCAGCGGGCAAGTGCCATGGCCACACCCAGCATCTTGCCATACGCCAGCGAGGAGCCGTCCAGACCATCCACCAGCTCCACGTCCGAATGCTTTTTCATGCTCTCCACCAGCACGCGCGGCAGCGAGCGAGCAAAAGCCGGGTTCTCGCTGTAGCGCACGTAGCAGGCTTCCATCCAGATTTCCAGCAGGCGCTCACCCGTCTGCGGACCGGGCTGCATCTTGGGCAGGAAATCCACCGTCACCCAGTCATAGTCCAGACCGGAAGTAAATGCACGGCTCACGTGGTTGCGGAAACCGCCCACAAAAACAGGCACCGGAGCAATATGAAGCGCACCCAGCTGCATCATGAACGGCATGGGCACATCAGAAATAGTGCCGATAATACTGTTCGGGCGCCCGGGAAGGTAAAGCACATCCAGCCCTTCCTGCATAAGCTGCATGAGCTTTTCGCGCAGAGAACGACTCTCGCTCTTACGGAAGTTGAACGAAAGCACCTTGCAGCCACTCTCCTCCACTTTTTTCATGACAGCCGGGGAAGGAATCAGCACCTCTTCCACCATAAATGCAATATTCTCTGCCCCGCCCATGGCATTGATAATGGCGGGAAGCGAAGTCTCATCCACTCGGTTGAGAATATAAAACGACGGCTGTGACGGGCGATTTTCAGCCCCATGGATACGTACAGTTGCCATGCGTACATTATACAGCAACATGTACTTTTGTCAATAAATCAAGAAGCAGCGGATACCGGATTGGGTATTATTTTTGCGCAGGCTGCGTTTCAGCCGGCAGCATTCCGCGCAGAGTCTTCCCCATTTCGGGAGATTGCTGTTCCACCAGCTCCACCATAGGAAGCAGCCAGGGCTGCAGACAATGCGCCGTCAGATATACACAGTTAAACACCACCACGACTGCCAGAACCTGCCGGATTACACGCGTCGGAGAAAACTGCAGCGGCAGCGTAGCGCAGCGGACATCCCACATGGTGATACCCCGGGAACGCAGCATCCACCAGCTGTACCCCATCATGAACAGGGGAAGCAAGGATACCATCATCCCCATGCCGCCGATAAATACCAGACCGGCGCGGGAAAGAGCGCGCACCACGGTCATTCTCTCCCCATTGACACAATGCAGACGAATTCCCAGCAAGGCTTTACCCGGCGTTGTCCCCAGACTTGCCACCAGGATACCCTCCAACACGACAAAGCCAATCCACATCAGCGGGCTTGAGGGCAACCAGGCAGGGGTAAAGGGAATCTGGCGCACATAGATAACGCCGAAAACCAGCAGCACATACAGCGCCATGTCCACCAGCCGGGCCAGCAGGCGCACCGCAGGCGAAGGCAGATACACCCGCACAGCACCTTCCGGCAGACCGGGTGGCGGGGCTTCGCCGGTGTCTGCTTCCGGCACAGGGGGCAACTCCGCATCGGACACCGGCTCCTCTTTTTCCTGCAGGAAATCGGCAAGCGCAGGTAACTCGCGCAGGGGCATCCACTGGTCGCACCCGGCATGCCACCCCCGGGTATCGGGTGTGAGCTCTTCCATCTGCACCAGGGAAAGCACATCCGGCACCGTAGCAGGGCCACACTTTTTCTTGTCTTTAATCCAGTAGATGTCCATATTGCCCTAAATCAATTGGAACGCAGAGCCTTGGCCGGGTCCTGGCGGGATACGACAAAAGCAGGAATAATGGCAGCGATAGTTACCATGATGAATGCCTGCAATGCCTGTCTGGCAAAGGTAACAGGGTCATACACTGCCGGCAGAGTGATTCCATGCGCCTGCATGGGGAACGGGTCCATGCCTATTTCTGCCAGTGCAGCCTGAATCTCCAGGCGGTAATACAGCACCAGAAGCGCCAGAATGACACCCAGAATGGCACCAGCCAGGCCAATGATGACTCCCTGCCAGGCAAAGATACCCATAATCTTGGACGGGGTAGCACCCAGCGCCTGCAGCACCGCAATTTCACGTTTGCGCTGCATGGACATCGTGAACATAACCGCCATGATGCAGAAGCTGGCAATCAGGGAGATGATGGAGAGCACAAAGCTCATCATCACGCGTTCATTGGCTATCAGTTTATACCACTGCTCAAAGCTGCGGGTCCACGGAGCAATATACCAGGCAAGCCCGTGGGGAAAGACCGAGGGCGAGACCTCCAGCGGGGGCAGAAGGTTCTGGATATCAGCCTCAATGCTGCCGGGGTTGTTCGGATCCTGCACGCGCACGCAGATGCCATGCACCTGGCTGGAGCCCCCCACAGAAAGGCCCATGACATCCTGGGCAATCTGCAGCGGCACATAGATGTTCGGCCCGGGCATATTCTCCGGGGTCTGGTAGATACCCACCACGCGCAAATCCATGGGCATCACCATTTCGTTGATACTTTTCACCGCCTTGCCATCTTCCTTATCGCGGTCCAACCCGGCCAGTGTGGCAGCGGTTTCCTGCCAGGTCTGCTGCTGTTCCGGGGTGAACACCTCCCCATTGCTGTGCATCTGGGCAAGCTGGAAGAACACGGCGCAGGCCTCTTTCTCGCTCTGGCGCAATTTGGAGTTATCGAACTTCAGAATATGGTTCACCACAGCGGTCAGGCGCGCGGCATCCACCACACCCCCGCCATCCGCGGAGGCTGCGCCATCGAACAGCTGTTGCACAGCTGCCATGAACTCCTTGTTTTCGTGAGTCTGCAGCGGGTTCTGAATCATGGCATAGATATCGGCCACTTCGTCCAGACTGCCCACAGGGGTAAGGTGCAGGCTGTCTCCCACTCGCAGCCCCAGGTTATTCGCCGTCACAGCGGACACCACACATTCCTGGTCCAGGCCTTCACCAAAATCAAACGTGCCCTCACGCAGCATCTCAGCCAGCGGAGCAATCTGCTGTTCATTGTGCGGTTCGATGGCGGTGAACTGCACCGTCATGCGTCCACTGGCGCTTTGAGCAAAGGCATCCCCATCCAGCTGGGGATACACACTCACTACCTGCGGCAGCTCCCGGATTTTATCCGACAGGCTCACCCAGTCCACAATATCATCCGTAAGGCTGGTGCGCTGGTAACCATCCGTCTGCGCCACGACATAATGCGGAGCAAAAGCCAGCACGCGGCTTTCCATTTCACGCTGTAACCCCTCCATCACCGACAACACCACAATGAGCACCATCACCCCCAGAGCCACACCGGCCAGGCAGATAAATGTGATGATGGAAAACATGGTACGCAGCGGGTTGAGATACCTCACCGCCAGCATCAGGCTCAGATTTCGTCGCAACAGTTTCATGCAGATGCAGCAGTATCACATATTCTCCCGCCGCGGGCAAGCCTGAATGCTGGCATGCACGCCCTGCGTCATATTTTTGACAAAATATCATCTTGCACCGTCACCAAAACATGATACAATCACAGCAAATGAACGAAAAACTGATTATTATCGGCACCGGACCTGCCGGCTACACTGCAGCCATCTATGCGGCACGCGCTGATTTGCATCCACTTGTGTTCACAGGCGGGCAGATTGGCGGGCAGCTGACCACTACCACGGAGGTTGAAAATTTCCCCGGATTCCCGGAAGGCATCATGGGGCCGGAACTCATGTTCAACATGAGCCAGCAGGCCGAGAAACACGGAGCCCGCTTCGCCTATGAAGAGGTGCTTTCCCTCACGCAGGAAGCCTGCAGCGGGCTTTTCACCGTCACTACCTCCGGCGGTGCATACCAGGCTGAAGCCGTCATCATCGCCACAGGCGCAAAAGCCCGCTACCTGGGGCTGGAGGGAGAAAGCGAACTTGTAGGCCATGGGCTGACCGCCTGTGCAACCTGCGATGGCGCTTTTTACCGCGATGTGCCCGTGTGCGTAGTAGGCGGCGGCGACAGCGCCTGCGAGGAAGCCAACTTCCTCACCCGCTTTGCCAGCAAGGTATACCTCATCCACCGCCGCGACCAGCTGCGCGCCAGCAAAGCCATGCAGCAGCGCACGCTCGAAAACCCCAAGGTAGAGCCGGTATGGAACAGCACCATTGCCGCTTACCATACGGATGACAAGGGCGAAATGAGCAGCATCACCCTCAAGAACACCCAGGACGGCACCGAAAGCGAACTGGAGGTCAAGTGTGTATTCATGGCCATCGGCCACACCCCGGTCAGCAACTTTGCCGGCGACCTGGTGGAACGCGATGCAGCCGGCTTCGTGGTAACCACCGGTGCAGGCACTGCCACCAAGACCCCCGGTCTCTTTGCCGCCGGAGACGTTGCTGATCCCACCTATCGCCAGGCCATTTCCGCTGCGGGTATGGGTTGCCGCGCCGCCATGGATGCCGAGCGTTACCTCCTCACCCGCGAATAATCTCTTCTCTTTCCGTTACCATGAAAAAGCTCATCATTCTGCCCCTTATCGCAGCAACACTGGCAGCCTGCAGTCCGGTCAACAAGCAACTGGAGGAAGCCGCCCAGCTCTTTAACTCCGGCCGCGCCAGCGACGCGGTGGTCATTTACCGTGCTGCCGCCGTGCAAGGCAACCCGGAAGCCCAGCTCCAACTGGCAAAATGCTATGACTTCGGCCGCGGTGTGGAGCAGAACCTGGAAGAAGCCGTCATCTGGTACACACGCGCCGCAGAAGGTGGTAATTCCAACGCACAGGATAACCTGGGCACCTGCTACATCTCCGGCACCGGTGTCGAAAAGAATCTTGAAAAGGCATTCTACTGGTATGGTCGCGCAGCAGAAAACGAAAACCCCTCTGCCCTGAACAACCTGGGGCTCTGCTACCGCAACGGCGAAGGCACACAGAAAGATGACATCAAGGCAGCAGCCTGTTTCCTGGCCGCAGCCGAAATGGGCAATGCGAATGCCCAGTACAACCTGGGACGCTGCTATTTCCACGGTCTGGGTGTGCCGAACGACCCGGTCATGGCACAGAAATGGGTAACCGAAGCCGCCCTCCAGGGGCATGAAAATGCCCGTCTCTTCATGGCCGATAACAACTGGCAGTAAAAATAATATCAGACATCGGCAGATTTTGAGCTTTCTCCGCATGGGCTGCGGGTGTATAATCAGGCCCATGCAACACGAGCACCAGACACCCGGCAAAACACCGTGGGGTTCCTTCTGGAGCCTTACGGTGATTCAGTCTATGAATGCCCTGAACGAAAAAGGAGTCCAGTTTCTCCTCATCGGGCTGGGAATCTGGCTGGCCATGGAGCTGCAATACTCACTCTCGGTGCTCATAGTGCTCCCCTTTGTGCTGTTTTCGCCGCTGGGCGGGTGGATTGCGGACCGCTGGTGCAAAACGCGGCTGCTGCAAGCCATGGTGCTGCTGCAAGTCTTTGTTCTGCTGGGCATGACCGCCGGGCTGTGGCTGGAGAACCTGTGGTTAGCCGTCTCCTGCTTCGGTATTTTCTGCATCCAGGCCATGTTCTTCAGCCCGGCAAAAAAAGGACTGGTCAAAGACATTGTGGGTTCTGAAAACATCGGGTTTGCCAGCGGCGTCATGGAGATTTCCACCATGCTCGCCCTGCTCATCGGGCAGATTGGCGCGCTTTACCTCATCTATACCCTGCTGCGCCTCTGGGGGCCGGATTCCGGCTGGCAGGCAGCAGCGCTGCCATGCGCCTGCTGCACCGCGGGCGCCGTGCTGGTATTTGTCATGAGCCTGTTCATGCCGCGCTACCCTGCCCAGAGCACACGCCCCTTCAGCTGGAACCTGCTGTGGTGCCATTTCTCACAATTACGTATGCTCTGGGACAATAAAACCCTCAGAAACAGCGAAATCGGCATCGGGTACTTCTGGTTTCTTGCCAGCGTCATGATGCTCATTGTGCTGCAAATGGCAGCAGAGGCCAACCCGGTTCTCAGCAAAGATGACTTCATGCAGGTACTCGGCCAGCAGAAGGATTCCGCCCTGCTCTTTGCCTGGCTCAGCGGCGGCTCCATCAGCGGCGGACTCTGCGCCTCCATCATCTGCGCCAGAAAAATACGCACCTGGGTCGCCACAGTGGGTGGCATCGGCATGACTCTGGGCTGCCTTGCACTGGCGCTGCTGCCCTACGGCACACCGCTATTCTTTGCCACACTCTCCCTCACGGGCTTTACCGCTGCCGGTTATCTCGTTCCGCTCAATGCCCTGCTGCAGGACCGCGCCGATAACGATAAACGCGGAGATGTCATTGCTGCCGGCAATCTGGTGGACTGCGGTCTGGGCATCGTGGCCGTCATCTTACAAGCTGCACTCAAAACGCTGGGTATGTCCCCCCAGTGGCAGTGCGGCATGCTGGCGCTCCTCTGCGCCGCTGTGGCTACTTTCATTATCCGCAACGTCAAGGCCTGAAAAAAAGCCCTCACCCGCGAATCTGCGCCGCGCAACGCAACAGCGCGGCATTCAAAGCCGGCTGACCATATGAACCGGCATCTCGCAGCCGCCGGATTTCTGCGCGCAGCTCATCCCCCACGCGGCGCAACCTCTCGGCCGGCACGCGTTCAGAAACCAGCTGCTGAGGCGACAACCCCGACTGCAGACGCTCCACCTGGGCTGCCCGGTTCTCAGCTTTTTCGATAGCGGGCACCAGGGTCGGCAGGTGAAGCAGGGCTGCGTCCCCGCTGTCTATCTTACGCAGCAGGTACAACACATCGTCCAGACTGTCGCACCACTCGCCATAATGCCGCACCAGGGGCGTTTCCTCGCGACGCTCCGCAGCCAGCGGCTGCTTCACATCCACCTTGTAGTATTTGAACAACGCTATCAACTCTTCCGCGCCGTAGGCATTCACCTCATTCAACCGCTGCAGCACAGGCATGAAGCCCTGCGTGATATGCATCAAATCATGCATCGTGCGCTCCAGCAGGCGCAAAGCCTCTGCGGAATCCAGGGGAAAACTACCCAGATTTTCCATAGTGGCGTGCATATACTCCAGCCTGGGGCTGAGCTGCTCTGCCACTTTCTGCCCGCTTTCGCGGTCGCTCACCGTGCGAAGCAAGCGGTCTATCTCGCGCGCATTGTCCACCAGGCGGGCACACTGTTCCTGCAGTGTTTCGGCATGCTCCGCCTGCCCTACCGCAACCGGCAGAGCACTTACCAGACAAGCACCCCATATGTAGCGCAGATAACTCATGCGCATTCATTGTAACGGGCAAAAGCCCTCCTGTCAAGGGGAGAATAAAAAACAGGATGCGCAGCATTTCGCCACACACCCTGTTATTTATTGATAGTCTTTATCTTTAATGACCACTCAGCGTGGTGATGTAGTAACCGGCGATAACGGCGGTACCAATCACACCTGCCACGTTCGGGCCCATGGCGTGCATGAGCAGGAAGTTAGTGCGGTCAGCCTGCTGGCCCACATTGTGGGACACGCGGGCAGCCATCGGCACGGCGGATACACCTGCGGAGCCGATGAGCGGGTTGATGGGGTTCTTGCGCCAGCCGGGAACCAGGTTCATAAGCTGGGCACACACCAGGCCGCACACCGTAGCCACGGCAAAGGCCACCACACCCAGCAGAATAATCATGAGGGTCTGCGGCTGCAGGAAGCGGGCACCCTGCATGGTGAGCCCCACAGAAACACCCAGCATGATGGTGGTGATGTTCATGAGCTCATTCTGGGCGCAGCTGACGAGACGCTCGGTCACCTGGCATTCGCGCAGGAAGTTACCCAGCATCAGCATACCCAGCAGCGGGGCAGCATCCGGGCAGAGCAGAATGGTAGTCAGCGTCACCACGAAGCAGAAGAACAACTTCTCGCCCTTGGATACCTGGCGCAGGCTCTTCATCTTGATCTTGCGCTGGGCTTCCGTGGTGCAGAGCTTCATGAACGGCGGCTGAATCAGCGGCACCAGTGCCATATACGTGTAGGCAGCCACAGCAATGGCACCCAGCAGTTCCGGAGCCATCTTACTGGCCAGGAAGATGGAGGTGGGGCCGTCAGCGCCACCGATGATGCCGATAGCCGCCGCCTGCCCCTTCGTGAAGCCGAGGCCCACAGCGCAGAGGAAGGTCATCGCCACACCACCCTGGGCAGCAGCGCCCAGCAGCAGGGACTTGGGAGAAGCCAGCAGCGGACCGAAGTCCGTGAGCGCACCCACGCCCATGAAGATAAGGGCGGGGAAAATCTCGCACTTGATACCCAGGCCCAGCCAGTCAAACAGGCCACCCTCAGGCTTCAGAACGAGGTACTTCTTGGCAGCCTGGCCGGTTACCTCCAGCTTGCCCTTACCCACAGTCTTCACCTCCATGGTTTCAGCCATGGCGGCATCGTACTCAGCAGCCACCTCCGGGGCGAGCCCCTCAGTGCTCTGCTTGGCAGCAGGGTCGGTATATTCTGCCAGAGTAATGGAGAGGAAGCCAACGTCCTGCATTGTGGAGCGTGCCACCTTTCCATCTTCAATGGCGACCACTTCGCGCTGCGCCTGGGTAATGACCATGCCGTTGTCCGGAATGTTGGCGATGAGGGCGCCGAAGGCAATCGGCACCATCAGCAGCGGTTCAAACTGCTTCACCACACCCAGATACAGCAACACTGCCACAACACCCCACATCACATACATCTGCCAGGACATCTGGTAGATGCCCATGCCGGAGATGAAGTCCGCGAAGGAATTCAAAAGTTCTTGCATATCTGATTATAATGCGTTGTTAGAGTCCACCTCTGCACCCGGATAGGGCGCAGAGCCTGCATAGCAACTTAACCAAGGTAAGCCAGAGTCTGACCCTCAGTCACGGTGTCACCGGGCTTCACGGTGAAGGAGGTCACGGTGCCGTTGGCGGGGGCGTAGATAACGGTGTTCATCTTCATGGCTTCCACGGTCATCACCTGGTCGCCTTCCTTCACGGCAGTGCCGGGCTGTACGTCCAGAGAAACCACCTTGGCAGCCAGCGGGCTGGGAATGGGAGTGCCGGAACCGGCTGCAGCAGGAGCGGGAGCAGCAGCCACGGGAGCGGGGGCAGCCACAGGAGCGGGAGCCACTACGGGAGCAGCCACAGGAGCGGGGGCGGGAGCACCGGCCACGGGGGCGCAGCCACCAACGGTTTCAACAGTTACATCAAAGGTCTGACCGGCAACAGTAATACGGAGCTGTTTCATATTGTTATTTTCTATTTTAGTTGTTTTTGAAGTTTGTTTGGGTGGGGTGTGCGTTTTATCTCAGCGCACGGGAGAATTGTTCATAGCAGCAGCGCGGCCGCCCTGCCCGTAGGTGGTGTCAACCGGCTTAATATCCAGAATGCGAGCCTCATTGCCCACAGTCACCTTGACGGCGGCGGCAATGGCGGCAACGACCTGCGGTGTTATACTGCTCTGCGCGGCATCATAAATACCAGCGGCAATAGCTGCCACCTGGGCGGGCGGCAGTTCCGGCGCCACCGCGGGGGCAGCCACCGGAGCAGCAGGCATGGCTGCCTTGGCAGCCTCGGCCTGCGCCTTGCGCTTGGCATCCAGACGCTGCGCCACAGCTCCTGAAATCGTCAGCATGACGCTCAGGAAGCCGAGGCAGATAATCACCACACACATACCGGTCACCTGGTAGATGACGGCATCCATATCGAGTGCAGCGAGTGTCTGTATCATTGTTTATTTGGGTTTGTGAAAATTACAGAGGCATGTTGCCATGCTTCTTGGCGGGGTGGCTCTCGCGCTTGCTGAGCAGGGTGCGCAGGGTGAGCGCAATGCGGGCGCGCGATTCTGCCGGGTTGATGATATCTGTCACCTGGTCAGAAGCGGCGGCGGCGTAGGGATTGGAGAACGCTTTCTCGTACTCGGCCACCAGCTCCTGCTGGCGGGCAGAGCGGGCGGCGGCATCTTCGATACCCTTGAGCTCACGCCCATAGAGAATCTGCACAGCACCGGCAGCTCCCATCACGGCGATTTCGGCGCTCGGCCAGGCAAACACGGCATCAGCCCCAAGGCCCTTGCAGCACATGGCGATGTAGGCACCGCCGTATGCCTTGCGCATGATGAGGGTCACCTTGGGCACAGAAGCAGAGGAATATGCGTAAATCATCTTGGCACCGTGGCGGATGAGACCGCCGCGTTCCTGCTGCTTGCCGGGCAGGAAACCGGGCACGTCCACCAGGTTCACCAGCGGAATATTGAAGGCATCGCAGCAGCGGATAAAGCGGGCGGCCTTATCAGAAGCATCAATATCCAGGCAACCGGCCTTCACGGCAGGCTGGTTGGCAATGATACCCACCACCACGCCGCAGATGCGGGCAAAGCCCACCACCACGTTGCCGGCAAAGCCTGCATGTACTTCCAGGAATGAGCCTTCATCCACCAGACGGGCAATCACCTTCTGCACATCCAGCGGGGTGTTGTTGTTGTCCGGGATGATGTCGTTCATTCCCTCATCATCCGCAATATCCAGCGGGACGGAGAGATCATGCGGAGCCTCCTGAGCATTGTTGGACGGCAGGTAGGTCAGCAAACGCTTGGCAATGGAAATGGCCTCTTCATCCGTACGGGCTACAAAGTGAGCATTACCGGAAACAGTGGCATGCACGGCAGCACCGCCGATTTCTTCCATGGTGCACTTCTCATAAGTCACCTGCTCAATGACCTTGGGACCTGTGATGTACATACCGGCCGCACCGCCCTGGCGAATGATGATGAAGTCCGTCAGCGCCGGAGAGTAAGCAGCACCGCCGGCACAGGGGCCGAGAATGAGCGAAATCTGGGGCACCACGCCGGAAGCAGCCACGTTGTTATAGAACACATTGCCGAAACCGGTCAGAGCTTCGATACCCTCCTGAAGACGGGCACC
>JAEIGA010006412.1_pt1 | contig 17916 bp, 10 predicted proteins | sample 9270691 | NCBI WGS metagenome assembly JAEIGA01 (sample SAMN17057246, study PRJNA624740) | gut metagenome | biome: biome; isolation source: fecal sample | host: Bos grunniens | place: China: Xizang | collected 2019
GTTGAGCGCACTGCCGATGGTTATAAATTAGAAGTGCCTGCATATCGTGTTGATGTTCAACGTGATGTTGACGTGATTGAAGATATTTTACGTATCTATGGCTATAACAATGTGGAATTGAGCGATAGATTGACATCTAACCTCAGTTTCTCGAAAGGAGTTGACTCTACAAAATGGGAAAACTTGATTTCGGAACAATTGACTGCCAATGGTTTCAACGAAATATTGAACAACTCGCTCACAAAATTAGCTTACTACGAAGGACTTACAAGTTACACAGCAGAAACTTGCGTACGCATATTGAATAGCCTCAGTCAAGACTTGAACGTGATGCGTCAGACAATGTTGTTCGGTGGTTTGGAAAGTATTGCGCGTAATGCTAATCGCCAAAACGCAGACTTGAAATTCTATGAATTCGGTAATTGCTACCACTTTGATGCTGAAAAACGTAAAAATGCTGAAAGCTCATTAGATGGTTACTCTGAAGAGTATCACTTGGCATTGTGGATTACTGGTCGCAAAAACGGATTGAATTGGGCAACTTCAAACGACAAAGTAAGTTTCTATCAATTGAAAGCATACGTGCAAAATGTACTCGTGAGAATGGGTATTGACTTGCGCAAAACGCAAATTGCAGAAACAAGTAACGATTTGCTCAGTGAGGCGTTGGAAATCAAAACTGTAAGCGGTAAATCGTTAGCGACAATCGGTGTGGTTGCTCCTAAACAATTGAAGGCATTTGATATTGAAAATGCTGTTTATTATGCTGACATCCAATGGAAGGCTTGCTTAAAAGAGTTGGGCAAACGCAAGATTAGTTACACTGAGATTTCGAAATTCCCTGAAGTAAAACGTGACTTGGCTTTGTTGGTTGATAAATCAGTGCGTTTTGCTGAAATTGAAAAAATTGCATTTGACACAGATAAGAAATTGTTGAAAAACGTGACATTGTTTGACGTTTATGAAGGCAAAAACTTGGAGGCAGGCAAAAAATCATACGCGGTGAACTTCACTTTGCAAGATAAAGAGAAGACACTCACAGATAAACAAATTGACGGAATTATGCAAAAACTCATCAAAAATTTGACTGAGAAATTAGATGCAAAATTGCGTTAAGCACAAAAAAACTAAAGACACTGCATCAAAATTTTGATGCAGTGTCTTTTTTTATAACACCGCTACACTATAGCAACTATAGTTACTATAAATAAAATAACTATCACCCCCACAACCAATGAACAACCACACATTATTAAAGGAAACTATAAAAAAACAATTAAATTTTGAACCAACAAGCCAACAAACAGAATTAATTGACTTGTTAGCTCAATTTTGTTGCATTCCAATAGAAACTAAAGCATTTATACTTAAAGGCTATGCTGGTACAGGAAAAACATCTGTGGTAAGTGGACTTATTATGGCAATGAAAGCATTAAATCAACAAACAATCCTGTTGGCTCCAACTGGTCGTGCAGCAAAGGTGTTGAGCAATTATTCAAATCATAGCGCATATAGTATTCACAAAGTTATTTATAGACAAAAATCAGCTGGTGATTTTACGTTTAACGTAAATTATAATTCACATAAAAACACACTATTCATTGTAGATGAGGCATCGATGATAGCCAATCAGAGTGGATCGGGCGTTGAATTTGGATCAGGACGATTGTTGGATGATCTAGTGGAATATGTGTATTCAGGCGATAATTGCTCGATGATTTTGGTTGGTGATACGGCTCAGTTATTACCTATAGGGCAAAATTCATCACCTGCACTAAATAAAAGCATTATAGAGGGATATGGCTTGGATGTTATTGAGTATCAACTGACACAAGTTATACGTCAAGCTGATGAAAGTGGTATACTATTTAATGCTACAAAAATACGACAAGCAATAGAAAAAGAACCTTTTACTCCGATAAAATTAAATCCAAATTTTGATGATGTGAAAGTAGTGAGTGGAGAAAATTTAGTAGAAGAATTAGAAACATCATATAGCCAAGTAGGCGAAGAAAATGCAATTATATTAACATACTCAAACAAACGAGCCATACTTTATAATCGAGGTGTAAGAGGGCAAGTTATGATGAAGGATGATGAATTGTCGACAGGTGATTATCTAATTGTTACAAAAAATAATTATTACTGGTCGAAGCCATACGACAATCTCAACTTTATTGCAAATGGCGACATTGCCGAAATCATACGAGTTGGAAAACATTATGAGTTATATGAGGCGAGATTTGCGGATTTGACATTACGATTAATTGACTACGACATTGAAATAACTACAAGAATATTAATAGACTCACTATATACCGAAACTCCTTCTGCTCAAAATGCACTAAATGAACGATTAGTAAATAGTATTGCCGAAGATTATGCAGAAATCACAAACAAACGACAATTTTGGCAAGAGATGCAAAAAAATGAATTTTATAATGCACTACAAGTCAAATTTGCATACGCCATAACTGGTCATAAATCACAAGGTGGATCATGGGATCATGTTTACATTGACCAAGGTTATATTACAGAAGAAATGATAACACGAGAATACTATCAATGGCTATATACAGCAATAACACGTGCCAAAGAAAAAATTTTTTTAGTAAATTTTTCAAAATATTTTTTAAAATAATTGTAAATATAGAAATATATGTGTAACTTTGTGGACTGAAGTAAAAAAAACAAAAAAATATATAAATCAAAAAATATGAATATGAAAAAATTATTATGCTTAATTGGATTATGCAGTTTGCTATCTAGTTGTATTACAGATGTTAAATTAGACGATGTAGATACAGATATTTCATTAAATCCGGCATTAGCTTTACCAATAGGTAATGTTCATGCTCATATAGTAGACCTCTTATCATTTGTAGATTCCACATATTTAAAAGAAGATACAAGTAATGGCATGTTTGTTTATTACAAGCAAGATAACCAAAGTATGAATTTCAAAGTAGATGAATTTTCTAATGGCGAGACTTTAAACGAAACTTTAACATTACGCACTATTAGTGAATTATCAGAAGTTTTTGATTTATTAGACCAAATTGGATTAAAAAAAGCCCCTCTACCACAAGGTAATTATGCATTTCAAAAAAAGACGTTATACCATTTTGGATTTAATGAATATATTGAAGGAGAAAAAGATGTTCACATTGATTCTGCAATCATACAACATGCAGAAATTTATTTCGATGTATGGGTAGAAGGTATAGAACTAACAGAAGGTACATATTTAGAACTAGACTTCCATTTTCCTGGATTATTAGAGGATGAATATGCTAATAAATTTGAAAATATAAAAATAAATAAATCTCATTTTGAATATAAAAATACTATGGAGAACTTTATGGCTCATTTCGATAGTATAAATACAACCAATGCTGTTGATTTAATTGTTGACTTTAGAATTATATCAGACGGAAATTCAGAAATACACACTAATGCTAAAATTAACTTCAAAACAGACATAAAATTCATGAATTTTAAAGAAATTTATGGTCATGTATGGCAAAAAGATAAATATAAAAATGAAGCCGTTACATTTAATATGCCAACTAATTTATTTGAATCTGATATACTAAAAAATAACAAAATATTATTTTCCAACCCACAATTAAATATTACTCTAAAAAGTAATATCGGTGTTCCAATGTTACTACAAATTGAAAATTTCCATTACACAAAAAATGGAGAAGAACATGTAATAAATACCGCAAATACATGTAATTTCCCTATAAATACCCCTAGCAATGTTGGAGAAAATTATACAACTTATTTTGAATTCAATAAAGAAAATAGCCCCATTGCTAAAATACTAAGTGAATTTCCTGAAAAAATAAAATTAGATTGGGCTGTATATGCAAATGATTCAATAAGAGAACATGTTCATTATTTCATTAATCCAATTATTGCAGATATGGATTTCGAAGTAACCATCCCAATCCAATTTGATCCAACAACACACATTACACATAAAGATACAATTGCTGCTAATTTAGAAAATTTATTAAGTTCTATCACTGATATTGTAAATATAGATACTTTGAGCATATATCTTGATATCGCGAGCTCTATACCAGCAACAGCTGAAGCCAAGTTATCCTATTATGATGAAAATTTCAATTTACTATATGATTCTAAAGTATTTGAAATAGAAGCTGGAGTATTAGATGGAGATGGTCGAGTAATAAATCCTACAATACAAAACAAAGTGATAGGATTTAATTCTAATTTAGCAAAAGAAATAATAACAACTAAAAATATAATATTTGAAATAGGACTAAAAACAAAAGACGATAATTCAAAATTATACATTCAAACTACAGACAAAATAGATATTAATTTGAGCGCTTACGCCAAAGCTAATATTAATATTACCACAAATATTGAAAAATAAATATAACGTACTATGAAAGGCTCTATAAAATATATAATTATCTGCTTATTCGCCATTTTAAGCATCAACAATAGTAAAGCGCAAAATACAAATACATTGTATTTTATGGATAATATTGCAGAACGCAATAATATGAACCCTGCATTTATTCCAAATTGCAATTTTTATTTGGATTTTATATTTTTGCCTAATTTATATATGACTTTTGGAAATAATAATTTTATTTTTAATGATTTCATATACAATCAAAATGGTAAACCATCGTTATTTTTAAATTCACAAGAAAACATTGATCTTTTTTATAATAGTTTGAATCCTGCAACTGAACTAAAATTTGATTTCGGATTAAACATCCTTTCTTTTGGATTTAAAGTTAAAAAACATTATTTTACATTCGATTTAGGAGTAAATGCAGAAGTAAGTACTTACATGCCTAAAGACATATTCAAATTAGCTTTATATGGAGCTCAAGATCCCAATAATATAAATACATTTGATTTTAGCACATTAGGTATAGATGCTACACTATATTCTAGAGTTGGGTTGGGCTATATGTACAAAATCAATGATAAATGGAAAATAGGAGCAAAAGCCAAATTTTTAATGGGATATGCAAATATAAATACAGATATCAATAAATTGCATTTAGGTATTTCACGTGAAGCTTGGACTTTAGAAACAAATGGTACAATCAGAGCCTCTTTACCAATAAATTTCAGTTCCAATGAAGATGGCAGTATAGATCCTTCATCAATATCAATGCTCGGTAATAATGATTTAATTTCTTTATTATATAAACCAGCAGGTGTCGGAGGTGCTATTGATCTAGGTTTCACATACGAACCAATTAAAAATTTAATAATTTCAGCATCTATAACAGATTTAGGCTTTATTTATTGGAGACAAAACACTTTAGCTGGTAGAATGAATGGATCACACGAAATAAACCAATTAATTGACTATACAGTAGGCGATTCATTAAATACAGAAGAAATCTCTAATATGTTTACTGAATTAGGAGATGATATCATTAAATCAGTAAAAACAGACGGAAAACTTGGCTCTTACACGACTATGATGCGCGCCAATTTTTATGCAGGCATAGAATATGGTATATTAAAAAATAGAATATCTCTCGGAGTAGTAAATCGCTTAACATTCAATAATCTAAGATTCCAAGACGAAGTAACCTTAGCTTTAAATTTGCGCCCTTTAAATTGGTTACAAGCCATTGTAGATTACTCATTTATAAATGGTCGTTGGGGTAATTTAGGCTTAGGTCTAAATTTACGTGCGGGCATATTCAACATGTATATATTAGCAGACTACATACCAATAAGTTTCGCTCGCTTAAATTTCGGAGATATCATGAATAATGGAAAAGATCTAAAAATACCTATACCAAATAAATCACAATGTTTTAATTTACAAGTTGGTTGGACGTGGAATATTGGTAATGAATCAAGCGACCCAGACAGAGATGGCATAAAAGGCAAAAAAGACCATTGCCCTAATACTGATTTAGATTTCTTACGCAGTAAATGTCCTGACATTAAAAAACGTAAGCATTTTATTGATAAACATGGGTGCGATCTAGACGATGATAAAGATGGAATCCATAATTGTTATGACCAATGCCTAGATACACCTATTGGTGTGGAAGTTGACTCCGTAGGTTGTCCTTTCGATACTGATAAAGATGGTATTTATGACTATATAGACCAATGTCCGAACACACCAGAAGGCATTGAAGTCACATCAAAGGGATGTCCTATTGATAGTGATGAAGATAGCGTAGCTGATTATTTAGATCAATGTCCAAATACACCAACGAATGTATTGGTTGACTCTATTGGTTGTCCTATTGACAGTGATAAAGATGGCATTGCTGATTATCTTGACTTATGCCCTAACACAATAGAAGGCATAAAAGTTGATTCTATAGGATGCCCTATAGACAGCGATAGTGATGGTATTGCGGATTATTTAGACAAATGTCCAAATACCCCACTCGGTGTCAATGTCAACAAAAATGGATGCCCTACTGACACTGATAATGATGGCATTGCAGATTATTTAGACAAATGTCCTTATACTCCAGAAGGTACACAAGTTAATGCACAAGGTTGTCCATTAGACACCGATGGTGATGGATTATTAGATTCTGAAGACCAATGTCCAACAAAAGCAGGACCAGCAAACAACCATGGTTGCCCAGAATTGAAAAAAGAAGTTCGCAATTTATTCAAAAAAGCAATGACTGGTATTCAATTTGAATCAGGAAAAGATATTATTAAACCTTCTTCTTTTCCAATATTAGATCAAATCGTAGCAATAATGGAATTAAATAAAGAATATCATTTAACGATTAATGGTCATACAGACAATAATGGAGACGATGCCAAAAATATGCAATTATCAACAGATCGTGCAGCTGCTGTGGCTAAATATTTAACAGATAAAGGTATTGCAGATAGTAGACTAACTTCTCATGGATTCGGAGAAACTAAACCTATTGCAGACAATAAAACAACAAAAGGTAGAGCAAAAAATCGTCGTGTTGAATTCGAAATTAGCTACGAAGAAATTACTTATGAAAAAATAGTAAACCCAGAGCTTGAACACTTGACTCAACCAACAGATAGCACAAATAATACATCAATACGATAAAACTTAATTTAATTTATGAAACTAAAATTTATTTCTATGATTGCGATTGTAGCAACATTAATGTCAGCTTGCTGCAACAAACCAAAAACTTACAATTCAGTTGATGAATACCCTGAATACAAAGGTAATGATTTAGGAGTAACTTACACCCCTGAAAAATCGTTCTTCCGCGTATGGTCTCCTGCAGCACAAGAAGTGCGTCTAAACATCTATGAAGATGGTTTAGAAGGAACTCCTACTCAAGTATTTGACATGAAATATGATGTAGACGGCACTTGGATTTACACTGTAAAAGAAGACCTCATTGGCAAATTCTACACTTTCCAAATCAAACAAAACGATCAATGGCTCGAACCTACACCTGGTATTTGGGCGAAAGCAGTAGGAGTAAATGGCGAACGCGCAGCTATCATCGACTGGGCAACAACTAATCCTGAAGGTTGGGAAAATGATGTTCGTCCTGAGATGAAATCTTTTACTGATGCAGTGATTTATGAAGTTCACATGCGCGACTACACTATTCACCCTTCATCAGGTAGCTCGTTCCCAGGCAAATTCCTCGGTCTTAGCGAAACTGGTACAAAAACTGTTGATGGTTTAACTGCTGGTATCGACCACTTGAAAGAACTTGGCATCACTCACGTCCAAATCCTACCAAGCTACGACTACGGTTCAATCGACGAAACTCGTCTTGCTGACAATAAATACAATTGGGGATATGACCCTAAAAACTATAACGTACCAGAAGGTGGCTATGCAACTGACCCATATTCACCTGCAACTCGTATTCTTGAACTCAAAACTATGATTCAACAGCTCCACTCAGCAGGTATCCGTGTTATTATGGACGTTGTATATAACCATACTTTTGTAGGCGATAATTCTCATCTTAACCTCCAAGCACCTGGCTATTTCTATCGTATGAACGAAGATGGTTCTTGGGGAAATGGTTCTGGTTGTGGCAACGAAACTGCCTCTGAACGTGCTATGATGCGTCGTTTCATGGTCGAATCTATCAAATATTGGATAAATGAATATCATATTGATGGTTTCCGTTTCGACTTGATGGGTATCCACGATATCGAAACAATGAACCAAATCCGTGCTGCAGTTGATGCTATTGACCCAACAATATCTATCCATGGCGAAGGTTGGGCTGCAGGTGGTTGTGGCATTCCAGAAGAACTCCGCGCAGTAAAAAACAATGCGGATCAATTTGCTCCTATAGGCGTATTCAGCGATGACATCCGTGATGGTCTTCGTGGAAAATGGACAGATGGCAACAAAGGCGGGTTTGTTTCTGGACGTGGTCTTGACGAATCAATTAAATTTGGTGTAGTAGGTGCTACAGCACACCCTCAAATAGACCTTACACAAGTAGCACACACAAACAAAGCATACGCCACTACTCCTGCTCAAGTTATCAACTACATGTCTTGCCACGACGACCCATGCGTTGTTGACAAACTCAAAGCAATTCATCCTGATGCTACAATTGAACAAATCATCCGCATGGACTTACTCGGACAAACGATCGTTTTCACAGCACAAGGCGTACCATTCATCTATGCTGGTGAAGAACTTCTCCGCGACAAAAAAGGCGTTCATAACACATACCAATCACCAGACTCAATCAACCAGATAGATTGGACAAACAAAGTAAAATATGCTGAAGTGTACGACTACTACCGCAACCTTATAGCACTTCGCAAATCCCACCCTGCATTCCGCATGAGCGATGCCACAATGATTGCTCAAGCTATCAACTTCATAGAAACTCCAGCTAATGTAATTGCATACACTCTCAACGGCACTCTTTCTAACGATACATGGAATCAAATTTTCGTTATCTACAATGGTAACGAAAACGATATCGAAATTAATCTTCCTGAAGGTACTTGGACTGCTGTGTGCTATAACGCAAAAATCAACCTCAACGGTTTAAACAACTTTACAAAAAAAATCAATGTTCCTTATACATCAGCTGTGATTTTATACCAATAAAATTTGGATATATCAAAAAAAAATCGCAACTTTGCATATTAATTTGCACGCAAAGTTGCGATTTTTTTTTACAAACAAATAAACACTAAAAATATGAAACAGTTTAGATTTTTTTTTATTATCTCTATCCTATTCATGGGATTTTCAACTTACGCACAAAAACGCCCACTTAACACTTATGTTATAGGATTTTACAATCTAGAAAACCTCTTCGACACCATTGATGATCCGATTAAAAACGATGCACAATTCCTCCCTGATGGAGACTATGCTTGGGGCTCATTAAAATACACCAATAAACAAAAGAAAATGGCGCATGCTATTTCTCAAATGCCTAAAAATTTAACTATTCTCGGTGTTTCCGAAATCGAAAATATCAATGTCCTCGAAGATTTGGTTAAAGAACCAACTATAATCAACCGCAACCTCAAACCTATACTCATCGAAGGTCCAGATCGTCGTGGCATAGATGTTGGTCTATTATACAATACAAAATTATTTACACCAACCAACGTAACTTCTACGCGTATAACCACAGAATTAGAAAACTTCTTCACTCGCGACCAACTATGCGTATCTGGCATCCTTGATGGAGAAGAAATTCACGTAATTGTAAATCACTGGCCTTCACGCTCAGGTGGGGAAAAACGCTCAAAACCTCGCCGCGCAGAAGCTGCTCGCACTACAAAACACATCTGTGACTCTCTTTTTGCACTCAATCCTAATGCTAAAATAGTAGTTATGGGCGACTTAAACGACGATCCTATCGACCTTTCGGTAACAGAAGAACTAGGGGCAAAACCAACAATTGAACAAACCAACCCAGGAGAACTCTTCAATACAACATACGCCTTTTACAAACAAGGCATCGGTACTCTTGCATATAAAGACCAATGGAATCTTTTCGACCAAATTATCATTTCCCACGCTTGGCTTAATAAAGACCGAGAAACTCTCAGTTATTGGAAAACAGAAATATTCAACAAGGATTTTCTCAAACAGCAAGAAGGACGTTACAAAGGCTACCCTCTCCGCACTCATGCAGGTGGTATTTGGACTAATGGTTATTCAGACCACTTCCCTTGCCTCATTTGGGTAGTAAAATACAAATAATTCAAAAAATTATTATAGCCACTATAAAATCTTAAAATGGCCAAAAAGAAAGTAAAACTACAATTCAATCCAGAGACACTTTCCTTTGAACGCGTTGAAACTTCAATAGGAAAAACCCTTAAGAGACTAATTTTACACCTATTCTCAAGTGCATTCATTGGTTTCTTGTTCTTCGTTGTTTTTACTATTATAATCGATTCTCCCGACGAAAAACGATTAAAAGCTGAAAACGAACGCATGGAAATTCAATACGAATTACTCAACCGAAGATTAGAACAAATGAACGATGTTTTAGTAGACATCAAACAACGCGACAATAACTTATACCGCGTAATCTTCCAAGCTGATTCTATTCCTGATAATGTTCGCCATAGTACTTCTCTCAACAACCATCGCTATAAAGAACTCTCAAAAATGAATACTGCAGCTATTTTGATTGAAACAACTCGCAAGACAGACGACATCAGCAAACAACTATACATACAATCAAAATCATACGATGACTTAATGTTTCTTGTGAAAAATAACGAACAAAAGTTACAACACATACCAGCTATTCAGCCTATTCTAAACAAAGATCTCACTCGTATCGCTTCTGGTTTTGGCTATCGCATTGATCCAGTATATCGTACTCGCAAATTCCATCAAGGCATGGACTTTACTGCTCCTACTGGTACCGACATCTATGCCACAGGCAACGGCGTAGTAGAATTTGTTGGATGGAAACAAGGTTATGGCAATACAGTTATAATCGACCACGGATTCGAATACAAAACACTATATGCCCACATGCACAAAATTAAAGTAAAAAAGGGGCAAAAACTAACTCGTGCCGAAATAATTGGTTCAGTCGGTAACACAGGCAAAAGTACAGGCCCACACCTTCACTACGAAGTTGAATATAAAGGCAAAAATATTGATCCACTCAACTACTACTTTCTTGATCTCTCCCCGGAAGAATACGACCGTATGATACAACTTGCCGCCAACGCAGGACAAGTAATGGACTAAAAAACAATTATAATGCATAATTCACAATGCACAATTAATCCATCCGGATCAATTTAAATTATGAATTATAAACTATAAATTATGAATTAATATAATTTATGATTGACTACCACAACCTAACACCCGAACAAGAAGAAGAGATGATTCAATCCGAATTCAAAGCTCTTCTACGTGACTATGCCGCAACTGCACACAAACAAAAAGTTGAAATTATCACAAAAGCCTTTGAATTTGCCAACAAAGCTCATGGTGGTGTAAAACGCCGCTCTGGCGAACCTTACATCATGCACCCCCTCGCCGTTGCCCGCATCGTTGTAAACGAAATCGGTTTAGGTTCTACATCTATATGTGCTGCCCTACTCCACGATGTAGTCGAAGACACCGACTACACTGTCGAAGATATCGCCAACGAATTCAACCCTAAAATCGCTTCTATCGTTGCTGGTCTTACAAAAATTTCCGGTGGTATCTTCGGTGAAGGAGCATCTGCACAAGCCGAAAATTTCCGCAAACTTATTCTTACTATCCCCGAAGATGTACGCGTAATTCTCATCAAAATGGCCGACCGCCTTCACAATATGCGCACTCTCGGTTCTATGCCTCCTGCTAAACAACTCAAAATCACTGGTGAAACACAATACATCTACGCACCTCTGGCTCAACGGCTTGGCTTCTTCCTTATCAAAACCGAATTAGAAAATCTTAGTTTTAAATACGAACAACCTAGCATCTACACCAAACTCGAACGTCAAATAATGCAAGTAACTCCTATGTTGGAGGACGCTTTCCGCATTTTCATTCAACCTATAACAAAAATCCTCGACTCTTACGGCTACGACTACGAGATCGTCAAACGAATAAAATCCCCATACAGCGTCTTCAAAAAAATGCAAACTAAGCATATCACTTTTGAAGAAGTATACGATCTATTAGCTATTCGTATTATCCTCAATCCAAAACCTAACGAAAACGAAAAAGCCAATTGCTGGGTGACATATTCTGCCATTACAAGCATCTATACCCCTCACCCTGACCGTACTCGCGACTGGATCAATACACCAAAATCAAATGGATACGAAGCTCTTCACGTTACAGTTATGGGGCCTGGTGGCAATTGGATTGAGGTTCAAATCCGTAGCCAGCGTATGAACGACATTGCCGAGAAAGGTTTAGCTGCTCACTGGAAGTACAAAACAGGCGAACAAGAAGAATCCGACCTTGACAAATGGTTCAAATCCATCAAAGAAATGCTCGACACAAGCGACTTTACAAATGCTGTTGAGTTCATGGATACCTTCAAACTCAACCTATATACTACCGAAATATTTGTATTTACACCTAAAGGCGACATCAAAAAAATGCCAGCTCGCTCTACTGCTCTCGACTTTGCCTTCCATCTCCACTCTGATATTGGTTCTCATTGTATTGGCGCAAAAGTAGATCATCGTCTTGTTCCTGTTAGCTACGAACTTCAAAGTGGCGACCAAATAGAAATCCTTACATCAAAAAGCCAAAAACCACAAATGGAGTGGCTTGATTTCTGTACTACAGGCAAAGCCAAAGCCCAACTACGCACTATTCTCAAAAAAGAACTAAAAGCAATTGTCAAAAAAGGACAAGATGCAGTAGAAGAAGCCATCAATTCTGTAGGTCAACCTGTTAATAATCAAACTCTACAAGTCGTTCTCGACCATTTCAAAATCACTGACGTAAACAACCTCTATTCTGCTATCGGCAAAGGCAAAATAGACACATCTGTCATACCTTCGCTCTTCTTAAACAAAACTAAAAATAAATGGATGCGAATTTGGAAACTCCAATTCGGTAACGACGACAAAAAAGAAGAGACTACACCTCAACCTACCCCACATAACCCTAAGAAAACTTTACACATTACCGATGCCGACGTTGGCTCTGGCTACAAAATTGCCGACTGCTGCCAACCTATCCCTGGCGACAACGTTCTCGGATTCATCGAAACTGGCGGCGATGTCATCGTGCATAAATGCGATTGCCCTGTTGCTCAAAAACTCCAAGCCAGTTATGGCAACCGTATCCTATCAGCTAAATGGGAAACCCAAAAAGTTCTCTCATTCCTCACAACTATCGAAATATCAGGTGTTGACCAAACTGGACTTCTAAAACAAATCGTCCAAGTCATCAGCGACGATTATGCCATCAACATCAAAAATATCAACATCGATACCACCGATGGCGTATTCCTTGGAACTCTTGACATTTATGTCTATAGCGCAGAAGACATCAACAACCTATGCAAAAATCTCTTAAAAATCAAAGCTTTAAAATCAGTAAAACGAATAAAATAATATGAAAAAACTATTATTCGCATTAGTTACAATCTCTGTCATACTTTTCAGTGGTTGTAAAGATAATGAAGGCAAAAAAACAACATACTTACCATCCGTATCTGGTGCTGCTTACGAAGTACTTCTTGTCATTGATGACAGTCTCTATCGCACCCCAGCTGGTGAAGCTATGTATTATGTTTTGAATGCACCTACCCCAATTCTACCTCAACCTGAACCTATGTTCAAAATGTCAAAAGTAGCACCAAATCATTTCGACAATCTCCTCAAAGCTACTCGCAACATCGTCTTCGTAGAGATAAATCCCAACAAATACACTCAAGCCAAAATCAACCTCAGCCGCAATCGTTGGGCTAATACTCAAGCTCTTGCCAACGTTGTTGCTCCTGATGAAGAATCGCTAAAAACTCTATTAGAAACAAGTGGATCAACTATTTCCAACTATTTCATCATGGCTGAACGCGAACGCATGATTGATTTCTATCGTAGCAACATCAATGCTGAAGCTCTACGCCAAGTTTACCAACAATTTGGATGTAAAATTGCAGTTCCAACTTCAATGAACAAATTCGAGAAAAAAGACAACTTTCTATGGATTACAAATGGTAGTGCCCTCATTCGTCAAGACATCGTAATATACACAACACCATACAAATCAATTGACGATTTAACTCAGGCATCCATCATGACTCGCCGCGATTCTGTCATGAAAGCCAACATGCCAGGTGGAGTCGAAGGCTCTTATATGGGCACTGAATATAGATACCTCCCTCCTGTAACAGACTTTATAACACACAACAATGCCTGGTGTGCCGAAACTCGCGGACTTTGGAAAATGAAAGAAGGCGAACACATGGGAGGTCCATTCGTAATGCTCACTCGCGTAGACGAAATGAATATGCAAATCATCACTATCGAAGGTTTCGTATTCGCACCAAAATACGACAAACGAAACCCGCTCCGCCAATTAGAAGCTATGATCTACTCGCTTCTCCTCCCTCACGAAGTCAACGAAGTAGTCATCACTGCAAAAACCATAAACCAATAAATATCAAAAATCACACAAAAAAAATAACAACATGGAAAAAAAACTTAAAATAGGCATCACTCAAGGCGACATCAATGGCATCGGCTACGAAGTAATCCTCAAAGCCCTTACCGACCAACACATCCTCGAACAATGCACGCCTATCATCTACGGCTCAGCAAAAGCTGCAAGCTACCACAAAAAATCTCTCGGAATTGATTCATATACAATCAGCGTAGCTCGCTCAGCGGACGATGTAAATCCACATAAAATCAGCATCATTAATACATCTGCCGATGAACCAAAAGTCGAACTAGGACAACCAACTCCCGAAGCTGGAAAATCAGCACTTGAAGCACTCGAAGCTGCTACATTCGACCTATTGAATGGCAAAATCGATGCTATTGTAACCGCGCCTATCAACAAAGCAACTATCCAAAGTGAAACTTTCAAATTCCCAGGTCATACCGAATATCTCGAAAATCGTGCTGGCTCTGAATCTCTTATGATTCTCGCAAGCGATCGTCTTCGTGTTGCTTTGGTCACAACCCACATGCCTATCACCAAAGTATCACAAGCCATCACTAAAGAGGCAATCCTACATAAACTCCGTCTTCTTAACAAATCACTACAAGAAGACTTCAGTATCGTACGACCTCGCATCGCTGTGCTCGGACTCAACCCTCATGCTGGAGACAACGGACTACTTGGTACAGAAGAACTTGAAGTTATCAAACCAGCTATTGAAGATGCTATTGCAGAAGGAATTGTATGCGTAGGACCTCTTGCAGCCGATGGCCTATTTGGCTCTGGCAAATTTCAACACTACGACGCCGTACTCGCAATGTATCACGACCAAGGACTCGCCCCATTCAAAGCCCTCACAACCGAAAAAGGCGTGAATATCACAGCAGGTCTCAAATTCGTACGCACATCTCCAGCACACGGTACAGGCTACGACATCTCTGGCAAAAACATCGCCAACGAACTCTCTATGCGTGAAGCTATATACGAAGCCGTACATATCGTTCGCAATCGCGAAACATACAAACGAATGCATGCCAACCCTCTTCCTTTTCCAAAACAAGAAGAACGCAAACCTCGCGAAATCAAATTGTTTGACCCTGTAGCTCACGACGCACAAAAAGCCTACGAAGCCCAACAAGCGAAACTTCAACAACAAAAACAACAAGCTCAAACACAAGAATCTGCAGAATAATAAATGCAAAAAAACATTGAATATATCATCCAATTCCTAATCCGTGACGAGCATAACGCCCACCACGTAGGTTATTGTAATGATAAAACCCAATGGTCAAAATACAAAGTCGTAATTGTCCCATCAAACTTCTTCAATGACGATATCTATGGTACAAAAAAAAGTATGCCTTCACTCCCTCTTCAAGAGATTGAAGGCATACCACTTTTATTTGGCACACCCAAAATCGAAAAAATCGAAAACACCATCATCTGCCATGCCGACCTCATCGCAAGCACTTATTTCCTCATCTCTCGCTACGAAGAATACATCAATCCTACATCCAATCGCGACACACATGGCAGATACATCGGCAAACTATCCATCCCTACAAAAGCCAATTTTATCCACCGTCCAATCATCGAGGAATACGGACAACTACTCCGCAATTTATTAGAACAAACAGATATAACCTTACCACCTATCCCTCAAAAAATCAATCACATCTATCTCACCCACGACGTCGATTCAATAACAAACTATCGTCGTCTCCGCGGACTAATAGGAGGTCTTCTCCGCCGAGAAAATATAACTACAATACTCAAATCTCTTATCAATATCAACAACGACCCTGCCTACACATTCCCTTGGATTCTAAGTCAAGACAACCTACTACCACAAGCCACTAAAATTTACTTTATCAAAGCAACTCGCAACGCAACAAGTTTCGACCGTCCATCCTACAATCTAACAGGCAAAAACTTCAAATATCTAATAAAAGAGATACTAAAATCAGCTCCAAACACAATATTTGGACTTCATTCGAGTTATAAAAGTGGTGATACTCTCGATATAATACCTGATGAACAACGCTTACTACAATATGCCATCGAAAATCAACAAGTAACCACAGCCCGCCACCACTACCTTCGCTCACAACAACCCGAAGATATGGAATCTCTTATCGATGCCCATATCACCGACGACTTCACTATGGGCTATGCCGATATAGCAGGCTTCCGCCTCGGCACCTGCCGCGCAGTTCATTTCATCAATCCTAAAACAAAACGACTAACATCACTCACCCTCCACCCCCTCACAGTAATGGATTGCACTCTAACACATGAAAATTACATGGGATTGAGTTATAAAGAATCTGTACAATATGCCAAAAATCTAATCTACGAAACAAAAAAATACAATGGTGATTTATGTCTCCTCTGGCATAACACTATATTCACAGAAAAAGACCATAAAAATTTATACTCTCAACTCATTCAAATATTACAACAACAATGAAAATCATCACAATAGTTGGAGCTCGTCCTCAATTCATTAAAGCCGCAATGGTAAGTAAAGCCATAATAGACTTTAATAAATCACAAGGATATCAAGCAATAGAAGAACAAATCCTCCACTCAGGACAACACTACGACGAAAATATGAGTCATATTTTCTTCGACCAACTATCAATACCTCAACCCAAATGGATGCTAGATGGTAAAAATAAAACAATTAAACAATTCTGTGAAATGATATACCCTATCATCCTACAAGAAAAACCAGACTATATCTTACTATACGGAGATACCAACACCACTTTAGCCGGTGCTTTAGCAGCAGAAAAAGCCAATATAAAAATAATTCATGTCGAAGCAGGTCTTCGCAGTTTCAATCTTGCAATGCCCGAAGAATACAACCGCATTGAAACAGACAAACGCTCAACACTTTTTTTCTGCCCTACCTCTACAGCAGTCAAACATCTTCAAAACGAAGGCATAAACCAAAATGTATATCATATAGGCGATGTAATGTATGATTCTGCAATATATTTCGCAGACATAGCAAAAAAAGAATCATCAATCCTTTCTAAACTAAATATATCATCAAAACAATTTAATTTAGCCACTATACATCGTGCAGAAAATACGAACGACACCAATCGTCTAAAAGAGATAATACATGCCTTCAACGTGATAGCAACACCTGATAAACCAATAATACTCCCACTACATCCTCGCACACGCACAATAATAGAAAGTAACGATGAATTAAAACAATTGATAAAAAACAATAACAATATTATCATCATCGAACCTATCTCTTTCATTGATATGATAGCTCTCGAATCTGCTGCCTATAAAATATTAACAGA
>JAEIGA010006413.1_pt1 | contig 17915 bp, 24 predicted proteins | sample 9270691 | NCBI WGS metagenome assembly JAEIGA01 (sample SAMN17057246, study PRJNA624740) | gut metagenome | biome: biome; isolation source: fecal sample | host: Bos grunniens | place: China: Xizang | collected 2019
CCAGCACCCCTACCCAGCCCATTTCCCACCAATCCGACCTGACTACTGGGTAATGAACCGAACGGCTGATTGCCACTTGCTACAAAACGTGGTGAAGGATTACATCGGGTAGTATCTCTCCGTGCAGCACAACTCTCTGTAATCCCCTCAGTACACCATTTCGGTTCGGGGTATGTGTCTATATAATAAAGGAAGCAATTTTCCAGAACCGGAAGTGATTGGTGATAATATACAAAAATAGAACGGCTGTTTTGTTAATTATTTTGCTCACAAAATGTGAGGAAAACTATTGGCATTTTGTCAAACTTCTGTTATACTGTTACCAGAAAATGACAAACGAAAGGACTTGACGATCAATGAAAGACCTTACCAAGCTTACCCAGGAAGAAGCAAGAAATATTGAAAGCGTGTTGTTTACTTTACAGGAATCATTCAAGAAGAGAATTCTTGCAACCGCTGTACTTGCAAATAGCAAGCATACCCCTGAGGCGCTCCGCCCCATGTTCACCGATGATGTCGAATGGCAGCGTGAAATGTACAGAATGATTTACGGGGAGGATCCAGAATAATGATTTATAAGAAACCTGACAAATGCCCCTTCAATAAAAATGTGGAGTGCTTTATGTCGAAAAGTGATTGTAATACCTGCGGGTGGAACCCCGTTGTGCAAGAGGAACGAAAGCGGGAGCTGCACCAATCTCCCAATAATATACATACCAGAAAGGAAACAAAATGAAAAAGATCCCCACCTTATTTGAGCGAGTTTTCGAGAACCACAAAATTATCGGGATTACTGATAAGATCACTCCAGGTTGTGAGGAAGCATTCTATAACGGAATCGCAACAGTAAAAATTGATGGATCATGTTGTGCTATCATCAACGGTACCTTTTACAAGAGGTATGATGCCAAGAACGGGAATAAACCTCCGGAGGGTGCAATCCCTTGTTGTAAACCCGATTCAATCACCGGTCATCATCCTCATTGGGTGAAGGTGGATCCGAACTATCCGGAGGATAGATGGTTCTATTATGCTTTTAGACAAACCTCTATGATGTTTCCCATGGATGATGGCACCTATGAAGCTATCGGAAAGCATTTTAACGGGAACCCTTACCATTTGGATTCCGATGTTTTGGTAAGACATGGAACCGTTGAGGTTAGAGTAGAAAGAACCTTTGAGGGAGTAAAAGAGTGGTTGCTTAACAATTACCAAGAAGGCTTGGTATTCTGGCTTTACGGTATTCCCGTTTGTAAGATCAAACGTTCCGATTTTGGATTACCATGGGGAAGGAGAAATTGATCCATGAAATACCTTATCACTTTACTTTGCGCATGGTTCCTTTGGATCTGCTGCGGTGACTATCAGGAAGGACAGCTATTCGTCCTCTTTATTTCCGTGGTAACAATTACCGGGTTGGTTCTTCTCGATTTCTACCAATTCACTATGCAAATTATATCGAAAATTCTTTATAATAAAACCGAAAGGAGCAAGGGATGAAAAAGCAGATTGAGGAAATGGCAAGAGACCTTTGCGATTGTTTACCAGTCGTTTGTTGTGACTATGCTTCAAGTGTAAATAAGGACGATTGCAAAACTTGCGTAAAAAACGATATTGCAGAATACCTTTACAACGCAGGCTACCGCAAGCAGAGAGAAATTACCGAGGAGATCTTTGCTGAGATTGAGAAAATCTTAATCGCCACCTATAATTCAATTCAAGTAGGTTGTCACAACTATATGCGTTACGGAAATCCGGACAGCCCTTTGGCAATGATCGAACACGGAAAACTCAGAGGTGTGAGACAGATCATTAACGAAATCATAATATTTGAAAAGAAATACACGGAGGCTACCGATGAAAAAGCAGATTGAGGCGGAAATGGCAGAAATGCTTGAAATAATCGAAAATTCAAGAGAAGAATGGTCAAATGATGTTACAGACCACACCGAGAACGAGTACATTCGTGAGGGGTTGCTTAACGCAGGCTACAGAAAATCCGATATTCTTAAAGAAAAGCAACTCTTAAATTCACTATATGGGAGAGCTTCACTTGCAGATCCGGAAAAGCCGAAAAGGTACACAGTTGGAGAGGTTGTTTGTGATTGGGGTATCTTTGAGGATGGGGAATTGAAGCTGATTGTAAATTCTGTGAGTGTTGCAATTTTGGTTCAAAAGATCCTGGAGGAAGATTACTTGCGGGGAAAATTTTTCAACGATAGTCTTCTTAAACCTTAAAACATTATGTTACCTATCAAAAATTATATTTTACTTGTAGATTCTCACAAACCACGTAGAAGGAGTTTTTCCGGTAGATATCGTGTTGGAGCAAAAAGCAAAAAGGAAGCCATTGTCATATTGCGTGAGAAAATCAAATTTGGTTCTATTCATGTATATTATGAATGCCGTTCCGATGATGAAAATAACGTAAATTATAAAACTGTTATAAAAGAATGTTGATTTCAGCTCCAGCTTTGGGGATCTTCTCCGAGGATCTCCACGGGTGTAGCTGAACACCGAAAATAAACATTCATACGGAGGATTACAGTATGAGCAACAATGCAGCAACCGCAACCCCTACCAAGAAGAGAAAGGAAGCATTTGCCCTCTGGGAAAAGGTTTCCAAGGATCAGAAAACCAAGTATCTTTCCGGTAACAATGGTATTGTCGCTTTCTACAATACCAACAAGAAGAGCATGAAGGAAGCGGATATCACCGTCTACCAGCGTTTGGACGATGGCAAATCCCGTGTTGTCCTGGGCAACCTTTACGCAGAGGTAGGCAAGACCGGCAAGCCCTATCTTTCCGGTACCGTATCCGGTAAGGAAGTAGTTGGTTTCTACGGCAAGCCTGACAGATCTCCCAAAGCTCCCGCCATTTCCGTGTATTATAAGGATGAATACGTGGAAGAAACCGAAACCCAGGAAGACGAGCTTCCTATTAAGTAAACCGAGAGGAGGATGTACGTGCTTACAAGAAGCAATATTGCGTACAATCTCCACGTTTCTCCCCATAGGGAAGCGATTCCCTATGGGGAAGCAAACATTGTGGAGTTTGTATTTTCCAGCGATCTTTACAGGAGAAAATTCCTGGAAAAGATGGAAGCAAACAGGAAAGAGATTCAAGAATCCCTGTTTAACAGATTCGGAGTGAGAATGGATTGTTCCATCCTGGCAGATCTCCGTCTGTATAAGAACACGGAAAAACGTGGTTATTTGTTGTACTGTGACGGTAAGGAGGTAGTATGTCAAAGCAACCTAAGATTAGATTCAGGGAGATTGATAATGACCGGCTCCGGAAAAGCGTAAAGAATTACAACGCAAAGCTGGCAAGGGAACGGAAAAAGCTTATTGAAGAAGGAAGACGGTATGAGGCAGCTTTGCTTCCGCCAAAGGCTTCCGTTCGGGAGCTGCGGAAAGCAATTGAAACCCGAAAAGACTTCAATCGTGAACTTGATCGAATGCAGCATTTTATCAAGACCGGTGACCGGTACAAGGTAGGTGGGAACACCATGCGATCCCTGCAATCGGTTTCTTCACGGGTGAACCTTAAAATTGAGCGTTTATCCAGACGAGCAAAAACCCAGGGAGAGAAGGCAGCCTTGCCGGAGAAGATCTCTCCCGAAAGCCTAATAAAAAATGCTCCCAATGAGGAAGCACTAAGAGAGATCATATCCGATTATAGGGACTTTCTAAAACGTGGTGCGGAAGATTTGGTGGATCTTCCTGATTCAAAGCTTAACATAAAATTGACAAAATGGCAAAACGATCTAATGGACAGAGAGATCCAAAAGATCAACGATGCCAGGGCACGGGAGAAGCAGATCTGGTTGGAAACTGAGGTAAAATACGGCGGTAAATCAGCTGGATATACCCAGGGTGCAGCAAGAATGCAATCGGATGATTTTGATCAATTCTATCCTATGCACAAATACTCTTGGTCATCCACCTATGGGGATATGCGGGAAAAACTCAGTTTGATTTTCCGAGAACGTGGAGAAGGGTATTGGGAAGCACGAACAGAGCTTGCCAGAATTAACTATATCGAAACGATGGATAAGATCATAGGGGTCGATCCCATTGGTAAGATCCTTATGAAACAAATCAAAAAAGCTCCCCTGGATGATTTCAAGCGCACCCTTTTAGGAGAGGATGACTTGTTTAATGTTCTCTATGATATCGATCATACCCGAGAGGGTAAGCGAAAAGAGGGCGGGGACAGTCCTTCGATGGAGCAATTACTTCATACCCTTTGGAAGCAATGGAACCCTGATAAGACTTTGGATGATCTGTATAATGAGGTTGATAGGTATATAGATAGAGAGGTGGCGAAACTATAATGAAATGGATTGCTGACTTTGAAACCACAACGGCAAAACGAAAAGAATTAGACGGAACCTCCCTTGTGTGGGCGGTGGGTCTGTGTGAAGTTGGCAATCCCTCCAATACGTTGATCATGCGTTCCCTTCCGGAGTTTATAGATTGGTGCGAAAACAGTAAAACCAATGACACCGTATATTTTCATAACCTCCGATTTGACGGAAATTTTATCGTTCAATGGCTGCTGCGAAACGGATACAAATTTGCAAGCGAACCGAAGGAGAAGCAAACCAAAACCTTTACAACCGTCATCTCCGACAAATCCCTATGGTATCAAATAGAGATCTTTTTCAAAGTGAACGGGGCGAAGGTGAATAAGGTGACGATCCTTGACAGCTTGAAACTGATTCCATTATCTGTACGGCAGATTGCAAAGAGCTTCCACCTACCAATCCAGAAGGGATCCATTGACTATGCAGCACATGACCTTCTCCCTGCCGGTTCCCCATTGACACCGGAAGAGGAAGATTACCTGGTGCATGATGTTCAAATCGTGGAACACGCCGTGAATTATTTCCATTCCCAGGGTCTCACCAAAATGACAATCGGATCCTGCGCCCTGGAGGAATTCAAACGGTTGATTAGTAAGAAATGGTTCAAGAGGTTTTTTCCTCCACCCTTTTACGATGCCGATGTACGCCGGGCTTACAAGGGAGGTTTCACCTATTTAAATCCCAAATTTGCGGGAAAAGAATTGGGAAACCTGGTTGTGCTGGATGTGAATTCCCTGTACCCTTCCGTTATGGCTGGAGCTGACGGGGAAACCCTTCCCTATGGCACACCGATTTTCTACGAAGGGGAATACATTCCGGATACCCTGTACCCCTTGTATATACAAAAAATCCGTTGCAGCTTCAAGCTGAAACCCGGCAAGATCCCAACGATCCAGATCAAGCATTCGATGTATTACCAAGGGAACCAATACCTAACAACCACGGACGGGGATATTGTCACCCTGTATTTAACCAGCGTTGACCTAAAGCTTTTTCTGGAACAGTATGAACCTTCCAATTTGGAGTACCTTTCCGGTTGGAAGTTTAAGGGGATCAACGCCGGAGCGATCTTTGGGGAGTACGTGGAAAAATGGAGTGCTGCAAAGATCAAAGCGAAGGAAGAAGGAAATCACGGTTTGTATTTGATCAGTAAGCTCCTACTCAATTCCCTATACGGAAAATTTGGTTCCGCTACGGAGATCCAAAGCAAGGAACCCTATATCGGGGAAGATGACAAGATTCACTTCAAATTATCAGAGAAAGAGGAAAAGGAAGGGATCTATATTGCTATGGCTTGCTTCATAACCGCATGGAGCAGATGGAAAACCATCAAAGCAGCGCAACGGATCCAGGACGATTACCACGCAGGGAGAAGTAAGATCCAATTTGTCTATGCTGATACAGACAGCTTGCACCTTCTTTCCCCAGATCATTCCCTTCCTGATGGGTTGGATATTCACCCAACCAAGCTGGGAGCATGGGATCATGAGGGAACCGCTGTGCGGGGGAAATTCCTCCGGCAGAAATGCTATTTGGAGAAACATATCATTTCCGAGAAAAAGTATAGGGCAGCATTGGAGGATCCCGACACGATCAAGGAGCTTTACACCCAGGAAGAAACCAAAAACGGCACAATGTGGTTCTATACTAAGATCACGGTTGCCGGTATGCCCGAATCTTGTTATAAGCACGTAAACTTTGAAAATTTCAAAATCGGAGCTTCCTACCCCGGAAAGCTGGCACATCGAACGGTGTACGGTGGGGTTGTTTTGGAAGATGTTGATTTTTCTATCAAACAATAAAAAATATATTGACAATTTGTCAAATCTATGTATAATCATTTTTGGTGAGATGTATATAGTTAAATGTAAGGGAGTTATCCGTGGGTCAATCGGTGAAGAGCTGCCACGGAAACAATGGGAACCGTTGACTCCTACCTTGCAAACTATATCCGTCTCACCTTTTTATTTGGAGGTGAATGTGAACAAGTGATCAATATTGATACTTCTATCTTTTGGGATATTTACAGAACCCAAACCCACAACGCTTTGATAAATATCATTGTAGGTAACCGTGGTGGCGGTAAATCCTACGGAGCAAAGAAAAGAGCTGTGGAGAACTTTATCAAAAAGGGAGAGCAATTCGGGTATATCCGCCGGTACAAGGATGACCTGAAGAAACCCTTGGAACAATTCTTCAAGGATATTGCCCAGGAATTCCCGGAGCATGAATGCAAGGTGAATGGGGACAAGGTGTATATAAGGTTGAGGGAAGGAAACGCAAATAAGAAGTGGACAGAGAAGGATCTGGCAGGGTACGGCTTCTCCCTGTCCACGGCGAACAATAAAAAATCCATGTCCTTCCCCGATATTACCATGATGATTTTTGATGAATTCCTCTTGGAGGAAGGAAACCAGCGGTATCTCCCCAATGAGGTAGAAAAGCTCTTGAACCTATATGAAACGGTAGCCCGCCCAGGTTCCGGTCACAAACGGGTTTCCCTGTGGCTCCTGGGTAACGCTATTTCCATTACAAACCCCTATTTCCTGTATTGGGATCTCCGGATGCCGAAAACCGCAGATAAAAACGGCAAATGGATCTGGAAGCACCCAAGCAGACCGATCCTGGTGGAGGATGTGCGGAACGAAGGCTTTATTGATGTGAAGAAGAACACGGAATTCGGGCAGCTGGTATCCGGCACCAATTACGCTGACTATTCCATTGATAACAAATTCCTTCTGGATGATTCCACCTTTATCGAGAAGCGATCTCCGGCTTCCCGTCATTCCTTTAACTTCCAATACAAGGGTGAGAAGTATGGAGTGTGGTATGACTTCTCTGAGGGGAAAATGTGGGTCTCCGCTGCGGTGGATCCTTCCGGGATCACGTACAGCTTGACCTTGAAGGATCATTCCCCAAACATGATGTTATTGAAGAATAGGAACAAAACCCTATACTTCAAACAATTTATTGAAGCGTACAAACAGGGGTTGGTGTACTTTGAAAATATGAATATCAAGAATATGTGCTATGAGGTGCTGCGGATTACTCTGTTTTAATTTTCAGAAAACTCTTGACAAATTAGAACTTTTGTTCTATAATGCCCATAGAACATTATATCAGTATAACAATGAACGGAGGTGAGAACATGGTATATATCATTGTGGGATTGTTCATTCTTCTGGACTTGATCACCGGCTTGATCAAAGCATTTAAGAAGAAGGAATACACCTCCAGCGTTATGCGTGAAGGATTGTTCCACAAGGTGGGATCTATCCTGATTGTGTGCTTTGGTGTCCTGGTGGATAACGCACAAGAGGTTTTGGAATTGGGAATTGATGTCCCCATTGCTACCTCCATTTGTGTGTATATCGTATTGATGGAAATTGGGTCTATTATAGAGAACATTTGCACGATCAATCCCGATATCCTTCCCGAAAAAATCAAGGCTTATTTCTCCAAATTAACAAAGTGAGGTTCACCCAATGTTCAAACTTGTTATTGATGCCGGACACGGCAAGGAAACCCTTAAACGCTGCATGAAATCCCTCGATCCCAACCAGACACCGGAATGGGTGTTGAATGCAAGGATTGCGGACAAGTTAGAAGCTATCTTGAAAGAGTATTCCGGTATTGAAATCCTCCGTACCGATGACCGTACCGGAAAAACCGATGTGCTTCTCCGTACACGTACAGACAATGCAAATGCCTGGGGTGCAGACTTCTTCCTTTCCATCCACCACAATGGTGGTATCAATGGTGGAAAGGGCGGTGGTATCATTGCTATTACCTATCCAAACGTGGGTGAAAGCACCAAAGCATGGCAGAAAGAACTGTATAACGCTTTGATTGCCACAACCGGATTGAAGGGTAATAGAAGCAATCCACTCCCCACACAAAACCTTCACGTTTGCCGAGAAACCAAAATGGATGCGGTGCTGCTGGAACTTGGGTTCATGGATTCCGCAACGGACGTTCCGATTATTTTGACAGAAGAATTTGCAGACCAATGTGCAGCAGCCATTGCAGCCGTGATTGTAAAACGTGCCGGGTTAAAAAGGAAAACCGCAGAAACCCTTTACCGGGTGCAAGTGGGTTCCTTTAAGAGCCGGGCTTCTGCTGAAAGCCTTTGGGAACAGCTGCGGAAGGATGGCTACAAGGGCTTTATCGTGAAGGTGACAAAATGAGCTGGATCTCCGGAAACCGTTACCTTTCCGAAGAGGAAATGCAGAACAACGCTTCCATTATTTATAGCACCCTAAAGGGTAGAGGATGGAGCGCAAATGCAATCGCCGGCTTGCTGGGAAACATGGAAAGCGAAAGCACCATAAACCCCGGGATTTGGCAGAACCTCAATTCCTCCAATATCTCCGGAGGTTTTGGTTTGGTGCAATGGACACCTTCTACCAACTACACCGATTGGGCGAATTCCAAGGGATATGATATCACCAACGGTGCAGGGCAGCTGGAATGGATTGACGAGCAAACAACCGTCACCGGACAATGGATCCAAACCGATTCCTACCCGATCACCTTTGGTCAATTCAAAACCTCCACCCAAACACCGGAATATCTGGCAAGTGCCTTCCTGAAAAACTTTGAGCGTGCCGGTGTCGAAGTGGAACAGGAAAGACGAACCCAAGCCCGTTCCTGGTATAACTACATAACCAACGGTGAAGCACCGGAGGATCCCGATCCCGACAATCCGACACCTTCACCGAAAAGAAAACGTAAAAAATACAATTTCCTATTATTCAAAAGAAAGGTATGGAAAGTATGAAGAAAACAGAATATCTGGAAAAGCTGACCCAGGTAGGAACCCTGGAGGATGACGCTGCAAGGCGATCCTTGATTACGGAACTCTCAGAAGCAGCCGGAACCCTCTTTGATGATGTGGACACTTTGAACGAAGCCAAAGCAAAGTGGACGGAGGAGAGGAAAACCCTCCAGGCTTACAACATGGATCTGTACCTCCAGGTGCAGAACCAAAACAACCCCAAAGCGCAAGACCCCGAAACCGACAAAGAACCTCCCAAATATGAAGATCTGTTCGATGCCAACGGGGACTTGAAATAAAACGAACATTCACGAAAGGAGAATAAAAGATGAATGTAACCGCAATTCTTAACACGATCCACGCAAACAACTCCCAGATGTACCAGGACAGAGTGCCTACCGCAACCGATACCAACCTGAAGGAAGTGGGTAACGCTATCCTTGAGTACGAAGCAACCACCAATGAATTTCTGGATTCTCTGGTAAACCGCATTGCCTTCACCAGAGTATCTAACAGACGATTCAAGAACCCCTTGGCTGTCCTGAAGAACGGTGGCAAGCCCTTTGGTACCGATATCGAGGAGATCTTCACCAACCCTGTGGCAGCTGTGACCTTTGACGGCAGCAACACCTCCGATATGCTGAAGGTGACCAAGCCCGATGTGAAGACGATCTACCACAGAATGGACCGCCAGGATAAGTACCCTGTTTCCGTTTCCGAATCCCGGCTCCAGAAGGCTTTCACCTCCGCAGGTGAAATGTCCAGCTTTATCACCTCCGTGATCAACGCTATGTACTCCGGTGACGAGATGGACGAGTACATCTTGATGAGAAACACCATCGTTGATGCTATCGCAAACGATAAGGTAAAGAGCTTTGGTCTTACCTATACCGGTGATGATACCTCCTGCAAGGAGCTGGTAAAGCTGCTCAAGACCCTTTCCATCCAGATGAGCTTCCCCTCCAAGGAATACAACGGCTACAACGTGCTGAACGCTGAGCAGATCGCAGCAAAGACCGTTACCCCTTGTACTACCTGGACTCCCGTGGAGAACCAGATCCTGCTCATTCGTGCAGATGTGGATGCTGCCACCGATGTGGAAGTGCTGGCAAAGGCTTTCAATATGAGCAAGACCGACTTCCTGGCAAGAAAAATCGTTGTGGATTCCTTTGGTGATTCCGACACTCTTGCATTCCTGGCAGACGAGAAGATCTTCCACTTCTACGATGATCTGTACAAGGTACGCAGCTTTGACAACGGTAGCAACCTGAACACCAACTATTGGCTGCACCACTGGCAGACCCTCTCTCTTTCCCTCTTTGCAAACGGCTTTGCTGTTAAGCAGGTTAGTGCCTAACAATAACTATTTTCTGCGAAAAGGGAAAGCTGGATCCCCTCCGGCTTTCCCTTCTCTTTTGAAAGGAGAAACAAATGAGTATTAAACCTATTACACCCATTATGTTTGGGCAGAACCAGCCCTATACCTTTGATACCGACACCAAGACCCTTCCGGAGCTGTGTGCCTTGCTCCATGGCAAAATGAATGAAACCATCACGGCTTTCAACACTTTTGAAACAGATCTGATGCACGAACATAACGAATTCATTGTTAACTCAAGGGGAGAAATGTACGCACATGAAACCGCCCTCCGGCAGGAATTCCAGGATTTCATCGATACTGTAAACCTCAGAATTCAAGATTTTTCAAACCTTCGTGCAGAATTCAACACCTTGGTTGAGGCTGTAAATTTGAGGGTTGGCATTGTTGAAAATAGAAACCAACATATCCATGACCTTTATAGTGCATTGCTTGCACGTGTAGCAGATCTTGAAAGCAAGGTGAACGTATGATTTTCCGGAATTGGAGATTAACCGAATACCGTGGACTTTCCACCGACACCAAACCCAGTAAGGCTTCCAACGGTGCTATGTTCGTTGAAATGGATACGCAAAAGGTATTCTTCTATGATGCCGAGAACAAACGTTGGATTGCACCCTTTGACGAACCCATTCCAACAAAGCAAGCCGACACATGGGAAGCAAAGATATGGAACGGATTGTCCAAGTTTAACGGCGATCTTGTATGGACTGATGGGGAAAACACCTATCACACCAGACAGGGCACAACTCATATTCTCAACGGAGACACATGGGAAGTGAAAACGTGGAACGGTTTTTCTCCGTATTTTGCTTCTATGTGGTCTGACGGAGTAAACACCTACTATACCTCCACTACCGAGGGTAATTATATCCTCAACGGCGACACGTGGGAGGTTAAGGAGTGGAAAGGTGTGCCGCCAACGTCTGGAGGCAACGTTTGGACAGATGGTACGAATATCTATTATTCCTATAACACCGAGCAGTACGTTCTCAACGGCGACACGTGGGAGGTTAAGGAGTGGAAAGGTGTGCCGCCAAAGTATGGAGACAACGTTTGGACAGATGGTACGAATATCTATTATTCCTACCAAAGATCGCAATATGTTCTCAACGGAGACACATGGGAAGTGAAAACGTGGAACGGTTTTCGTCCTACGTATGGCATTGTTTGGACTGACGGAGTAAACACCTACTACGATGACGATTATATCCTCAACGGCGACACGTGGGAGGTTAAGGAGTGGAAAGGTGTGCCGCCAACGTCTGGAGGCTACGTTTGGACAGACGGTACGAATATCTATTATTCCTTTAACACCGAGCAGTACGTTCTCAAATAATCGAAAGGAGAATATAATATGAGATTTGATCCTAATACTTTAGGAATGTGCAAAAAAGAAATTTCAAAAATTGAAACCAATTATGAAGCATTACAAAAGGAAATTGCTGACGAAATTTCAAAAATTGAAACCAATTATGAAGCATTACAAAAGGAAATTGCTGACGAAATTTCAAAAGTAATCGACCTTAACGAACTTGAATTTGGCGACTCACTTGTAGACACAATTTTCGGTTTGTTTGTAAACGGCGGTGGAGAAATGGATGCGGGTATGGCACTTGTAAACCAAATCCTGAGTGCATTCGAAAACAAAACCTTTGTTGAGCAAACTGTTTCTGCTGTTGGGTACAAAATCAAATGCCCTTTGACTCTCGTTAATAGCACAGTTGATGGTTCTGTAGCCCAAGTATCTTTTACTTTTTTGATGGACTATTCAGGAGTCAAAAGGGTAACGGTATTTTTACTAGCAAACTCGTCTAACAATTTGCGTGTGTTGGTAGAATCACTTTAACAAGGAGGTAACACATGATTACGATTAACAAAACCGGGTTTACTCCCGGTGAATACAAATTCGCAGAAGCGCAGGAATACAGAGGACTTTCCAAGGATGTCAAACCTATGGAGACCGCAAACGGGTCCATTTTCCTTGAAATCGATACGGGCAATGTGTTCTGCTTTGATGCAGAGAACAAGACCTGGATTCCCTGGTAAATAAGGAGGGCAGCATGGAAAAACTTTCTCACTATATTCTCCCGGAGAATTTAAACCGCCTTTACCATGAGGAAGCTTCCTCTGCAATCGGTTTGTGCAGGGATCTGGCAGACAAGTACAATGAGCTGGTGGATGCGTTCAACACATTCTCCAAAACGGATCTTGCCTGGAAGCAAGGGCAGGAGGGAACCATCCGGAAGGGGATCCTTTACATGAAGGATAACCTGGTGAATACCCTCCAGGATCTGTATAACATTCTCCAGCAGCAGGGCTTCATTGATAACCGCATTGCGGTATATACGGCAGAGATCGAAGCGAAAGCAACAAACCTTGAATCCCGTTTTAACACCTTTTTAGGAAGCGCAACGGAGGACGGGGAGATCCTTGACGGGCGTGTGGGTGATGATGGAATCACCTATACAAACCTTGGTGAAGCGATCCGAACCCAGATCCACCACATGAACCCTGATATTTATCTGTATCTGGGTATGACCTACAACACCGAAACCGGGGCGCTTGCCCTGAACACCAATTCCAGTGGAAATATTCTGTATAACGTGATCAAGCGCAAGGGTATTGGTGTGGAAAACGCAAGCGCAGGGCAGACAACCGCAACCTATGATCCCACCTCCGGGAGAGCCTATGCCGTTGCCCTGAACCTTGCAAATGACGTGGCTGCTTTGAAATGTGAAGCAACCAACACCTATTTCCCCGATGAACACGATATTATTCTGTTCTATCTGTACAATAAGGAAGTGATTCCGGTAAGCCTTGCTCCCCAATGCTTGACCGTAGACGGGTACCCCTATCTTGCCAACCCTTCCCCTTACAAGAAGTACAACGGCAGCATGGCTGCATTGAATACCAAGCTTAAGGTGGACAGAGAAAAACGAGAAATTACCCTGGGTGCGGGATTCTACGTGCTGCCGATCTATAAGACAGGAATCATGACCCTCCAGGAACAGAAAATCACCTATGAGCTTACCGGCTTGATTGAATACTTGGTATTCAACGGGAAGACCCAGGAGCTTTCCATTGTAGACCGTTTTCACAAATTCCTGAACGATGAATTCTGTTTGGGTGGGATCTATGCGGGGGAATTCTACCCCGTGGAAATTACCGTTGGTTCTGTTTCCTATACGAACGGTGACAAGAATATTATTTCCGGCGGAACCTTCCTGACCATGAACGATATGTTCGCAAAATTGGGTGATCCCTCCGTCAAAACCAAAATCGTTTTGGGTGGCGATTCTATCACCCACGGCACCGGAGGCACCGGCTTTGCTCAGAATGGCAGCTTGATCCTTTCCACGGGAACCCGTGATTATCACCGGAACCCCAACGGCTATTGCTGGGCGAACCTTTTCAAGGAGTACATTGAAAGCAATTTCAATGCGGAAGTGATCAACAACGGATGCACCGGAACCGGCACCCATTATTGGAACACCTACAAAACTCAGCTGATCCCCGCTGATACGGATATTTTCATTTTGACCATCGGCACCAATGACCGGAACGGCAGCTCCGATCTGGGATCCACCAAGGAAGCGATCTTTGAAGGTGTATACCAAAATCTTTCCGAAATTGTGGAGTATTGCCACAGCATGGGTATTCACATTGTGCTGTGTTCCCCCATTCCCGCAACCGCAGCAAACGAAGGGGACACCGGCAGGGTTGCCCATATCTTTGAAATGAACCAGGTGATCCAGCGTGTAGCAAGCGCAAACAATATGGAATATGCGAACCTGTACAACGCTATTTTCTATCACCTATACGAACACGGTTTGAAACTTGAAACCCTGTTGCCTGATGGCTTGCACCCTGGGGATACCATGTATAAGCTGATGTTCACCAAATACTTGCAATGCTTCAACCTGGCTCCCTCTTATGAACTTTTGAAATAAGGAGGTAAACCCCTTATGAGTAACCAGATTACGGAGGTACGGCTTTTGTCCGTACCTCTGGAAAATGACTATAAACACACCGTATATTTTGCGAATGCTGCACTTCAATTCATGGCTATGAACCAGAAAGTGAAGCACGTCTTCACCAACTTTTCATACCAGCGCAAGGATAAGTATATCCGCATTCCCAAACACTACGATGATCTCCAGGATTGCAACTACGTGATGTATAACAATACGGGGGAAGACGGTGCAAATTGGGTATATGCCTTTATTACCCACATGGAATACAAGAGCGATGATGTGACCTGGGTATACATTGAAACCGATGTTATCCAGACCTATATGTTCAAGTATTCTGTGAAGCCTTCCTTCATTGAACGGGAACACGTGGATGACGATACCATTGGCTTGCACACCGTTCCGGAGAATCTGGAAATGGGCGAGTATATATGCCAAAGCAAAGAAGTGGTAAAAGATCTTCAGGATCTAAAAATTGTAATGGGTATCACCGAATGGCACGATGGAACCACGGAAGGAGGAAAATTCTTTAACGGAATTTATTCCGGTATTGGATATTACGCCTATCCGGAAGGAGACGGAACAATGCTTACCCACACCCTGGAATCTTTCGCCGGTGCTGGTAAAGCTGAGGCTGTTACCTGTTTATTCCTTGCCCCCAAATTCCTTGCTCCTACCTTAGAGGATGATGAAGTGGTAACGGAAGACCATACCATTTTCAAGGTTATAGCAAAAACGAAGCCGGTAACAAAAACGGTTACCCTTGCAAAGAACCAAAACCCGTATACACCGAAAAATAACAAGCTTCATTGTTATCCCTATAACTATCTTTTGGTATCCAACAATAATGGTGCTTCCGCTATTTATCAATATGAACACTTCAACGAAGAAATCACATTCGCTATTGACGGTGTTCTAACCCCTGGTTGTTCCATCCGTATGAATCCTTTGGAATACAAGGGTGTTGCAATAAACGTGGAGGAAGGGTTGAACCTGGGCAAATACCCGATTCTTAACTGGCAGAGCGATATCTATACCAACTGGTTGACCCAAAACGGGGTAAATATTGCAATCAATATGGTTTCCGGTTTGGGACAGATTATAGCTGGCGGTGTTTTAGCTGTAGGAACGGGTGGAGCCGGTATTGCTGTTGGTGGAGGACAAATTGCAAGCGGTGCTTCACAGATTGCAAACCAGGTGGGACAAATTCACCAGATGAGCTTCACCCCTCCCCAAGCACAAGGGAATATCAACTGTGGTGATGTGATCACGGCTTCCGACAACAACACCTTCACATTCTATGGTATGTCCATCAAAGAGGAATACACCCAAATTATTGATGAGTATTTTAATATGTTTGGGTACAAGTGTAACCGAGTGAAGGTTCCCAACAGCAACCACCGGGAAACCTGGTGGTACACCAAAACCATTGATGTAAATATTGACGGTGAGATCCGGAACGAAGATCTCCAGAAAATCAAAAACGCCTATAACAACGGAATTACATTCTGGAGGGCTTTTGCCAATATGGGCGACTATACCATGTCTAACAATATTAAGTAAGGAGGTAAAAACATGGAAATTCAAAGCATGAAGGCTTTCGCCAAAACCTTGAATGATCACACCTTCACAGACTATTACTACCGGCTTATGCTGCTTGCAAGATCTGTTTTCAAATGGGAGAACCTTCCCGACACTATCAACGAAAAGTGGATAGAAAAATTCCTCTTCCACCACGGAAAATGTGTTGTATATGAAGACTCCAAACTTGGGCTGATGGTAGCAGAATGCAACGACAACGGAGCTGTGAATAACTACGGGGAGCCTGTAAAAGTTTCTCCCTTTGGGGTTGGGATTGCACACCGCACCCTGACTCCTGGGAAAGATTGTGTTGTCATCCGCAACAATGATGAAATGCTTCCCACAGCATACACCCTGCGCTTGTTTGCTTACCGGTTGGCAGAGATCTCCCGTACCATTGATGTAAATATCAAAGCACAAAAAACCCCTGTACTTGTTACCGGTTCCGACAAGCAAATGAAAAGCTTGACCACGATCTACAATCAGTATGATGGAAACAAGCCCGTGATTTTTGGTGATAAATCCATGGAAGGGTTGGAAATGTTCAAGGTGTTGATCACCGCAGCACCCGTTGTTTTCCCGGAACTCCAGGTACAAAAAGCAACGATCTGGGATGAGTGTTTGACCTTCCTTGGGATCAACAATGCCAACACGGAAAAACGGGAACGATTGATCACGGACGAAGTGAGCGCAAATAACGTACACATTGACCTTTCCGCAGAATGCTTCCTGAAAGCAAGACAGCGGGCAGCCGATGAGATGAACAAACTTTTCGGAACCTCTTGCAAGGTTGACCGGAGAGAGAAACAGGAGGTTATGAACAAATGGCAGAATACACAATAACCCTCCGAAGAATGATGGAGACAGAAGAGGGTAAAGAGCTTTTGAACCTTGCCCTTTCCACCTACCCGCTGTATGCTCCGAAAAAGCTTTATGATATGATTCCCACCCGTGAGGAATTGAACCAGAAGCTTTTGAACCGGTACAAATATCGGGAAATTGGGTTCGACACCACCGGTAGGTTCCTGGACGAATTGGAGATCTCCATGTGTGAGATTATGCCACGATACAACGAGCTTTTCAAAACCGTTGAAATTATGGCAGATCTTCCGAACCCCTTTGACAATGTGGATGTGACAGAGACCTTTGAACAGACCAGCAGCAACACCGCAACCTCCGAAGGCTCCACCAATACCACGGATACCACAACCGGAACCCAGAACGGAACCAACACTTCCGAAAGAACCGGAACGGATGAGGATTCCACCTCCGGAACTGGTTCCCAGACTTCAAACGGAAAGCGTTTGGACAGCGACACGCCCCAGGACAGCCTGAGCATTGGGACAAAAAATATCGATTCCGTAAACTATGCAAGCTCTGCAAATTGGAATGAAGATATTGTGGAGAATGAGACAAGCTCCGAAAGCTCCAGAACCTCTTCCGAAAATATCACCGGAACCACGGAGAACGAAACAAGCTCCACCTCCACAGGGACGGGATCCAGCAATACCCTTTCCGAAAGCTCCGGAACCCTTTCCCATACCTTCACCAAGAAGGGCAACCAGGGTGTGAATACCTATGCCCACGATATGAACGAATTCCGCACTTCCATTATTGATATCATCGGACAAATTTTGGAAGATCCACGTATTACGGAACTCTTCATGCTGGTATACTAAAATACAAATATGTTATACTATGAAAGCCTGGCACCCGCTGGGCTTTCTTTAATCCATACACCCACATATTTACATACCCCGAACCGAAATGGTGTACTGAGAGGGTTACAGAGAGTCGTGCTGCACGGAGCGATACTACCCGATGTATTCCTTC